>Ga0065711_1039620_pt1 | contig 17651 bp, 4 predicted proteins | sample Hoacrofraction12_FD_59098 | JGI IMG/M metagenome (GOLD analysis project Ga0065711, IMG submission 59098) | Hoatzin crop microbial communities from Cojedes, Venezuela - Epithelial fraction 12 v2 (version 2) | ecosystem: Host-associated > Birds > Digestive system > Esophagus > Crop | place...
GCCGTCGCCGTTGGCCGGCGGAGCGGGCGCGCGGGCGCCACCTGGCGGCGCCCCGGGGTCGGAGCCGCCATCTTCTGACTGACCACGGCCACCACCGAGGCCTCCGCTGCTGCGGCCGGAAAGGACGGCGAAAGCGCGGCCGAGAAGGAAGGCGAGCTGCTGCAACCCCAGCGAAACCGCGGCCGAGGAGAAAGAGTGCCCATGGTGCGGAGGGTGGGAGCGGTGTACGGACTGATCCAGCCCAGGGCCTGCCGGCAGCCTGAGGCAGGGCTGGACCCTCGTAGGCCTCACTGCCTTCAGGGTCCTTTCAGTCCTGTGTCTCCACAGGACTCCTGTGCATGCCGTGTCTTCTTTCCTATGCGGGAAATAGTGGGTTTAGATGAATTTTCAACAGCATAGCAGTTTGCAGGCTTCAAAGAAGATGAACAATCCAGTGACATAACTTGATGGCCTGTCCTCTTTGTTGCCGTAGATCTATTGTACTGAAAGTTGTGGGTTTATCATCCTCCTCCAGACCATATGCAGTGTGCCTTCTCCCGTGCAGGGTGTATTTAGAAATCTTGCTAGTCCAGCGTGTCCCATGAATTACATTGGCTTGCCTGGCCTGTGACCTCAAATCGCAATGGCTTTCTAAGTTACACCAGGTATCTGTCTTTGTGACTGAGGAAGCCCCTCTGTGATACTATTTGAACATATGCTCAAGCCCAAATGTGAGTAATTCTTTATAGCAAGAACAATATTACATTTCCAGGCAAGTAGGATGAGCAGAGTGTTTAAATATACTTGTTTCAAAGAACTCTGCTTTATCTTCTGAATAAATCATTTCAGAGAGTAACAGCAATAACAACCTCTTCATTTGAACATCAAAATAGCAAGAATGTATTTTAAACACAATTTTTTTTCTGTCCCAGGAAATGGCCTGCCTACCTCCTTTTTTAAATACTATATTTATAACTCCCGGTGGCCTGGATTCAGGATAGAGTTAATATTTTTCTCCATGACGCAGTAGGCAGAACATGCTGAAACTTTATGAACCCAGAAGCGTATCCTCTATGATAAACAAAAACAAACTAAAAAAAAATCTCTCAGGACTCCACAACTCGTACGGCTCTTACCATCTGGCACGCAGTCCTGGCACACTGTAAATCTTTGCAAGTGGTATCTCCTTTACAGACCCTAATACATAAAACCCATATGCCAGAGGCTGTTAGAGGCCACCCCCTTAAGCTGCAGACGTCACGTTACAGCAGCGTGAGATCTTCTATGAAGACAAAATTTTAATGATATTTTAGACGGTAAAAAAATCCATTATCTCCAAACCATAACAGTATGGACGCCACCAGTGAGGGAACTTTTAGTGATGGTGCCTTTCTTTAGAAAGGTCAGCCACGCTCAACACAGAGAGTTGGGAGCTGAGCAGAGGCAAAACGAGAGAGGGGCCTTGAATGTTGAGTGCTTTAAAGATAATTCCAGGGTTATCTCTGGAAAAAATTAAAACAACTCGCATCAAGACATTGAGTAACACAAGATACTGAGGTTACATTTGATGAATACCAACCCTAATGACAAATAGGCTCTGTGTAAATCTGAGCTTCATGACTTTTGGCAAGGACATTAGCCAGCAGCTCAAAAGTCCTGGCACAGATTATCAACATGCCCATAACCTTCTGCAGGCACAAACATATCTGTTAATTATTCCTCCGTGCTCCCCTTCAATATATAAAGCCGTAAGTGTTGACCGCTTCATCAGCAAGCTTTGTGTCATAGGCCATACCTGGCCTGCCCAGTACGAAGGGACCAAAGCCCCGAGGGAGCTCTGAGCAGGTCCCCTGAAACGTATGCCCCTTCCCTGGCATCTAAGAGGATGCTGAAAGGCAGAAGGGTCCTTAAAAAAGCAGATTACCCTGAATGAGGGCCGTCCTCATAGACTGCTGTGTTTTGACACCAGAAAGCATAGCCAGGTCTAACCCCATGAACAATACACACGTGGTAATGGGTCCAGCTCATCTTCTCTCTACACTCGGCATCTTTTTGATCTGCGAAAATGAGGTTAATGAGGATACGGGATGTCTGCATCATCCCCAGTCCTCATTTTTGCTTTCTCTGAGGAGTCGTCACCATTTCTTATCCGACCTGGCAAAGTGGAAGAGGTGCAGATGGATAAATACAAATTATTTCCTAGTTTATTCTGTTCACGGGGGCAAGACTTTGCCCAAATGTTCAGGTCACACAGCAGCTCTTTCTGATGGTGTCACTGATGAATGAACATCCTGTTGGATTGCTGCAGCTGCATCTAGCTTCTCCTAGAAAGTGATGGTTGAGCAAGGGGGCTTCTACGCAAAGGATCAGCCTAATGCATGTACACACACAGAGGGCTACACAACTTAAAGAGCATGTTCAGGGTGGGCTATAATATGGAAAAATTAATCTAGTCTGGAAAAATAGTGTTTGTTCTTTGTTCATACATCCACTTAAAATTTGCAATTAGTTATATTTTTGCTCTTAGATAATTAGGTAACTGGAACTCTCCTTTGTATAAATCTAAAAAGCTACTAGAATTCCTACCATAATAATACAGCGGCAGCTTCGATAGCTACTCATGGCCATTTGCTGTGACTGAGGGCTGTACCAAGAGAAGCGGAAGAAAACATCTTTTTTTCATGTGCCATCCAGTGACTTTTATCCCAATGTGCATTCTTCATTGTTCACAACATTCAAGTACAGAGCCTCTACCAACATTTTATTATCGTTGTAATATTTTTATTAAAAGGATAAAGAATTTTTAAATAGATTTTTAAATTGAAAAAGCACTAAAATTAGTCTGGTCCTGAATTTAATACTAAAGTGATAATAAAAGCATTTGAGTTTGGTTATGGTGTGTTAATACTCTTAAATGTGAAGGAAGTGGAGGCAAGATCTGAAACCTGATCTGAAGAGAAGAGTGGGAGAAACAATGTGGGAGGAGGTCTGAGCAGGAAGAGCAGGACGCTGTGCTGTAGGGGATGAAGAACAGGGAGGCCGTGGGTTAGTGCACAGGAGGGAATAAGTCTGTCAGAGACAGGAACAAGGAAATCAGTCTTTGCAGCAGCGTTTTTAATGGACCTGGTTCCTTTTGTCAAGCTTAGAGGGGAGAAAAGAACTAGTGCTGAGATGTAGCAGGTGTCTCACAAGGTAGAAAGGAATGGCATATTGCAGAGATGCTATAACAGAAAAATTTGCAGGGCTTAAGCATAGCACTACTGCACAGCCCCAGAGATGTCCAGGTGATATCGCAGGCCTGTGTGATGTTGAAGAAAGTGACGTTGCTTATTGTCTAGGAAAAACATTCTGGGTAAGGATGGAGAATTATGTCTGAGCCTCAATATGAGGAGGTTTTAAGAGGTTTTGATAGGAGCATGATAAGTGGAATCTCTTTTTTCTGTTAAGTGTTGAACCATGATTTCTGATATAAATAGGAAAAAATATATATCAATACAAGTCTTGACAGTAATATCTACCAATGACATAAAGTGCAGCACCATGATGAAGTGAGTGATTGAAAACAGGGACTGTAGCAGAGGAAGTAAGAGGTAAGTATGACTCTGGAATTTATGTTCAATAGATGTAGCAGAAACTACAGTGCAATAATATTCTGTATATTCCCTGACATTAAACATCACTAGGCAAGAAAAGTGAATAAAAGCCCGAGTCAGAGTTGGCTGAGAAATTCCATATTGTCAGCATTTTTTATTAAAGTAAGGAGACCACAGGCTGTCTATTCATATCATCTTTTTCAGGAATCTTTTTGAAGTTCAGTTTTGTGATGCATTTAAGCTGATCTAAAACCAGCCTGATGCTGAGATGCATGGTCCAGCTTTCACCACATTTCTGCTACTCCTTTTCTATTACCAAGGTAAATCAATTTAAAGTTAGCATTGGAAAAACTTTTAGTAGTTTTGAGCAACATCAGTGGATTGACCTGATCTCCCCATGACTGCACAAATCACTATAGCTCATGCAAGGGAAAGGGTGGGAATGAGCAGTTCTGGATGGGATGGAGAGGGGAAAGGCAGGACTGTTCCTTTCCAGGGCAGCAGCTTTGCATCAACTTAAGCCAGCCACGAAACAGCAGTACTAGAGAGTCAAAGCTAGTATCAAATTCAGATGCTCTGAGTGGTGCTTAAGAGGAGTCTCTAGGTCTCCTAGGCTTTGTGCATTTCCCTCCCCTCTTTTAACAGCTTTACAGTAAAGGAAAATTATTTTCTATGTAAAAGAGCAAAGACAAAAAACATCTTCCATAAACTGCATTTTTTCATGGGAGAGAAAAAAAGAACTTTTGCCACAGATTTTCTTCCACATTTTCCATTCCTTTCAATCCTTACATTCCACAGAAATGCATAAATATTTTACATTAATTACATAGTTCAGATTGTTGGTGATTCGAAGGCTGTAGCAACTTTTCACTTTTGCTGAGTTTCTCTATCCTAATTTATTTCCAGATTTAGCAAAGTACAGTATCAATCTGAACAATTTAGGATTTTTCCTGTTTCTTCAAAGTATCATAAAAAGTCCGTGAAGATGTTCATATCTTCTGTGTGTTCTGTTTTTCTTTTTTGTTTCATCATTGGTGTTTTTCCCCATAAACTACTTTGAGCTTGTGCCTAATACAGTGATCATTCAAAAAGATACATTATGCAGCAAATGAAAGCTTGGCAGGATATTGTTGCAAAAAAATCTACAAATACTCCATCACACGTTTAAAAAAAAAAAAAAGGGAAAAGAAAAAAGCCCCATCACATATTTTCTGTGAATATTTGATAATTGAAATTCAGTGACATACATTTGCTGAACATAAAAGATGCAGGTCTGAGCTCACAGAAGTAGGTTTTAGACCATTCATTATTTTATTAAAACCTTCTTGCCTGCTCATCCAGTCAGGTAACATGAATAATCTGTGATTTATCATGCTTACTCAACTAAGCAAGCCAGCTCCTAGTTTAAATATCTAATAATGATACTTCTGCAAATTATTTGTAATCTGTGAGTGAATTTAAAAATGCATTGAATGCATTCCCGTTGTGGATAATTTGGGGAGGGCACTGTTACCTGTTGCAGATGAATCTCAAGAAAAAAAAATATAGTTACATTTATCACTGTGAATTAAATGTTTGTCTCCAGCAAAGTGACTGCTGAGCTTATTTTAGGTTAGATCCATAGATGCTAGTGAGGAAAAGCATTGTCCTTTTAAAGCTATTTAATCAGCTTTGATTTGCTCTCTAATCTTAATTCCTTTTCCTCCTCTTTTTCCACTAATTTACTGCTACATTTCTATTTTTAACTATTGGGATCTGATGTATGTTTCCTACAGTCTGCATTTTGTATAAGCAGCTCATATTTTATATCAACATTGTAATTTTTTTATATTTCATGTCAACATGTCTTAACCCTATGAAGGTTTCATGAGAACCATGACATTGTAAAAAAGGCTATCTAAATCTAGAAATAGGAAATCAAGTGGGAAAAAAAAATAGACAAAAGTCAGCAAGGGCTACTGTTGCAGTAATTGCCCTGAAAATTGTGCAACAGATCCATTATTAGTGAAACAATATGCTGAACAGATCTGATTTAATGATATAAGTGTACACAATATCCTTCCTATTTTAGGAATCCGTGCAACATCTAAAAAAAGATGTTCAGAAATCGAATGAAAAGAGTACATAACTCTAAAGTATGCAATTATAAATAAAGATGCAATAAAATAGAAGTGCTGCAACAAACTAACATCAAAATTTATTAAAACTATGACTATATGTGGATACTACAATCAACACCATTCTGAATTCTGTGCAGATTCAGAACTGTTAAAGAGTAAAAACAAAAAGGCAAGATCGAGCTTGTCATGAGCTGAAACCAGACATAGCTGCAGCTCTTGCTTTCCCTTTGCTGTTGTGACTCTTCTAATGGCTCTGGAAATACAAAAGAGACTGCGAGAGACCAGTCCGTAGCTTCTGCCCAGTTTTATTTGGGAGCCTGGCATCCTTCAGAATATCCTGTGTACCATCTCCAGAGGCACATATTAATCCTTAAAGGCCTCCTGTTTGGGAAAGTTAACTTTAAGCATGTGCTTAGTCACTTTCCTGAATCAAAATCTAGAAAATCGACTTTGTTAGTACAATTTATAATAGCCTTTGTGGGCACAGCAATTTTTATCGTATTAGAAGAAACAATCCACCTCAAAGCCTTATCCTGTTTAATAATTGATATTCTCATCCAGCATTTTTACAGTCCTACATTAACTGTGAAGGTTTCCTACTGAAGGTATAAAATAGCCCTTCTGAAAGACATGAGTATGAAAATAGCCCCACTTCACTGTTCACTGAAACTACGCTGATTCTTCTGACATTCCCCAAAGATAGAGAGAGATGATTACCTACCTACTTCTTGTAATTTTTGTTGTTGCTGAGGTTGAAGTAGCTTTTCTCCTATAAACCTTCTTGTGCATAGTTACATGAAATCAATAACTGAAAAAAAGACTTTTTATTTTCAAAGGTCATTCATTTTCATGTAATACTTGACCCACGCTATTAGACTAGGATAATTATCTATCCAAAAGTATCAGCTTAATTACCTAGAAATTGTGGTATAGATAGGATATAGAATAGCTATCTCATGATATGGAATGTTCAAGTAGTTTCTGTACTGCTTGAAAAGAATAGGAGTTCACCTAAATGTAAAGTAACATGATAAAATTATCTCATTGGTCTCTGATCACTTTATTATTCTTGATCCTTTAAAATTTAAGGAAAATCAAATCCTTTCAACAATGCGTAAGGAATATACTTCTCTTTTTAAAGAGATTTTTGTCTATCAAACCTTGTAAAAAGCAACAAATCATCACACCCCGTCCACAGCATCTGTTGCTAAATTTGCCTCTTTTCTACTTGCTCAAATGTGAGGAATATTTCCAGAGGCTTACATTTTAGAGAGTTGACATGCCAAAAGTTCACTGACCACACTGTCATCTTCATAATGGCTTTGTTTGCTAGTTAGTTGTTTTCGAGTGCACTTGTTCAAAAGGCTTTTGAAGCTGCTGATGTGTTGTATTTAGTTCTTTTGAAAGGCTGAAAACAGTGTCTTATTATGTTTAGCTTTTAGCTTACCTTTGTAACCAGTTCTAATTGTTTAATTTACCCATGCTCTTTTAAGGTGGACAGCAGAAAAGTCCACTTTTCTCAAATTACTGAAGATTATCCTTCAGTCAGCTGTCATTACGTCGAATTAGTAATTAAACAGCTTTTTTCAGTGAAGCTGAAATTACAGCTGTGAGGTTAAAGTACTCCAATGGAATTTAGAAGTTCAGGGCCTGGCCAAGGGTGCCCTGCCCAGCCTTCGGCAGGATTCTCCATCTTCTTGAACCTAAATTTACCCTTTGTAAAATGGAAAAAATAGCCCATCTCTTCTTCCCCACCTTTGCACATTACTGGGATTTTAAGAAATTAGGATCAAGAGCTTTCACTAATTATACAATAAGGACCATAATTTGTTAACAAATTTAACAGGTTCATGATTTTAAGAAGAAGAGCAGTCCTGCTGAGATGCTGTATACGTGACCCATCTTTTCAGGGTCGTTTGGACTGTTCACGAAGTATGAAGACTAGTGTGGCACTTTTGCAATGAGAATGATGTTAAATTGCCTTTTTACTCCTGATTTTAAGAACGACTTAGAGCCAGCTCCTGGTTTAGCCAGCATGATAATGACCAAGATCAAACGAAAAGAAACTTTATTTCCCTTTGTACCATGATATTCTGAATCCAAGCTGAAACTTAGATCTTGCCTGCCTTTTTATGACACTGAAAATGATACGTGTCTATCTGTAAATATCAGGTGCACTTTTCTTCAGCTGTCAGTCAGACTTCATTCTGTTGTTAAAGGATTTGGCAGTTTGTGACTATTAAAACCAGTTTGGAAGGGATATTGCTGCCCTTGGCTGAGTTTTGCATTTTAGCTGTATCACTATTTAAAACCTCTCTATTTTCCATGTCGCATGATTTCTCAAGTGTCGCCTTTCAGAAGAATGGACAACAGCCTTCAATACAATCATACAGAGTATACCTATCTTCCCAATGTCCTGTTCTTGTATTTTATATATTTGCTTAATATTTACTTAAATGCAAATAAAAGAGAATATCTGCATGTTGCACCAATGAAAAACAGACTATAAAATCATTGCAAAAATGAAAGTCAGAATGGCAAAATATTTTTTGGGTATTCACACCAGCAGCAAAATCTAGAAATTATCTAAATTAAATCTTCCGAGATCTAAAATTCCTAAACAACGAACAACTCAGGCTCTTCAGCATTTCTCATGTTAAAGTAACATGCCTGGAAGAAGAGCAAAAAAATTTAAGCTATTTTAGATTGGACAGAGAATGAATTCTGATTTGCAGACACCTTTTCAGAGAAACCTCTAACAGTGATTTCTATTCTTAGCAACAGAGGAAATTCTGTGTTGAGTACCTCTGTGACTTACGTTATCTGATACCTAATGTTTCTGAGGGGTTTTTTTTGGGGGGAGGGGAGTGGACTCCCATATGAGGAGACGATGAGTATGCAAGTATTTGCTCCGTCTATGATACAATAACTTTAGTTTAGGAGTGTCCAAACTAAAAAGAGTGTCTTCCTTTTTAATAGAGATGAACTAGCTCTTTTGATTGATTTGAAATCATGCATCTCTGCTTGGAAAATATGCACTCTCTAATTCGTATCATGTTTAAAAAAGACCTGATCCTTCTCCTACTCACATTCGTTGTAAAACCCATAGAATGGAAAAGAATTGTGCCTTATTCTGATAAAGTATATCTTTCTCTGTGTTTATATGTGTATATAATATAAACATATTTCTAAACAATGAATAATTACAAAATATGTTCAAAAGATTTCTTGAAGTCTCTTACTTTCTAATACGTTATACCCTTGGTAGAGGGAGACCTCTCAGTCTTTGAATATTTAAGGCAATAATAGTGTCTGTCAGCATCAAGTATGAAGTTAACAACAGTTATGAATGTAACCTTCCTGCTGGGCAGTTGTTAAAAAGTTCTTCTTTCTGATTCCTGTATAAATATCTAGGTTAGATTCTTAATAAAAATTCTGTGAACTTTAGTTGAAACAAAAATAACAGAACTATTTGAGGCCTGTTACAGTCACTTCTATATCCAGTTGACCTTGTCCCAATTTTAGCTTTGTTTCCTTTTTCTGTGTGGCTTCTGGGAACTTGCTTGAAAATAAAATCTACTTGGAGGGTCAAATCCAGAATTTCTTGCTCTGATAAAACATCTATCTAGCTTTGCCTGGCAAAGACTTGAAAATAGTTGCCTTTGCACTCCTCACTTTTTCTGAATCAGAGCTAAAGCTCAACTGCTAAGGCAATGAGAGCCTAGAACAAAATAGGATATATTGAATACAGTCAATTTGTGCCAAACTGAGATTCATAACAGTGGAAGAAAATTACTACCAATTCAAGCATAGAGGAATTTTAATAGTAAATAATGGTTGTATATTCAACATTAAGACTTTTGGTGGGTTTTTTTTCTAAGATGTGAAAGAGGGAAAAAAAAAAAGAAGTAGTAGTAAACTAACTTTAGTCGAGAATCTAGTATTAGCTTCAGCAAAGTATTTTCAATTCAGACCATATGCTAAGGGCTGGACTATGCCTTTAAAATACAAGTACAGGACACTTTTTCTAGGTTTTCATCCCGAGATAAGAGGGGGAGATAGAGGTAGTGCACACACTGCTTCTTTCCTGCAGAGGTTAAGGACACATTGTCCAGCTTTTAACATTGCACTGGGCCGTAATGCAAGATCAGCACAAGCACCTGCTTCTGCTTTGTCCCTGCTTGCCCCACAGTGGGAGCATGTACTACCCTTGTTACCTACTTGGTAACACGGAGAAAATAATTGTTTTTTTTCTCTTCCTCAGTTTCTTGCTCTTCCTCAGTTCTTTGATTAGTCCAGATATTATTATCCTGACCTCTTTTGTACAGTGCTCTAAAATGCTTAATAAAAATGCTACATTTGCAGGAACAATTGCAGGATCACTGGTAATTGTTAGAGCAGTTTCGCTTTTAAATAGCAACGACTGACAGTCTGTTCAATGGTGATGCAATATGTACCAGCAAAGCTTAAATTTCCTTGTTTCTCATTTATGCTAAAAAATTCTATTCTGCTCTGATAAGCTAAAAATCTCAAAACTTAAACCTCAAGATCTCATAAAGCAGTGTTTGCCTAGGGACACAATATATATTTGTTGTGAGATACTGTAATAAAAAATCAGAAGGCTTGATTTGTAGCTGCCACAGCATTGTAAACATTTCATATGCAGAAGATAGACATCTGACTGATAATTTCCACATAAACTCTTTTTCTTCACAATAGCCAAGCACAAACATTCATGTGTGCAGGGCTCTGCACTGGTAAGTGTTGCAATTCTCCATTAACACGATTAATTGCTAAGCATCAAATGCTGCAACTCAGTCTGCTGTCAGTGACTAAGACTAGATCTTTCACAGCCTGAGCAAGCAATAGCAAATGAAGCCCTCCACTGTGCAGGCCAGAGCTGCGGTGACCTCCACAGTGGTGGCAGAGGTAGGCTGTGTGCAAGTTTTCTGGCTGTCCTTTGCCTTTTCCCAAATCAGCTGCATGCTATGGTACAAAAACGAAAGCTGAAGATTGCATAATGTGTCTGTGAGAGCCATGCTCTGTAAACCCTTTCTCTGTCTCCTGTTGTTCTTACCAGAAACACAGAGGGAAGTCTGAGTTTTGCGTCCTTTTCACTTTACCCAGAGTAGTGGACTCTTCAGTCTGACAGAAATAGCCACATCATTAAGACATGAAAGATCTGTGGGCCAGTATGTCCTGCTCATCTGTTCTGATGAAGGAAGTGCATACTGTTTGTTTCTTCTAGTAGTGTAACTGCTGATGTTGTGTGGGACTATCAACAAATACAAGACCGGATGTTATTCCTACTGAAGTAAATGTTAAGACTCACATAAGGAGAACAGGTGCTAAGAACTTGTGAAACAGGTGCTAGAAAACATACAGCTAAATTTGGAAGAGATTTTTGGATACCACCTACATGATGGAGCATGCAGTATTGATTTCAAACTACTTAGACATTCATCGTGTAGAAACAGCACACAACAAAATAATTTGCGAGGAAGTCTGCAGCAGGATGGATACAAAGTCACAAAAATAGGGCAGCAATTTCATAAGATGATACATTGCTAGATGAACAATAAACCACCATATTCAGCATATAACATTCACATGTTGCATTTTATGTCCAGCAAAAGATTTGTAAGAAAAATACTGATGCACTTAGTTTTGAAAAATTATCTTCTTGAGCAGCCAACAGGATACAGAAAGATTCTTCCCAGTAGCATCAGAAGTTTTAACATCCTTTACAAAACAACAATTCATACATCAAATAACGTGTGTCACAGGTAAACTATGTTCTGTTAACTGAAGTAGTAGATCGTACAGCAGATACACTTGATTTAAAAAAAAATGGTCTTAAAAGAGTACTGAAATAGCAAAATGATAAAATGTAATGATTAAAATCACTTTGAAGTACTTCAACATATGTACTGTTACAGTTTGGTTCTAGAGTGCACAAAAGTTCCTGGCAAAGTAAAGCTTTTGCAGGTCTCACTTTGGTAAAGAGAAGTAAAAGAGAACATTTCTTTCCTTCTGGCTCTTTTGCTTCATCCACCATCTCTCTCAAACCCTAAATGGTGGAGAGGAATACGGCATAAATGAGGCACACAAAGCAGACAAACAAAAGTTACACAACATGTCATGTGCCCCAAATTAATGCCAGTCACTTGAAGAGCTTTGTCAGAAAGCAAATGTGAAGTTGTGACACTTTTATCAGTATGACAAACTTGACTGAGGATATACAAATTATGATCTTAAAGGTTTACAATTCAGACGACTCTGCCTGGATGTTCCTCAGATCGGTGCATTCATCTCTCTTATTTCAGGCCTGTTCTTTCTGTCTTTCAAAATAATCTCGGTGGAGATGGTAGAGCTTTACAAAACATTGATTTTTGGGAAGAGATGATGGCTGAACATTTGCACAGATACTTCTTTACCTTTCATTCATTATTTTTCTTCTGAGTTTAAGTTAAAACATAAAATCTGCTTGGAACAGAGGATAAATGTAGGAATTTTCATTTCAGATTGTTGACATTGGCAAAGCTGTAGGCAATTGTAATGAAAAGAGCTATGCAGTGTTAACTTTAAATACCGGTACTGATCCCACCTAAAATATGTCAATTTCAGTATTATTTGCTTTGCTCCATAATGGGGAAATATATAGGAATTAAGGCTTTAACATTTATGAAATGTTATAATCTGTTCTCAGTTATAAATTATTAATGCAATTCATTTAAAAAACTGTAAGGATCAAATTCCTCCCAGAACAACTGAAGCAAAGTCAATTCCAATGGTCAGTTTGACCCAGTATGCTTACTACTACTTCTGCATAAATTTTTGAAAATGCAGGCTTGGGGGCTGGAAAGAATGAAGAAGAATGAAAAAAGACCACAAAATCTGACACTGTGAATTCTTCTTTTCCCTCCTCTGGCTCATTTCTGAACTTATCCCTTGTTCTTAGGAGTGCATTCCCCAGGAGTGAAGTAAGATCGTTCCCTGTTTTGCTTACCAAAGCGGAGAGGGAAGAACCAAGCCAAGGTCTGTTCCCCTTCTGCTCTAGCTTACAAAGCAAACCTTAATTCCTGAGGGAGTCACCCGCTCCCAACAGTGTGTAGCAGTCCCGTAGGTATTTCAAATGCCGCCTGTACGCCAGGGAGCTGCGGGAGGCACTGGGGCCTCCCCCGAGAAGCCGTGAGGTCGTGTAACACCTAGCTCTGCTTGCAGGGATAACCGAGCTTTCCGAGTTGCTTATTGTGACTCACATAACTTCTTACTCCTTTTAAGTCTAGATTTGTGGTTTCTTATTAACTGTTCCTTCAGCATATTATCAACGTCTGATGATACAAAGTCCAGCATGTGCATTCCTTTACTTTTAGTCCAGTTTCCCCAGGAATGTGGCTTGCAGCTTTAACATTTGTAAGCTTTTGTGTCACCTATGTGCCAGCCCCTAGTAAACCTGTTGGCTACTTTTACTCAAATTCCACAGAGCGCTAGAAGACTCATCTGTATTTGTATTCTACAAATCTCGTGAAATAAGTGGCCAGGGAGGTGAGGGGGACGCAGACATTGCTCTCCTGGGAGGAAGGGCTGCAGTGTGAGTGCAATCATGGCTAGGCATAGGAGAACCATATGGAAATTCACCCTCAGGTACGAATCAGAGAAAATTAGGCTTCATTAATTCCACTGCCTATGGAACTACTAGTTTTAGGTAATATATCTACACTGGAAATTCAGATGGTAATAATATCTTTGTTAATTTATAGAGCATTAGCACTTTTGTACGCTAATGTATATAAACAGTAAGACATATTGATTGCCTGAGCCGGCTCCCATTGACATCAAAGGAATCTTTCCACCGAGTTAAGTGGGAGTTGGACTAGGCCCATGCATAGTATTATCCATCATAAACATTTGTAACAGCAACATTAAAACATAATTTATTCTATAAAAGACTCAAAAGCAGAAACAAAAGAAACATTTTAATCCAGTTTTAAATGCCATGGTATATTTCATTTATACAAACAGCAATATAAAAGGAAAACATAAATTCATATTCATAAAAGCATAAATGAGTGTACCATAAGTGCAAGTAATGCTCACTTCCTTCACTACTCCTGCAACTTTATTATATTTTGGAAAAGGAACTTTCCATTATGCTAGTTCTATTTCAGTCACACTCTGCTTACAGAGGTGGTTTTCACTGGAGTACAAGATGGCCAAAGTTATTCTGTTGGATGGAAAATTAGTGTGTATGAGGTATGGAATTCCATGACTCTTTTTTTAAAACATCTATATAAATTAGCATGAAAATTTTCAGAGGACTTGGCTTTCATGGATTCGCAAAAGTCCTACAGAGGCTTTGGTAAATGCCTCCATTGAGGAAATATTTCATATCCTCCAGTAGCCTGCTATTCCACCCAGAAGAGCACTCATATGCTTTTGAACCTACGTTAAAGTTCAGCTAAGAAGCCATTACCTGTCCAGATTAATCCTGTACAGGAAAATCCTGCATGGGGAAATGGAATTTCCATGGCAAGCTCCTAGCAGAGTTTCCACTGCATTGTTCTTGTAGGGAGAAAAGAGGGGTTGTGTTCCCACAGAGTGAGCAGTGGGCTCAGTCCTAGGGGCTCTCACAGGATTTATCAGGGTCTAGGAGCAGTCACACATAAAACTTTTGTGTCTTCGTATTGCATTCTGGATCCTCATCTCCCAAAGAATTGTACTGTCAAGTTCTCCCTCTCTAGTTGCTACTGCCCCAGAGGCAAAATTTGGAAGGTTACCAAAATTTGTGTAGTTTAAATGTGCTCAGGGCAAAGCTGATGTCAATTTAGAACTTCTGCTGGTAGATCTATGTCTCTGGTTTTTCCTCTCTTCACAGCAAGACCTCAGTCCTATGAAAGAGCATTCAAAATAGTAGGAAAGGTCCTGAAAAGGAAACACTGTTTCCTCCTATAAAATTTGTCTTGGGGTTGTTTTTTTGCTACTGGGAAGTGTTTGGACTGCGGAAGCCTACATGAAGATACTGATCATTGTATCAGTACATATGTGTGCTCACCAAATACTTTTTAAAAGGAAAAAAGAAAGAGGTTTAAATATAAGCTATAGTTCTAGGAATAGTTTCCAGTCCAGGAATGTGCCCTGACTGGATCCTGAATGAATAGTGGTGCAAGTGTGTGAGTTAGCCCTCCTCTCCCGTATTCTGGCTCTTCTTGCCTCCACGAAAAGAAAACGCTCTCATAGACCAGACGATAGCATGGCCCACCAAGTCCCCTGAACTGGGTAATCGTGGGTACCTGGTAGCACACAAGCAAGCCCGGATAGAGCTTAACTGACTTAGAAGACTAGATACTGATTTCAGATCAGTACAAGCATATAGGATTTTACTCAAAGGACGTTAATCACCTGTATACATTTGAAAATCTAAACTGTGTCTTGTTCAAGCTACGTGGGAAGTAGGTTCTTCAATAGGATTATGACTTGTGAACACAGAAACTAAGCACCTTAATTAGCCAGGGAACTTTGGAAATTTTTAGATATCATTTCTCTGCCACTGTACTTTCTTCAATCCCTTATTGAATGAATTTATGATTCACCAGTCTGTGAATTCTGAGAAGACAGAAATCCTAAGATCCAAATCTGTTTCCGTTGATGACAATATGAATTCTAATGTTAACTTAAATGGGAGCAAGAGCAAGGTATATTGTCAGTGAAATGGTGACTCTACATTAAAAAAGCAAACCACAACAGACAGCTGCAATTCTGTTTCTTCTGTGAAGATGGATCACTGATAACAGATCTTTTGTTTCTAAAACTTAGAGATGCTATTGCTGATTTTAAAAGAACACTTAGTCTGTTCCAGTTTAGTTGATTATAAAATAGTATTTACATTCCCTAATAGATTTTTTTTCTTCATAAAGTGAAATTATAAACCAAAGATTTGTAAACTGTCAGGCACTGACTGACAGTTTTTGGATAATATATTTCCTTTTTGACACACATTGTACTAAAATTAGTAGATTGACTCCTTGTTTCTTACCTGTTTTTCTCTTATATTGGGCAGTTGGTTATATAAGGTATTTTTGGATGATGATTTCTCCAGTAAAGTATGTCTTTGAAATCCTTCCAGGTTTACAAATACAGTATTTAACTTCATTACCCTGAAAATTAAACATTAAAATATTTTCCATACACTGCTGTAGATTACTTTAGTAACCATATTTGGAGGAAGGAAAGAAAACATATTGCTGTTTTTTTCTTGAAATAAAATGAAACCTGATTTTCGTATTTTTTTCCACATTACCCAGAGAAGCTCAGCTTGCTGAATGGCATGTGTAAAACCATATCCAAAAGAACGAAAAGTGAGGTATTTTGCTTAAAATGCAGGTGTTTGAGATATATATTCTAAGATAAGCACAACGCTAATTTTGCTTGAAATCATATTCATTGGGAGGAAAAGACCTCAGGGTGGGGGAGTGTGAAAAGTTACTGCAGTACTATTTAATTTAAAATATTTATAAGTGGACTCCTATTTTACTTTTCTGGTCTGGCAGTAATTTTGACAAAAGTTTTTTCTAGAAGGAGATCATCATGCCCTGCAAAGAACGAAAGAGGACAACATGCTACTCAGTGCTTCGTTGCATTACAGTTTGAATTATGCAAACTGTGACAGCAAAAGAGAAGACTGCTGTACAGGAGACCTGACCTGCCACAAGAGAAGACCATAGAGAAACTGTGTCAGATTTATTACCAAAAAAGCAAGAAATCAGGCTGCATTAAATTAGTTAACCATGTCTGTGAGTAACTTGCTGCAGATTTATCTGCAGGCTACTTAGCAAGAAAGATTATCAGAATGATCATTTTCTGAGGAAGGCAGGAATAGGAAAGGAGCATTATGAGTTCCTGACTTATTCTGGGTTGCAATGGTATACCTAAGTACATTAATGGAAGAGACTTTATCTGGGTAGTAGGAATGCAATGCAGTACTGCTTATTGTTTGTGGATTCCCCCTTATATTCCTACTTATCTCATATACTTTTGTTAAGAAGTCTTGTTTATAATCATTTGGAGTGTATTTAGATTTTCTATAGTGCTTCAGTGCAAAGGAACGGACATTACTCATTAAAAAAGATTTTGGGACAATGTCACCAAAAACATATTTTGAATTTTCAAAGTAATTTTAGCAGAAACTCCTTTACAATGTCAAAAAAAAGTAATTGACATTAATACAAAATGAATTATTTCAACATGTCATTGTTTGTATATGTGACGTAAAAGTCACAAGAAAGAAGCACTAGGCTCTGCAGTATAGACCATCCACATGAGAAATGGGAGATGCATGCTGTGCTCCAGCTGCTTGAGAAGTTTTGAGCTGGTGTTAGTGAAGAGCTGCACTATCCCCTCACTATTCCCTTATACACTGTGAACGGGACTTTCTCAATGCCTTCAACTGGTGCTGTTCACTGTGAGTGGACTATTTAGAAAAAGAGAGCTATAGAGAGAATGTAGTGCTTGGTGGCTGGCAATGGCATGAAACACCTGGGCACAAACCTGGTGCTCTAATACCAAGTGGAGAGACTGAGTGTCTGCCCAGAGTCATCGCTGCCGCGCTGTGGAAGCGCTGCTTGGGAAGGAGGAGAATATGGGTTTGAGTCCTCTCAGGTAGGGAGAGGATCTCCTCACAGAATCACAGAATCACAGAATCACAGAATAGTAGGGGTTGGAAGGGACCTCTGTGGGTCATCTAGTCCAACCCCCCTGCTGAAGCAGGGCCACCTACAGCAGGCTGCACAGGACCACGTCCAGGCGGGTCTTGAATATCTCCAGAGAAGGAGACTCCACAACCCCTCTGGGCAGCCTGTTCCAGTGCTCCATCACCCTCAGAGGGAAGAAGTTCTTCCTCATGTTCAGATGGAACTTCCTGTGCCTCAGTTTGTGCCCATTGCCCCTTGTCCTGTCACTG
>Ga0065711_1039621_pt1 | contig 17651 bp, 11 predicted proteins | sample Hoacrofraction12_FD_59098 | JGI IMG/M metagenome (GOLD analysis project Ga0065711, IMG submission 59098) | Hoatzin crop microbial communities from Cojedes, Venezuela - Epithelial fraction 12 v2 (version 2) | ecosystem: Host-associated > Birds > Digestive system > Esophagus > Crop | place...
GGCAGAGGAGAACGAGCTCAGGGGCCGCTCCATCACCTCTCACCTTCCAAGTTATATGGATCAGCTATTATTAAGACCCCCCAAAATACCACTACAGCAGTAACAGTTCAGACCAAACACCCATCTAGTCCGGCTCCCAGTCACACAGCAGGAGCAGCATGAAAACACGAGGCCATGACAACGCTGCCAGTGTACATATTTTTCCCTGCCTACTCTCTCCAGCCACAGTCACCAGGTCCAGGATACCCTGACCCAGAGACAAGAATTTTTGTATCTCCCTGCTGGTATCACACGGTCTCGATCCCACCCTTTAACACGAGATTTTCTTCTTTAATTTCCAGCATGCAGAACTGGACTATGCAAAACAAAAACATAAAACCCACAATCCCCAGCCTTAAAAAAAAAAAAAAATCAGTTTCCACTTAAAAAGCAAAGCTTCTTTTAAACTGCACAGTCTACTACTTCAAAGATTGCAGCAAAGAGCTAAAAATCTGAGCCACCAAGATACGTAAGATTTGAACAAATACAATCCCAAAGGAACTGTTTGACGTTTTAAAACCTCAGCGTTTAAGCTGTTGGAGGCCCTGTTACCAGGGTTTAAAAGCAAGGGGCTAACTGCATGGAGGCTCTCCTAGGAGAAAATGGAATTTCTTCACAAACCACAGACCAAGCAGAGTCAGAGATTGCTCAGGGTCACTATTGAGCACCAATTTCCCCAGCTGACACTCAAATTCTCCTTCCCTTCTGCAGTGTCTTCCATATCCTTTCCACAAGGCTCAGCAGCTCTGCACCCAGAGCCCTGCCAGCCTCGCTAGCAACGCGCTTGCTCTTATTTAAACAGATTTACCAAAGTGTTTTCACTTTGTGTTCAGAAACGCTGTAGAATGGATTCCTCGGGATTTGTACGAACTGCTCTCTGCATGCCCTGGTAGCTCCTCTGGTAGCACACAGGGGAAGTGAGCGGGGGACTGATGGCAGCTGGGGGCCATTGCACTTCCTGGGAAACGTTTTCGATCGCCGTAATCAGATTCTAAGGAGGATGCAGTGGTCACAGCACATCATAAATCCCAGCCAAGCTCTGAAACCATTTTTCCTGCTTGCAAAAAGCAGGTCAGAAAATCCAGTGCTTTGTTTAAGCTTCTCCCTGGTACTTCCCAGGGAGTCAGGCAGCCCATCATGCAGGGCACGGAGCACGGGAACAAGCTGCACAATGCTTCCCGGACCACGCAAAGTGTGGTTTCTTGCCTGACACAGGAGGTTCGGTTATCCCCATGTTAGCATGTAAAATACTACGGTGCACGGAATAACCCCGTCACCGAAACGCTGCTACAGCTTTCTGCTGGTGGCTGCCGGCTGACTAGCCACAGCGCTCCGGGGCTGAGCTCGGCTGCCCGGTGCACCCTCAACGGGGATCTGCGATGCCCCGAAGAAGTTTCTGTCCAAGACCTGCTCACGCTACCTCTCCTTCCGCCCCCACCCGCCCGGATGCACAGACAAGGTCCCTCTGTCTTCTGCAGGAAAACCGCAGGAGATGCACGCTCTGGGCCGAGGCCCCCAGCACTCAGCCCTGTCAGGTGAGGCATGTACGTGCCAGGGCATTCTGCAGTCATCGTACAAAAAGACCATGGTAAGCTTACCAAGTTCCTCTAAACCAAGCTTTATGGTAATTCTCTCTAAAGCTACAAACACATGGACTGCAGGACTTCTCTGAAACTAGCCGCTGACATTTCTGTATCTGTAACTGAAATCAAACTAGCTGATGCAGTGGCTTTGCTATTTCAAATAATTTCCTCTGAACAGGCCATCTGATAGCCACCAAAAGTTGCCTTTTTTAAATTTGATGGACAGCATTATTTGACACAATGTTTGTGTCCAATCCAGCCTGTGTAACTCAGCTGAAAGACTTTTACTCATTTCTTTGGTTGCTGGACTTTGCTTTAAAAGCTTTAGAAGTGCTGAGGTTAAAGGCTCTCTGCAGAAATGGAAACACGCCATTTCTGCTCCTTCTGATGCATAAAAATGTTTTCTCAAGTAATTTTGTTTTCTTTACATGAAAAATTCCTTTTTTCTTAAAGGCAGCTAGAGAAGCAGGTGAAGTTCTGCTAGTGTGTGTAGCAGGAGCACCTGAGGAAAAAACCTGAGCACCTGAGAAAGTAACATACTTTGGCCTGACCACGTAATAACGATTTTAGTCTTTGAGATCTGATTTCTTTTTTTTATAAGAACTGTAAACTCTCTGGTGCAAACTCCTCACTTCAAATCCCTGCGAAAACACTCATGCCTTTCTTTGGTTTGATTAGAAAGGCGAAGTTTCCTGGAAGTTTTGGGTGCTTCCAGGTCAAACTCAGCAGCAGCAGAAGACAGTGGACCCCGCAGCTCAGAGCTGCTCCTGGCCCTCACTGCGCTCTGCACAGCCCCCGGGCTTCACAATCCAACACTTGCTACTGAGAACCTCTGCCATCACCCCTCGTGATGAGAAGCAGCCACAAACACCCTGAGAGAGACTGGTGACGGGCAGCCCTGTCTCTGGCAGAGCAGACTGAAGACAGCGTCTGACCCCGCTCCGGTGCCAGCCCCGGTCCCGACTCGGCACTCGGGGGATGCGGTGGGCTGGCAGCACTTTGCAGTCCATTCACTCTGCAAAGGTGAGGTCTAAGCTGTGCCCAACAGACCGGAGAGTGACCGCTCGGAGCCGGCCGCGTTCTCTTCTCCGTTCCCCATGCTGCTGGCCAGGTTGCAGGGAAGGACACGTGAACCCTCGGCCTTGGAGAGGACTTACTCCTTTGATGGTGCGGCTACAGGCCACGTCTGTGCAACCAAAGGAAATGTTTTATGCTGCCAAAGGATTACATAGCACGCTGAGGCTGGTAACACAGAACTAGGGAAGGGCTGGCAAGCGTCAGGCTTCCTGTAGCTGGGCTCTCAAACATGCTGAGGAAAGATGAACCCTGGGGAGAGTGACAGGAAGTTCAAGCCCTCTGCAGAATGGGATCCAGAGCCCACAGCAGTTGGAAGGGGAGAAGAGCAGAAAAGCCATTAGCTCTGCATCCCAGCTGAAGGGAAAAGCAGTGTCACTGGTCAGACTTGGAGTGGTAAGTTAAGAGCCACGCTGGTCAGACTTGGAGTGGTAAGTTAAGAGCCAAGGAAAAGCTCTCAACAATGTTGTTGCCGTGTTCCAGCTAACAAAGACGCTTCCACCTCTCGTGCCCTCCCCACTCCCCCAGAGATGTCCCACTTTCAACGGGGGGCCAGGAGTGGGGCAGACGTCTCCCGGTGGCATCGGCTGAGCCCACGGACACCTCCAGCCCTCCCGGTGCCTTCTCGAACTGCTGTCACGCTCGCTACAGCAGCTGAAACCACGCTCAGTGCTCATCTTTCTGCCAAGACAGGACCGTAGCAAAGAGGTTTACTTGACCGGGACCTGGAAATCTTTACAATGACTTGCCCAGACAAAGCCAACGGTGAGTAAATCACACTGGGTGGTGTCTTTCAACACCCTTGCAGAACAGCTGGAAACAGAGCCAGAACATCCACTGCCATCAGCTAACAAGGTCAGGCCTGCCGAGCTGTCCCAGATGAGGCCTTTTTCTCCCAAAGCAGCCCAAACTGCATTTCACTCCTCTCTCCCCTAGGGATGAGGCTGTGCCCTCTGGCACACCCCACACCTGCAGGAATTTCCTCACCTGTACAGAGGCGATGAGGACTTTTTAAAGTGGCCAATGTGATGATGGGTACCTCCCTCACCAGGACGTTGCGTTCGGGGTGATGGGTGGCACCAGCTGAACACCTCTCCTCTAGCCCCAAACTCACCCATGGGGTCAGCATTCAGCAACAAAATGTTTGCAGAACAATGGGACTCCCCTTCTATTTATATTTGTTTCCCGTTACGTAGCTGCTTCAACCAGCAGCTGAAGTTTAAATAGGACTGGCTTAAAAGGTAAACATTTCTCACAGCTTTCTCATCAACTACATTAAATATAGTCATAAAGAAAAAAAGCCCCACAATATTTTCTGTATTTGCTGAAGGATGACGTCCTCCTTGCCTTAAGCGTGTGCCAGATTACTCATAAACCTGGACCATATGCCACTGCAATTTACTGATGGGCCCAAGCTGTTTTGGTAGATACAAAATCCGAGGGGATTAGGGAGGCTCGATCCGTGCTGAAAACAGAGCAACAGTGGTGGGGCAGCTGCTTGCTGTCTTTGCTCAGTCTCAATTTAGGTCAGCAGGCAGCAGCCCGCTCAACGGCAGCGCTCGCGAGCCGGGCTGCGCCCAGGCACCCGCAGCGGCCGGCCCCAGCCCCGGACACTGCTCCCCTCGGGTCGCCCACCCTCGTCGGGACACGGCCTCCCACCCGGACCGCGCGGCGAGAACAGGGCGTGGGAGCAGACGAAACGGCCTGGTGTTCTCGCATTTACAGCCAGCTGCCAGACCTAGCCCAAGAGCCCTCAATTCAAAGCAAAAGAGGGGTTTGCCTCTGCCCCCGCCGCCTCGCTGTGCCAGCACCCAAGTCCCAGCTGCAGGGTCGCACACCCTTGGGGCGCTGAGGGTGGGAAAAGCGCAAGCACGGGGCCAGCGGAGCAGGGCGGCATCCAGAAACAGCTCCAGCAAAGCTCCCTTGCACAAACCTTGCTGGTGGCCTGTCTGGAAGGCGGCTGGTGACGGGCAGGGGACCGCAGCTCCACCTCTGTGTCACCTGGCCTAGAAAGGAGTCTGCTTTTCAAGAGGAGAAGGGGACAGCTCAACTCAACGTACTGCCTGAAATGGGGGCCTCTCCCGGGTGGTAGTCACCCAACACAGAGGTGCTCGCAGTCAGCCAGACCGTGGCTCACAGTCTGGTGTCTTGGATTCTTCCTAAAGAGGCTGACACTCACATGAAATATGAACTGACATAAATGATCTTCTGACTCAAGAAGAGCCTATTTATTCTCTAGTAGTATACATAATCCAGCTGGAGCAAGCAGCTACAGATTATACAACTTCTTCACTGGATCACTGTAATCTCTTTCCCCTCTACATTATTTTAAATTTCATCTTTCCTACGTAAAAAGACAAGCACCTCCATCATCCTGAAAAAAGGCGCTGTGTATCATCAGGGAATTACAAAGCATCGAAGAGAGTACGGTAGGAAATGGGGATCAGAGAGGCTGCGGGTGAACACCTGACATTTCTCCATACAGATGAGAAGCGCTCTAGATCACCGCTGCTGTGCATGAAACATCAAACCTAAATCACGGGAACCTTCTTTTCAGAATATTCCTCCACTGGGTGCAATTTTACATTGTAACTTCTCATCACTTAGAAGATGCTCAGGATCAACACAGCCTGACTGAATCTTCCAGCTGTCAGAGCCAGCAGACTGCTTCATTCAACACAGTGGCTTTGCACCCTTGGGAGGATGAGTCCCACCCAAAGATCTCACTGCTTGGCAGAATTACATAGATTTAGTGTCCAACCGCTGTTCCTTCTAAGTAAGAGTTTGCAATCTTAACCCTGCGTGTCTCGTTGTGGCAGCTGAAGCGCACCAGAAAGCTACAGTTGTCCTGCCAGGCTGCAGAGGTAGGTGCAGCAGAGTCTGAGAGCAAAGGCTTGGCTCGGGAAGCCTGCACCCCACGCTCTTGCGAAGGGCGAGGCAGCGGCAGGCTTCCAGCTGAGTCACCTGGCTGCTGCCTCTCCTTCCAGGGACGAACCCACCCGGCACCTCTGCGCCTCTGCCCTCAGACCCTGCCGCGGCGCGAGGAACCGGCACGCTGACCCCTCCAACCCACTCGTCAGATGGGGTCATCTTCCTTACGCCAGAGAAACTTCACCCGTTTCAGACGTACGACTCCTCCTCTCGCCAGGACACTCGGCCCCGCCACCCTGCGTCCCACCTGCTGTAACCAGCACTAGCCCTAAGTCCTCGCTGACGCTGAAACCCTTCTGTTTCAGCCTGGCAAAGCAGACAGTCTACACGGCTTCGCGAAAATGAGCCCCAAGCATTCAGGGATGGGCTGCCAGGAGGCAAGGGTGCTGATGTCTGATTGGGAGGGTATTTATTAGGTTTCTTGCTTATTTTACAGATTTGTCCTCCTCAACTTTCTTTGTCATTGCTGCGCTCCAGAGCTACCCCGGAACACACGTGCCTTCTCTTCTAGGCCAGGGTAGCTGAGATTGATACTGTCACTCCCTGCTTTGCACGCCCAGATGTGCGATGCAGATGGGGTTTGCAGAAAGGGACAAGGTCTGGCTGATGATAATTGTTTACAACTTTTATTAAACCCATTTTCCTTTTCTAATTATTATAATAGTTCCCAAAAACATCATCCGTGGACTTTAAATGTTTGATGATTGTGTGTTTTAATGAAAGCTGTGGAATTATCCTGCGCTCGGTGCCACATGGCCCCACAAAGCAATGGTGATGCTAAATAGTTTTTAAAAATTTATAGTTTACAAGATATATTTCCCATCTGTGGCAACACAGTAGCTCCCAAATGCATTAGATTTCACTACATTAACAACACTTCTTAAAAACAATTGGCTTAACTCCACAGGATGGTTTTATAATGACCCGAGAAGTGCATTACAACGTATACACATGTTGAAGATTAACGCTGTTGAGATCGAATGCTACCAAAGCAAACAAACTCCACGTCCAAACCAAGTGCATTCATACTTCAAAGTAATGCATTACTGTTCAAAGCATTAATCCCATTAATACAGAGAGAAAGAAGTTTTTTTTGGCACTTTGCAAAAGCTCAGCCCAAGAACCGAAGCTATGACAACAGCAAAAACCTGTAGAGTTTAAAGTGTAGTATCTATAAAACGATTAATCCCCGGGGTGAGACTAGTAGCAACTTTTCCTTCCCTTCTCTCCCCAGAGACGTTCTCTGTTACAAGGCAAAAATACACAAACTGTGCCCAACTTAAAAATTGATTTTGGGATGTAAGCCAGACCAGATGGTTAGCAAAGCTAAATACCGTTGATTTATTTCATACCCTTTACGAAGCAATATTAGAGACAATGGACCTTATCAGAACAAATGAGAATAAACATGGGGATGCAGACTCAATAGAGAATTAACAACCAAAGCTACCAGATTCTATTATGCTATGATTAATTCTGAATTTGTGGAAGTACTATCAGCAGCAAATGTCTAGCCTCATCTAATGAAACCAGTGCCAAACTAGACAACCTTTTAGTTAGTGCTCTTCAATTTGCAAGGTACTTCAGCAGGAACAGGGTGCAGAAGATGCCAGGCTTTGCGCTGTAAAGTCAGCTGGAAAATTTGCTCAAACACCGCCCCCCCCCCCAAACCCCACGAAACCAACAGAAAAGCCCAGATGGACACCACCATGAGCTGGAAGTCTCCGAGTAAAGGAGGCCTGAGTGATCTCCCCAGGCAGACCCTAGAGATGCAGCCAGAAGACCGTCCCCCTTCTTTGCCTCTTCCCTCCGAAACACGCAAGTGGCCTTCAGCCCCCTGCCTCCGACGTCCTCGCACCCCGTGAGGCCAGGGGTGACATCACCACGGACTGTCCTTCCTGCTCACCTGCTGTGCCTTCCCATTGCTCTGAATTCTGCTCCAGACCACTGGGCAAGCAGCTTTGGCCCGCAGCCACAAAGTCAGCAAGGCATTCTTGCGTTGGGAAGCAGCGGGTACTGAAATGCTCCCGCAGCTCTGGCCTTTGCCCCGCGTGCCTCAGCCTCCCCACCCGCAACCCACCACCACCTCCCCGCCGGAGCTGCAGTGCCACCGACATTTCCACCGCAGAGCTGCCCTCCCTCCGGCAGAGACAAAAGGTGCGAGACTGTTCATTGCCTCGCGACTGTCAGGTACTCCTTGTAAACAGGCTATATTAATTACTCCACAAACGTTTACCGCTGTCCTGTATCACCCTCAGGTTCAGCCATCTCTGCAGAGAGAACATTCGGCGCTGGCTAACTGCTGCTGGCAACAAGAGGAAATGGACTTTCTGATGAAAATGTTTAAGGCCCGTTATTTGTGAGACGCAGCTGAGATGCGGCGTAATGAATTCAGCCCTGTTGCGCTTCATTTACCATAGCTAACGCACACCATAAAAGTTTAGTTTATACTCTGGTGCTGCCATGCATGAATATCTCATTATAACTGCAAAGACTTTTTATTTTTATTGGGACCTGTAACAGCATTGTGCTATGTTAATTACCAGCCGTGTACAAAAGTGCAGCAAGGTTTGTCTCCTTCCTTCCTTCCTTCCTCCTATGTGGGCACAATGAAAAGGACAGGGGCCTGCAGACGGGCCAGTCTTTAAGCTGGCATGCTTTATCAGATTATGGCTGCAGTGAATAGGGACTGGACGTAGAGCAGGGGGAACTCGGCGAGGCAGGCACTCCCGCCCTGGCGTGCAGCCACCTCCGTGCTACCTGCACAGAGCCCCCGAGCCCTGCCGGCACCCCTCACCGCCAGGCCCCAGGCACCCCAGCATCGCCAGCAGCCCCCGGCAGCATCGCCAGCAGCCCCCGGCGCCGTGGTTGCTGCTGCCCACTCCCCCCTTCTGGGGGGTCACGGCCAGCACTTCTGCCAGGGGCAGCAGGGGAGACGCCCCACCTCGTGAAGAGCCGCTGCGGGGCTGGGGCCAAGGGCAGGGCACAGGCTCGGCTGTCCCAGCACCTTCCCACTGCCTGTCCACTGCCTGGAGCGCGATTTTGGTCACGGCGAGAAACGTGCGCTAGAGTCTGTTTGTTCGACTAAAGGACGGGCTGCCGCTGCCCCGCTTGGCTCGGACAGGGTCTCGCACCCTCCCACAGCTCACAATGTGCTGGGAAATGTAGGTAATGTGCTGCCTGATGAAGGTGCGGCCTTTTGGAGAAAAGGGAAGGAGAACAGGGCGAGCAGGTCAGCCACGGAGCAAAGCTGGGCACCAGAAGTTAGGAAATGGGATCAGATCTATTCTAGGACATCCCGGTCTGCTGAAGATCCTGGCTATGAGGAAAGCCAGGCTGCTGCAGTCAGATTCATCAGTGGTGAGACCACAAAGATGATGTCACATCCTAAAACATGGCTAGCAGAAAAAAATCCCAGCACGCTATCATATCCTGCCTTTCAAAGAAGTGGTTTCTGGTGACGCTAGACCATTCTGAGGAACAGGCACCACTGGTGGTGCTAGAAAAGCCACATGTTACTGGCGTGATGAAAGCTGTTTAGGGAGGCTGGGATTTTTCTTAGGACCTCGCTGAAAGCTTGGACTCTGCTGCACCTTCATCTCCAGGCAGAGAGAGCAATTGTTTTCTGCCTCTGTGCAAAAGCACTTCTTTGAAGCTACAAGCAGATAAGCTGTGGTCAATGAGGTCCTATTTCCCAGCTCTTCCATAACATCCCTAAAGCAGAGCCAAAAGAAAAAGGAGCAGCTGGGAGGAGGTGGAGGATATTTAAGGAGTCCTTGCAAAGGGTACAAACTTCTTGACTTCTGAAAAGCTGGAGGCTCACTAAAAAAGGGACAAGAGTGAAGGCACACAGGGAGGAAATCCAAACGCAGAGAAAGACGGAGCCAGCAGATGTAGTGGAAAACCAGCACACGAAAGACCTAGATATTATTAGGTAACATAATCCTCCAACCCAGATGTCTTTTACACAACTGAATCCTTAAAAACACTCAGTGTTTTTTTTTCCCTTCGTGAACATTCATAGTTTGGAAAACTCCACTCTGGAAGTTGCTCAAACTGTTACAGCTCCAGGGCTGCGGCTACGGTGAGCCACCCTGCTACATGCAGTGACCTTTTGAAAACCCTTTGCAGAACTGAGCAATCAGCCACAATCACAACAGTAAAAAAAGATGTAAACTGTTCTTTTTTAGGCTTTCCTAAGACTGAGCTCAGGTCTGACCCATACAGGTGCAAGACTATCGGCAGCAGCGACTTTTAGCCCCAAAAGCCAGTTTTCCAGATTTGTGCCCAAAAGAGAAACAGATGAGCAGCGGCTTCTCCTGGGCCCTCTTCACCCATCGGAAAGGGTTCCGCCTCCCCATGTACACAACGTTCATCCCTTTTATCCCCCAGAGGGTCATGCAAAGGTTTGCTCCGTCTCAAGATTGCTTTCTCCTTCCCTGCCAAGTATTGCTTTCAGTTTAAGAGTCCACTGAATGAGAGAAAAACCTCAAAATGCTTTACATCAGGCAGCTCCACCTTGGTCACTGGCTTCAGACTCCACAGTCTGTAACTACTGGGTGTAGGAATATGGCTGCATGATCGGCTAGGGAAAGCAACTGCTACCCTCATTTTTTCTTTTACCTCAAGGCAACAGTGAGCAAGAGGAAACTTCATCCCATTCCTGCATCCCCAGACTTGTAAGCATTTCTTCAACTACCTCTTGATTTTTGTAGAGGTGACCTTTGGGCAACTGGCGTTGATGGGGCTTGGCACTGCCCGTCTGGTTACCTGTGGACAGCAATGAACCCTCCCTTGCGTCCACTGGTGAGGTCCCAGTTAAGTCTGTTCACATGCCATGGTTTTTTAGGACTCAGATGATGTGGACCACAGAGCTTTGACCTTCTGAGTTATAATTTTTATAGAACTGCTCGCTTTGCATGAGACCTTAGTGATCTGTCACTGAAGCTCAAGCCCACATGCTCACCCAGTCAAAAATCAGCTCAAATAATGCGGAGGGACTGATGGTGTGGTGGTAATGGAGTGAGCAGGCTGCCAGCTGGATGAGGAAGGGTTAGAAATGTTTCTTCTCTCTCCCTCTGAAGCCGCACCAACTGCCAGGCAAGACCAGGATGGCCGGCAGGCTGTGGGTCACTGTGGGGCAGCAGCGGAGCCGGTGCTCCCTGGGGCCAAGAAAGGACTTGCATGCAGCTCAGCTCCAGCACTGGGGATGAGCCTCTCTGCTGAAGGGGTCAGCCGTGATTCAGGTGACGCTGGCACGAGGGAGCCTCCCAGCATGCGGTGTTTGCTCCACTCCGTGCCAGGGTCGAGAGCTGGGACTCTTCTCCAGCGTGTAGGGCCTGTGCTCTTCGTGTCTCAGAGCAACAGGGAGCACACAGGGCTGCATCCCGAGCCAGGAGGCAGTGGCACTGGAAGGTGTTTGCCAAGACTGCTGAGATGGGAGTCTTGATAAAACTTCTCAGCTCTGGACAGCAAAATAGGAACGTACTTTACTGCTTCTCAAACTCTTTCAACCTTTTGCTTGCTCTCCTGTCCATTACTGCTGCTGTGACTTGTGATTGTCGCATTGCTATTCATACTCCTTTAACAGGTCTCTCCCAAAAGCTGAGCAAGGTCTGAGCAGCCATTCGGCTCTGCCTGACCTCTTCTTTCCTTCTTCACTTCTAGCTCTTTTCATCAGAAGGGCTTTCTAATCTTCTCGGCTCCTGCACAGTCTTGAGTCTGGCCTTGGGCTGCACATCTGGTAGGGGTGGGGTGGTACAGCCAAAAAGCACTTACTACCTCCATTTTCACGGGGCAGGCTCCTAACCAGAGCAGCACCTGGCAGAATCACGTCGCCCAGGGCAATCCAGAGATTGTCCTGGTCCGATCATCTGTGAAGGACTGCATTAGTTATGGCAAAACAAAAGCTTTGGCAAACCCTGTTTGCACTACAGAGTGCAATCCCTCACAGCCTTCTTGAGTTCAGACTGTTCGGCAGAAGAGCATTACTTTCAAGTACTGCACTTACTCAAGCAGAAGGTCCAGGCTGCAACAGCTTGGCCCTGGCAGCACCTAATGCATTGTAGTTTAATGTAACTTTACTTTTCCAGTGCTCCCAGCTCAGTCTGGGCTGGTTAGCAAGCCTAAATGTCTTCTTTATTGTTTATCCAGGCCAACCAGGGAACTTTCCTGAAATTTCTCCAGTTTTGCTGGACTCGTAGTTTGGCTCCAAGTTCGTATTGACCTGTGGCTATAGCAACGAGTTTGAAGCCAGATCTTTGATCTGCCAGAAAGCCAGGCAGGCCCCTACGCACACATTCTGTACTTGGTTTTATGCAGCAGTTACTTCATCTAGGGTCAGTTCTAATTTACACTCAGAAAGCTGCCTCCAGACCCACATTTTGCAGCTTGCAGCATACAAATAACTTGACATGGGACATAAACACCTGCTTTTGCAATCTGTGGTCAGAAAAGCTCAGGAGACACGGATCTGGCAATATATGCTTTTGGCATGACTGCAGAAAACTGGTGGTTCAGAAGTTCAGGTTTTCTGACTCTTCAAAGGGAGTAGCTAGCAACGTGTATAGCTGTGAGGAGATGGAACTTCTCCCTACAGCCTCTAGCAAAAACCAAATCTAACTCATACCATATGAAAGTTGCTGCGCTTACAATAAAGTTAGTGCCAAGTTCCTGGGAAATGTTGATGGGAGGTGCACTCTGAGCACTGCTGTGAAGATGTTTTGAACTGGAAGCCAACAGTACTTCTTGAAAGGGAACTCTATGAATACAACAGCAGGTCAGTGTGGTTCCTGGCCCTCCAGAACATCTGATTCCATAGTAATCATCACAGAATAACACATGGAGCCACCGGTGCCCTCCTGGCTGCATCCATAGCATTCAGTGATGTGCAAAACACCTCCTCCCTACGGCTGGCATGCCAGGGACGGCCCCATGGCTGTTCCTTTTAACTGTTACAGCTCATCTTCCATTCAGTCATGAGCCATCTTGCGCTGACTCAGCTCGGTGACTTGGTGTGGCCATTGTCTGCTCCTCTCTGCTGCTCACGCTCCCTGTAGCCACCCCATAGGAGGGCAGTGTTTTGCTGTCTGTACCACCTCGAACACGCAGAGGCTTTGTGCAGCAGCTGAGGCTTGTTCTGCATGCCTCACAGGCTGGAGCTCATGCGAGTCAGCAGGCTGCGAGCTGGAGACCTTTCTCTCCTCCCAGCTTGCACAACCAAACAAAGCAACCGCTGCTCGAGAGGCAACAATGGCAGTGGAAAATAGGAAACAAGAACTTCTTGCTGCATCTGCTGCTCAGCGTTGAGTGACGATATGGACGTGGTGCAACACAGCGGACCACACCTAAAAAGCTGCTGTCAAAGTGAACAGGCAGACCTCCCAGGGAAGGGGTTCACGCCCTGTTACTCCCAAATCCCATCTCCTCCTGTTCCAGAGAGCTCGCTCCCCTCCACCCCCCTTGCAGTGGAAGTGGGCTGGATGGGACATGTGCTGGGAGAGGAGACCGTTACACATGTCTGACTTTGGCAGCTGCCTCTGTATTTTTCTTTGGCCCTGACAACACACTGATGTTCAGGCTCTCTCATTTCCAAGAGTTTGTGTAACGTGAGCTGCCCTTTGAAAACCGACAGCATGATTTCAAATGAAAGCAGAGCACTGAACTCAAACCTGAGCTCTAGCTCAACAAGAAAAAAATCAACTTCAGATAAAAACAGAGGTCACATTTTAGTGCCCATTGGACAAACCAAATCCTGAGGGCTTCCCGTATGGGCTCAGCAAAGCCACCTAGTAACACCAACCGAGTCAGAAACACAGAAGTAGCAACGGCAGTGCCTTACCCGTGGCTTAAAAGCTGTTTAAGTTTTTGGTACTCACCAACGTGTAATAAAGCCCTTCCTTGACTTACAAAAGAGTTCAAGGTGTGAACAAGAACAAAGAACAACTGCAAATAATGCTGGCTGCGATCCTGGAGTCGGAGAGCTCCTGGCTGGGATGCTGTGCCACACACCATCTGGCTCTGAAGCACCGCGTGGTAACTCGGGGACGGGGCGCTTGCGGGCAGGTCCCACACGGCAGCAGCTACGGCTGCGCTCCTCCCCGGCAGCACCCCGAGACCTCCGGGGCTGCCTGCCCGTCGGGAGCGCTCGCCGCGGAGGGCACTGCCGCCCGCCAGCCCCACCGCCACGGACCCGCAGCACCTGCTGCACCACCCCTGCTGCCGGTGCCGAGCGCGGGGCACGCAACGGGCACCGCTGCCATGCGCCCCGGTGCTACCCGAGGCACGCACCGAGGACACAGACAGCTCCTGCTGCGCGGGGCAGGCTGCCTACACGCACTTCACGTCAGCTCGTAGCTCTGCTAGGCACCCCGAGCACCTTTCATCGGGATCCCCACCTTGCACAGCACCGTACAGCAGGCCCTTCTACTTCTCCAAAGGGACTGCTGGCATTTCTGTTCTGCCACGCTGCTGATGTGCACATAGAAGACATTTTTTCTGCATAGAGCAGGATCAACACAGGGGAGTAAAACATGAAATACTACAGAAACTACAGTTACATCCAGCGCTGTATCTTTCGAGTGAGGAACTTGCAAGCCTTTTCTCCAGCTTCCCTTTCCTGAAGATTTTATCTAACCAATTTCTTTCCCTAAGTAGATTCTGATATGAAAATAAATAAAATAAATGCAGCTCTGCTGTAGGCTTTGAAAGATTCCCCAATAACTGTGGCAACTGATGCAGAGTTGGTATTCCTCTTAAAAAAATACCATTTTTAATTTCTGCTTACATGATTAGGTCCTGAAGCACAGACACAGTCAATCACCACCCTGAAGTACATTGTAAATCTCTGCTCAGTACTACAGTAATAACAGTAGAAAAGAACCTGAAACGATTTAGGCAGAACACTCCCATTCGCTGTGCTCTGGGTAAGGTTTGTCTTCCTACAGAGCCCGCTGGTTCACCCGCGGGGCGGGTGCAGACACGGCAGGAAGGTTCCTCTCGGGCGAGCCGGACTGTGACTTAGCACCCGTCAGTGACGCTGGACAGGGCACCCAGGTACCCTGCAACATCTCCCTTCATGGGCTGTCACCTCCGCGCTCCTCAGGCACCACAGGTATCTCCTCTTCCCCGCCTCCCCCAGCTTGCTTTGAGATCCCATGCCCTAAAACCACTTTCCAAACCGAGCTAGTTAAATTGCTGGAAATTTCTGTGTGGGTGAATGGAAATCAATTTCACTCCAGTTGATGTCAAACCCAGCTCAAATCACCAAGGGATCAGATTAAGTTACATCAGTACAAGACACGTTTAAAATGTGTCCACAAGAGTTTCTCTACCAGCGCAGTGGAACAGATTAAACCAACTTCATACGAGCACTGCTTTGTCTGAACGACACATTTCTGCCACTGATACTCACGCTCCTCCTGCAAGCTTACGACCAAGAAGAAGAACTGGGTGGGATGCTCAGGATTTGGCTCCATTAACAGTTAACCGTGCCAGGACTGAGTGCTGCCCTGTACCAGAGGTCTGTGTCGCACAGCTCTCTTTCCTCAAACCCTTATCCTAGTTGCAAGTTTCGGGCACAACTCCCACTTCAGCTACTGCTTTCCCCTGCTGCCCCACACAGCCTGTGTTTCTAGATCTGTGCAGACAACAGCTTGAAGAGGTGTTAACCTAAACACAAGTCATGTCTGGACTGAATTGTTGCCCTCGTGGGTCTTTACAGCTCCAGGTTATTTATTACAGGTCACAAAACGTCCTTCTGTGGGGCTGGGAAGTTCAAAATGTACTGACAATAGAAAACAGCTAAGCAAACACAACCAGTGCCGAGGTGAAGTGTTGGAGGCCGACCATATGTGAAGGACACCATTTGTATGCCACGCGCTCGGCGCTCACACAAAGAAGCCAAATGCAGTAGGTGGTGAGCGAGTTAATGAAATAATGAAATACTGGTGAGTTAATGAAATACTGTTCTCCCACTTCTTTTAAAACTGCATTATGATCATAGCAGGGCATGTTGCAACAGGACAAGGGGTAATGGTGTTAAACTAAAAGAAGGTAGACTCGGACTAGATAAATGGAAGAAATTTTTTACGATGAGGGTGGTGAGGCACTGGTACAGATTGCCCAGAGAGGTGGTTGATGCCCCATCCCTGGAAACATTCCAGGTCAGGTTGGACAGGGCTCTGAGCAACCTGATCTGGTTAAAGATGTCCCTGCTCACTGCAGGGGGGTTGGGCTGGATGGCCTTTAAAGATCTCTTCCAACCCAAAGCTTTCTATGATTCTGTGATCAGCTGGTGAAAGTACAAATCCAAATTCCGTACAGCATTCTATTGCACTGACTAGATAATGCAGTGACTACTCTTTAAGCTCAGCTTAACCCTGTGGTCAGGCAAAGAAATTACACAGCTCTGAAACTGCTCTACAAGCGTAAATGCCAACCACCGCTTACACAGTCCAGTCCTGCACAAGAAGGCCCTACATGCCGCAGCAAGGCAGCAAGGCAAACTTGTCAACGCACGTGAGAGAAGAAAAGGCTTTAAAGAAAAGGACTGAGGTACAAAACCTTCCCATGCTGAGAGCAGTATCAGGCATTCATCTGACAGTTCTGCAGGTAAGTGGTTTGGAAGGGCTCTGGGGACCGCAGCACTCGGATGGTGGTTCTGAACAGAAACTGTCAGGTAAGGATGCCTGGTGGCCCATAAGAAATTGTTTGATTTGACAGAGGGCCTCTCCTGAAATGCTTGGGAGGTGGTAAGTGAAGCAGAAGCAACACATGGGCAAAAATACACTGCATATTGGTTTGACTCTGAATGTAATTTGCAGTTTGGCCGTATTAAAAGATCTTGTATGTTTGCTCATTGTGAAAACGCAGATGTGCAAACTTGCTTCAAGAATATACCGAATGCTAGCCTTAAATACTCACCAAAATCAAACTTCCAAATGATAAATGAATATTTAACACTCACAAATTAAGTCAGCACCAGAATCAAGGGATTCACTAAGCAAAACAGAAACACAAACCTTGCCTCAAATAACTATCGACCTAAACACAACTATTTAAAAACTTCTTTATACCATTTGTTGCCTCATGACTAAGCACTGTGCTGGAAGCAGCCTTTACTAAGTAGAGCCCATTCTTCTTCCTTCTTGTCCACACACCATGTTTCTTCCACCACAACCGCCTTGTACATTTTCCCAACTGAAAATACTAATTTCAAGCAAATTTCATAACACTGCTGCACACTGTGTTCTCACATGATACAGGGAGCAGCGAGGTGCCGCTTTTATGAGGGCAATAAGCACTGGATGCATTCATGGCTGGTTGGTTTTTAAGTTCATTTCCTTTTCTTTCAGGTGACAGGAAGGTGTTTTGAAAGGTGTGAACAAAATGTTTTTTCTCCAAATAAACACTCATCTGTTCCCAGCCTAACTTCTATTCCTATGCATGTGTTACCAAGAAAATAGATATTTAAAATATTGTTATAGCAGAGTTCACCAGGGGATGGCATTGCCCCAATGCTAAAACTACTTTTTTCTTAGCTCCTGACCAAGCCTTCTGCTGTTGCAAGATGAACTTTGACTCTGTGTTTTCTAGCACAGTGCCTTTCGGGGAGCTGTGGCAGCAGCAGCAAGTCCCATTTCTGCTCAGCCATTCTACCTAGACTCCACTTTTGAAACCGCGTTGCTCACGGAGGAGCAGGCCTCGGTGTCTGAGAATAAGAGTAGCACCAGCTGCCAACAGCTCTGACGCAAGGCTAGCACGCCGAGCGTGAACGGCACACAGGTGCACTGAGGCAATACCGACGGCAAGAAGCTGATCCCAGCGAGCTCAGCGTCTTCTCACGCCATGCTCCGTGCCACTGATTTTCTCCTGTGTTTTCACAGAATCACAGCATGGTCGGGGTGGGCAGGGCCCTCTGTGGGTCACCCAGCACAACCCCCTGCCCAAGCAGGGTCACCCAGAGCAGGCTGCACAGCACCGCGGCCAGGCGGGGCTGGAATATCTCCAGAGAAGGAGACTCCA
>Ga0065711_1039622_pt1 | contig 17651 bp, 10 predicted proteins | sample Hoacrofraction12_FD_59098 | JGI IMG/M metagenome (GOLD analysis project Ga0065711, IMG submission 59098) | Hoatzin crop microbial communities from Cojedes, Venezuela - Epithelial fraction 12 v2 (version 2) | ecosystem: Host-associated > Birds > Digestive system > Esophagus > Crop | place...
CTACAGACATAAATCACACGCTGTTCACACGCCCCACATTCCCTTATGATTGGTAACTATGCACTAACGCCAATAGCAACAGACTGCCTCCACGTCCTTGAACACATCTTGTTTTTGCTAACCCACATCATGTGCACTATTAGAACTTTCTCAATTGTTGTTCTTAGCTGTCCTTTCTAGCGGCCTGTCCAGCTATGCTAACTGTTTTGCTTAAGTGGCCTAGTCATGCTAACTCTTAAGCTACATCAACCCCAACAATTTGCTAGCAAATTTCTGCAAGGCTTCTTTCTTCTCCCCTCCCCCTTTTCCTTGCCCTACTTTTAAGATAATCACGAAGCTCTTCTTTCTTTTAAATGCTTATAAAGATTTCAGGAGATATTATTACAGGTCTCTTTGCAGAGACCTGTAATTAAAGGAGGACCTGTAGTCGTCCTGTGGTTGGATTGGGTTTTTTTTCTTCAGATTGCTATTTGGGGATGTTCAGGTAGGAGGAATTTTCGAGCATTCAGTAAAGTCGTTATGTTCCTTGGGTGATCATCTGGTAGTTTCTTCTCTGGATCAATATTATCCACGTCCTCTCCTACGACAGATGCTTGGCTGCTGTCTGCCTACTTATCTATGTGATTGCAAGTTCCTTTAATCAAAGCAATGACTGTCACTTCTTCTAGAACTGCATTTTAAACACTCATCCCGTATCTGGGTGCCACCTTAGTTGCACAAACTAGGGACCTAGTCTGTTTCCAGTTCTAGATGTCCATCTTTGACTTTGTTTCCCTGTTTTAGTTTCCAGCTGGACCTGTAGGGATAAAACACTGAGATAACAAGGAATGCAGAATTTCACAACAGCTTAGAGAGCTACAGATTTCTGAAAAATAACTAATAATTTTGAAATAGTTTTCTATCCTTGAGCCTAATTTCTGATTTGGTGGATGATCCTTGGTTCAATCAAATCATCTGACTTTCCCTGTGTCAGCACCTTATGTGGAGCGACGGCCGGGTATCGCTTAAGAGATTGATTCCTTGTTTCCTTTGAACTCCAAGGAAAGGAACAGCAACTCTTTTTAAGTCATTGCTGTAGATCCTCTATATCCCCCTATCTACACTCTTTGAAACCAGTAGTAACTGTCCCTTTGCTGCAATTTAGTGGTACTGGTTTTAGTGGTTCTTCTAATGGTCCTGTTCAAAGGGGAGGGGAAAAGATGCAGTTACTCCGATCTCCTTGTTAGTTCCTCTCCTGCTGTCATTAAAATTCCAAATGACATGTAAAAAAAACAACCAAAACACAACTTTCTGCACCTGGGTGAAAAGCCAGAGGAGAATAAACTTGATAGCTTCTCCTTACACATTTGACACCTTCATTTTTCCTTGCACTGTTTACCAAAGCAGGTCTGCAACAGCAGGACTCATCAGGTTTTGTATAGCTTATTGCTGTTTTAAGAGTGCCAGGCTTTAAGATACAGGTATATTATGTTCCCAAAGTCTGTTAGAAGCCTGTAAGAATACAATCAATCTTAAGTCTACAGTATTTAAGACCTGTGACTCCTTTCAAGGTACCTGTTGAACGGATGTTCTCACTCAAATTCCCCTTTCTTCTCCCTGTGCAGTTTTCCACAGGTAATTCAGTGATAGTTTTGGCTTTTTAGAGCAAAGCAAAAACTTGGGAGTTTGCTTTAATACATGTCCCCTTGAAGCCAAACAGAATTTTACTAGGGAAGGAAAGGGACTGTGAAGTTTTTTGCTAGTGAATTGTTTCTGTACTTCAGAGTTCTGTAAGGTCATGGAGTGCAGCTGTGGAACTTACCTGTGGCTTCCTCACCGCTTGGAGAAGTGCTGCTGGATTGTGCTGTCTTTAATTTCCTCACTCATTTCTAGCATCGAACACATTTCTAAAAATGCTTTTTGTATATTCCTAAAGGGCCTTTCTATTTTATCTAGCTTGGGTTAAATGATTAAACCAACGGAGATGAACAATTTATTAGTCTAACGCATTTTCTACAACCTTAATATTCTGGGAGGTCACTTTCTCTCCTATTCTTCCTTTGGGTCATTTAATATCATATCTTTATTCTCAGAATTATAATCTGGGTACAACAGGTTCATTTTTTCATTTACGTCTGTCTTATGAATTTTAATATTCTGCCAGTCATTTGTGTACACATTTTACTAGACATTCACATTAAATCAGTCTGTAATATTCACGTGAATTGCTTTGAAATACAAAACTAGATGTAGAAGTTATCCTAAACTGCAAATCTTTGTGGTGGAATTAATGAGCAAGTAGGGCATGGGGTTTTTTAAGCTGTCGAGAAAATGAAAGCAATAAGATCAGTTTTAACTCCTGATTTAAGACTAAGAAATTAAATTTAATTAAAGCTGATGTTTTAGCCTTGCTAATGTGCTGTGTCTCACTCAGCAGCTGGTGCCTGGGAGACACTCTGCTTGCCTGGTGGGTATCGTGAAACTTCAGAAGTATGATGTCATGCAGTTTGACTAGTCACTGGTACTCCTATCTTTTCATTCTAAAATATTCTGCTATGTTTTATTTTATTTTGTTTTACATTTTTATGCCATGGTTGAATCAGAATTGCAGATCCAAGATGAATCGGAATTGCAGATCTAAACCCAAGAAATGGTTGTGGCAGTCTAGTGAAGATCCTAGTGATTGGAAAAGGGCAACCATAACCCCCATTTTTAAAAAGCGTAAAAAAGGAAGACCCAGGGAACTACAGGCCAGTCAGTCTCACCTCTGTGCCTGGCAAGATCATGGAGCAGATCCTCCTGGAAACTATGCTAAGGCACATGGAAAAGGAGGAGGTGATTGGTGACAGCCAGTATGGCTTCCCTAAGGGCAAATTGTGCCTGCCAAATTTGATGGCCTTCTATAACAGGATTACTGTGTTGGTGGGTAAGGGAAGAGAAACTGATGTCATCTACCTGGACTTGAGCAAAGCATTTGACACTGTCCTGCACAACACCCTTGTCTCTAAATTGGAGAGGGATCGATTTGATGGATGGACTGCTCGATGGATAAGGAATTGGCTGGATGGTCGCACTGAAAGAATTGCAGTCAATGGCTCGATATCCAAGTGGAGACCAGTGATGAGTGGCATTCCTCAGGGGTCGGTACTGGGACCTTTGCTGTTTGACATCTTTGTCAGCAACACGGACAGTGGGATTGAGTGCACGCTCAGTAAATCTATTGACACTAAGCTGTGTGGTGCGGCTGACACGCAGGGCCATGCTGGGCAGAGAATGGATTTAGAGCAGTCCTGAAGAGAAGGACTTGGGGATGTTGGTTGACCAGAAGCTCAACATGATCTGTCAGTGTGTGCTTGCAGCCCAGAAGGCCACCCGTATCCTGGGCTGCATCAAAAGAAATGTGCCCAGCAGGTCAAGGGAGGTGGTTCTGCCCCTCTACTCCGCTCTGGTGAGACCCCACCTGCAGTCCTGCATCCAACTCTGGACCCTCAGCACAGGAGAGACATGGAGCTGTTGGAGCGGGTCCAGAGGAGTGCCACAAAAATGGTCAGAGGGCTGGAACACCTCTCCTGTGAGGGAAGGCTGAGAGAGCTGGGGTTGTTCAGCCTGGAGAGGAGAAAGCTCTGGGGAGACCTTATTGCAGCCTAGTCTAGTGGGTAAACTTGGTGGATTTGGGGTTTACTGTGGATGAATACTGAATGTGAATGTTGCTGGATGAATAGCTTCTTACAAGATATGTATTTTGAGGATACCGTGTCCTGTAGCATAAGTGTCTAATTGTTAGATATAAAAATCCAATTGCTTTGCAATTGAGAATTGTCGTAGAACGGACACAATATCCTCTTAGAGTGGTATCTTGTCTCTGATAATATGTAATTTTTAAGGACTAGATTATATGGTGCGCTGGGCCTACTACTGTTCTTCATTTTCATCTAAATTGTGACTTTCTGAGGCTGCAAACATTTTTTTGTAGGGTCTGCAAAGCAAGTGTCCATTACCCTAAACAACACTGAAAAGCAGAGCTCTGAGACGGTTCTGTCGTGATACCCACTGGCACATTTGCAAGCGTTAGAGGAGACAAACAGAACAGAATGGTTCTTGAACAGAACCATTTAGCTATACTGTGCCTGACCGAAAGCACTAGCTCACTGCTTCAAAATACTATATGAACATGAAGGAAATATAGTAATGCACAGTCTATAACACAAAAGATAAATACAGACCTTCTGACCTCCTCTAGAAAACCTCAAAAATCCTCCTCTAATCAGTTTTACTCCTAAAAGCAAAGTTCCAGAAGCTCCTTGACATCCATGAGGGATTTTGCTATTGCTATTGATTTAACATGAAAGTGGTTAGGTACTGCAGCAATGGATGGCAGCATAAAGCACTGATAAATCTAATAGAGTTTAGTCTTGGGGTGTGTGTTAGTTCATCTAGTCTCACCTGTCGTATATCACAAGCCACTAAATTTCTCCCTGTTACCTCTGTACTGAACCCAATAATTTGTTTGATTAAAGCATAACTTGTGTCCAGCTAAGTCATACCTTTCAGAGAAATGTCCAGCGCTGGTCTGAAGGCATGTGGAGGGAAAATACTTCCCTTTGCCAGCTTGCTGCAATGGTTTGTTCTTACGGTGATGAGTGCGTGCCTCATGTTGCATTTGAATTTCTCCGGCATTAGCTTCCAGCCATTGATTCTTTTTATGCCTCTCTCCACAAAGGTAAAGAGCTCCTTAATATCTTCCAGTTTCTTCTCGTGGAGGTACTTAGATGTTGTAATCAAATGTCACTTCTCAGTTGCCTTTTGGATAAGCCAAACACATAGATCTCAGAAACTTTCTCTCACTAAAACAGTGTCATTCAAGATCTGTAGCTCTGTTTTTCTACTTTCATCAAGTTTCCACAATCCTCTGTGAAATATAGGGACCAGGACGGTATACAGGATTTCTGTATAGTTAAGGACTTGGTAATTTTAATACATAGGTAAAATTTTCCTAGTCCTATCTGAATTTGTACACTGAATGCTCATGTTAGCTTACTTTCTATTCCTGGGCTGAGAGCCACATTCCTCGATGTGGGGGCATTTGCCATTGTTAAAATGAGCTCAGCCTGGTACTGTTTCACCACAGGAATGCAGATTCGTCTGTGCAACTGATGTCGTTATCACTGCGTATCATCTTGCCAGGTATTGTTGTCTGCAAACGTCATCAGCCATATTTACTTCTAGATCAACAGTGAAAGCTTTTAATAATGTTATGTCCTTTATAACATCACTGGAAACAGCTCTTCGATAACACTTTTCTTTGAAAGTTTATTTGTTGAGAGTGGCCAGTTAATCTTGCAAGATTTTGATGTTGCTGTTTTTCTCTGCATAGCATAATTTCAACTTCATGGAACAAAAAAAGATATTTAGGAATAAATCTCAGATTTGTTTGACAAGCCTTATTTTCCTGGACACCACACTGATTGCTTCTGATTGTGGTATTTATTTTTTTAATTTTTTCCAGTTAATTGTGTTGCAACTTTTGTAATTATTATGTGGGAGTAGTCTCATAGTAGTCTGACTACAAGTAACTTAGTATTTTGAATAATACTAAAATTATTTAGGTTATCTTCTGGAATTTTTTGGGAATGCTAAGATTTATTTGAACTAGTAACAGCAGCATTATTTAGGAAATTCTTTCATGGTTTCCTGCTGTAAATTGTCTAGATCTGCTGATTTTGAAATATTTATACCTGGTCAATGTTTGTTCAACTTTCTTCTAGCTTGCTAGTGGACAAGAAAGTATTTCAGCATCCTTATGTGACACAAACATTTTATTTCTGATTCCAGAAGACTTAATTGAATGTTTTTGCATTATCGACAACATCACCATTAGTAACGAAAGCAGTTTTATTTCTTTTGTTGTTAATTTATTCCAAAAATTACACCATTGTATTCTCTAGTCCTTCATTCTGTCAGCTGCAGGTTTTTTTTTTTTCTTTCCCCATTTTGCAATGTGAACATTATGGTAATTCCTACATAATTTAGTAATTTGTAATTTTTACCTCTTGTTATTTTTATCTTGCTGAAACTTCACTTGGCACCATCTTCTTTGTGTCATTCTGTAAGATGCTTATCTGCCAGATGGAGTGCTGGACAAAGCTGGCCCATCTGCAGTTACTCTGTGTCTGTTCACCTCCAGGTTTGGTGAAACTTGCATGAACTCCTCCAGAAGATAATGCCTTTGCTTCCAGTCTTTGACCTTGTGTGTTCACCCAGAGAATATGAGGCAGGCTAACCAGCTCTGTATAGGAGATTTCTCCTGGGAGAATCAACAGATTTCAAGCCTGCTATGGTCAGTGGGCAGGAAGAAGGGATATGTGAATGGCTGGGGTGGAAAAGAGCATTGCCTGATGGACAGTCCTTTCGTCAGCTCACATTGGTGAGTGCTGATGCCATAATGTCATCTTAGAGCTAATGTCTTGGAGATGTGTTGGAGTTTGACATCTGGTCAAAAAGAGGAGATGCCCCAGTCCTTTATTCCTTTGGGTTCATTCTGCGAGGTTCAGAGAGACTGTGATACGGTATTAAATCAAACAAAAAACGACTGCCTCCTACCCCTGTCATCTTTTTTTTGTGCAAAAAGTTGCCTGTTAAATGTGTAGGATGATCAACACAAAGACACAAGGAAGAAGAACACTCCTTCCCCCCAATTTCATATTTTATACTTAAGTACAAATACTTAATAAATATAAATACTTAATACTTAAGTATAAATACTGAAAATACTTAATATTTTGATATCCTTATAGAAATAGGCGTGTTAGAGGAAAAAGTAACTTCTGGGGCTTGAATGACTGGTGTTGGCAAATGCTACACCTGCTTTTCATAGATGTAAAATAGCTGGTAAACTGAATAAGAAGAAATACATCTTGGAGCCTAAGCATCAGAGACTGGTGCAGGTTAGGAATAGAAACAAGCAAAGTAGCTCCTAGAACTCTTGAATAATCAGAGTCACAGAAGGGTTGAGGTTGGAAGGGACCTCTGGAGGTCATCTGGTCCAACCCTTCTGCTCAGGCAGGGCCACCTTGAGCCAGTTGCCCAGGACCATGTCCAGATGGCTTTTGAATGTCTCCATGTGTGGAGATTCCACAGCCTCCCTGGGCAGCCTGTGCCCGTGCTTGGTCATCCTCACAGTAACAAAAGTGTTTTCTGATGTTCAGAGGGAACCTCCTGTGTTGCAGTTTGTGCCCATTGTCTCTTGTTAAAGTTGTCGAAGACCAACCCCTTCAGAGAGCATAAATGATGCCCATTCCCTTCAGACTGCAGCAGGGAGAAACCTTACTGGCCAGGCTAGTGCTTGTTTCAGAACAGAGTTTGTGTCTTGCAGTTTATTTTCTATTTAAAATTAGCAGTCTAATTATGATATCTCAGCAAATTACTGGGAAATAAACAGAGGATGAACTTTGGAGGAAAGGAGATGTTCTTTCCATGCAAATATTTCTGCTGCAGTGAAGAAAATAAAAATCCCAATAATGGTACAGTCAGAGTTATTTCCATCAGAGTGCCCTAGCTTTTGTCTGCAGTGTTCCTGAACTGGCCTGTAGAAGGTTACTTTTTATGTGAAAGTCCTTTAAGTTGCAACCTTGTATTGAAATTTGTAATTATTCCTAATGATCTTATGTATAGTTATATTGGATAACCTGTTTTGAAGTAGGCTATAGTTACTTCTGTTCTTTCCATGTAAAATTTAACTACCACTCAATTTTTTTTCTCACTTCAAGAATATGGACACTATAACTTTGTAATGGAAGAGGTGGCTTTTTTGGCTGTTATTTCTACAGTGTGCCAGGTATTGCTTTGCAAATATTCTTTGGTGCTACGTAATGAGTCCATGCATTATGAAATGTTATAGTTCCTTTACTGAAGACACACGCTGGATTCATACCATCAAAATTCTCTGAACTAATGATGGTAGGCCATGGCTTAAGTGAAAGGAGGAAAATAGCGATTTCCAGAATTCTGCAATGTGGTTCATCTCATCCTGAGGTAGACATATAATGTAAATCACATGAGTTGTACTCTAAAAGTAGTTGCATTTTCCCTGCTGATAGAGACTAGGAAGTTAGCTCAGAAGCAAGTGCCATAATGTAGACTCCTAATGTGAGCCAAGATGAATCCCAGATGAAGCTGGATCCATTTAAAATTCATTTCTTGCCATTCCAACTACTTATGAATATTTCCAGGAAAGAATGTTGTTTTTTTATGAATGATACTTCTTTGAAATTATTGCCTGAATAATTTAATCACTAAGTGTTGATCTGTGGTTACCCTAAGAGAAATCACTAGATAGTAAGTGATACGTGTTCTGTTTCCTGACTGAGCAGGAAAACATCCTGTAATAGGGTTTCTGGTGCAAATACAAATATATTTCTAAGCTGTTGTTTTCTTCCCTAGCTAGTATGTCTTAAAAATCCACTCTGTGTTAGTTACTCTTGTTAGTAACCTCCAAGGTGATCTAACAATGATCAAAGAAGTTCACATTGGACATTAGGCAGAGGTAAAGAGGTTCTTCACTGAGAGGGTGGTTGGTCACTGGAGAAGGCTCCCCAGGGAAGCGGTCACAGCACCAGACCTGTCAGAGTTGAAGCAGCATCTGGATAATGCTTTTGGGCTTATCGTTTAGTTTTAGGTAGTTCTGCGAGGAGCAGAGAGTTGGATTTGACGATCCTTATGGGTCCTTTCTGTCTTGAGATATTCTATGATTCCAAAGCACATTAACTTCACTCAATGGACTGTTTTAGCATCTGCACATTGCATGTGTAGCGCATTGCTGATTTGAAAGTTTTGGCTGATATGTGAATTATGGTTACCTCTGCTTCTGCTCCTCAGTCAGCATTTCTAATTCTGTCTGCCAGTTTCAGTTTGCCAATATTGTTTTGTTCAGAAAAGAAGGGCTATATAGGTATTGCATGATTAAAATAAGAAGTTTGAACTTCAGAGACTAGTATAGGGTCTTTGTGTCTTTCATTTCTGGGAAGGAGTCCATCTAGCCCAACAAAATGGATCAGGAAGTGTCCAAAAGTTACTTTCTTTTCACTTGTGCTCTGTATGTGCTCGTAAGTACTGGCAGACAGCAGCTCAAACAACTCTCTGCCAAATTGTCATATTCAAAATCTGCGTTCATTTTCAGCATTGTGGAAACAGTATTCACTGCTTCCCACATACCATCTTGTGATCCAGGGCTGAATAGAAGCTTGTATCAAATAAGCTGTGGAAATAAATGTTGTCTCTCTTTTTCAGCTTGTTGAAAGAGAGTAAATGTCAAGGCCTTACAAGGGATTTATTGAGTAAGTGGCTGAAAGAACTTAAAATGAAAAAACAAGAAGACAACAATGAATTAAATGACTTGAAGTCATCCTTATCCTGAAAAATTCTTGATGATGCAAAAATCAGTAAAAATAATGCCATTTGACTTATTAGCCATGTTCTTCTGGTCAAATGAGCTGTTTAAATTTAGCCCTCTTCAGTCACCTAAAAGCCCAGCATGTTTGCTCATACATCAATGCTTGCATATAAATGTCCTCAAAATACAGGCAGAGTGGAAGGCTCTTCCTTACGCTTATGGCAAATCCAGCTCAACAGTGACTCTAGGATATTTTCTTTGAGACAGTGAATCTCTGGATGCCACATGGCTGGGGCCAGACCCTCCTGTCAGTCATCACTTAGTGGGCAGCCTTATGTTTTACACCATCAGAACATCGACAGGTAATGACACAAAACTCTAAAGATCATTTTCCACATGGGCATAGTCTCATACCAATTTCTTTCCAAGCTAGGGGATTAAGGTCTCCTTGCCTGCACTTGTCTTTGAGACCTCTCAGAGACTTTGCTAATACCAGGATGAGGTTATCTGGCAGGAACCTCCACCCTGTCCCTCTCAACCCAAGGGGACTACAGAAGGTGAGGAATTAAGCATGCTAATTACCCTGTGTGCCCACAAAATTCTCTTTCATCTACTTCCTTCATTCCTGTATGCAGTCACCACAGGTCTTGTCCCTGAAACTCAAGCATCTTCATGTTGTGGAAAGTTAACTGGATGGTCCAGGCAATTAGAGTGAGTTTGTTCACTCACAGTGAGAAATATGTGTGTCAATAGCAACAAAGACATTGTTTGGCGCACATAGATATAAAAGAAAAAGTGGTTTACATTTTGGGGATAATGTGTGGGCGGGGGTCTGTTGTCCCAGGGAAACCTTCACCATGTCAATTTAGGATATATGGAAAATCTAAAAATTGTAACCTCTCCATTAATTTAGTAAAAGTTTTGGAATTCATTTTTGTCTTTATGCCTGATCATAGAAACAATTTTTGTTTTCTTCCATGCTTCTGTAGTACATTTGCTTAAAGGCATCTGCTCCTACGTCTAGAAATCCCGTACCACCGTGAATCTGAATTCAGGGTTGGAGTTAAAAAAACTTCAGGGACTCTTGTGGCTAATCTTTCATATGCCAGATTTTTCTGGGATAAGGTTTCAGGATAAAGTCTCCACGTGTGGTTGTGTTTGTCCTGAAGGATGGTCCTTCTGTGTTTCTTCCCAAACGCTATTTGTCCCCAGCAGAGGACATTACACGCACTAAATATTAAAAATCCCTTGATAATGACTCTTCGCTTCTGTAAAGTGAGTTGTCATTGCTTCTGCCACAGAAAGGGCTTTGAGATTAGCAGATTGTGTCTAAGACCATCCTTCTGAATCACTCATGGCATGAAGACTTGCAATGATACAACAGAGGTGGAACCTGCTTGTGTAGTTCATGTTTGCAACCTGAAAGAGTCTCTGTATGTAAAATTACTTCCAGATTTGTAAAGCTGCTAGATGGAGTGCCGTTTGGGCGCAGTTTTTCACCTGAGACTTTTTAGACAGGAGGTTGGTCCAATCTTGCTGTCCCCAGTTTTCTGGGTGAGGGCTCTGATGAGAGTGGCACCACAGTTCTCAGCAAGAACCTGCATGTGGACAGTCGATGGAGGATGAGAGGAACATTTCTTAGAAGTAATTGTATAATCTTCATAGTACACTTTGCATAATTACTGTCAACATCTGCCCACTCCCCTCTCTGACCTTGCTTTCAGCGTTATTTATGTTTGGGCCAACGTTGACAGGTTCTCTCACCAGTTTAGACCTTGTGGGAGAAAATTACACCATGTGCAGGGAGAATGAGATGCCTAAAGGTCTCTGAGTTTAAGCATGGCTGTGCTCTTGGCACAGTGTCAATGTGAATATAAACAGCAAATAGACTGCGAAGAACATCCATTTAGGGATAAACTATCTTCCTTTTCCATCCTTTCAAGGACTCTGCTGAAGTAGATGGAAATGCCTGTGAGGTTGCTGTACTTGCGTGAGAGGCACTTTTTGACAAGAGGTTACCACTGTACCACAGGCTGCTTTGCTTCTGGTCATTTTTCTTCTTGTCACAGATTTCCTTTGCAGCTGAATCTGGAACTTCTTTCTGACATCAGAATGTGCATAAAAAAGGAAAATGTTGACAAAAGCAAGACTCATTAATACTAAGCAAGCAGATGCCTATGTGAAAGGATAACACAAGGTCTAGTTACAGTAGGCCTCCCTCACTCTTTCCAGTCTGGAGTTTTATAAGGAGATTGTAGAACTGGTTTATGGGTGGATTAAATGTTGTTTTTCCTTTGGTACAGTCAGATGTTTTGTTTTCCCCAGGGCCGGCTCCAGCAAACACAGAGCCCTGTGCTGGCACGCGTGGCCGTGCGTCCCCGTGCAGCTCTGCACACCCAACGGGCCTCGCGTCCCTGCTCCTCTCCTCACTACATGTGGGACAACCCCACAGCATCACCCAGCCCACCCGGCTCTGCCAGCAGCCCCTGGCATGGACCACCTGCCCGTGCTGCTGTGAGGCAGAGTACCAGCACCAGCCCTGGGTTTCAGGGTCAGGTGTGGAACCCTGGCAAACCACGGCTGTGGGTGCTGAGGGTCCCTGGCTCCTAGCAACTTTCGGTACCCACCAGATTGCAGCCCCATGGACCTATTTGTCTGGTCCATCATACACTTAAAGACATCCTTGTGGGATCTTGCATCGCAATGAAGTTTTATTATGTGGCCATTCCTTTTTCATCTAGAGATTACAGTAAAACACTGTTGGGATTTTTTACATCGGAAGATGTAGCATTTATGTTGCATCACTAAAACAGTTGCCAGCAATACCTGTTTGGGTCTTTTTCTATTGGTGTGTTGTGTGTCAAACTGGCTTGCCTTGTCACAGCTGCTCACTGGTATCTTGCTGCTTTGAATAGCAGGGTTTATTTGCTTTGCATTTTTCAATAAAGAAGTAGCCAGAAGTCACCTTTAGTACTTTCCTTAAAAGTAACTAATCTTTTGATACCCTAGGGCTTTGAATCAATGGTTTAAAATCAATATTTTCTATATAAAGTTATTGTTTATCTTCACTCTGCGCTCTGTGGACTGAAGATCAATGGGGTATGTTTGTGAATTGTACAGAATGTGGGATAGGCAAAGAATTAGATGTTATGCTCTTTTGGGAAATGCACGAAATTAAGGAAATTAAGTGGCACTCTTCTCAATAAAACCTCTAGTAACTATGGCTGTTTTCATGCAATTTAGTTCTTACATATCTCTTGGGAACTAATTGAAAAGGAAACAGAATTTCATTTTTCAGGACGTAGTTGAAATCTTGAACAGCAATTAAAATACAGAATGTTTTGGCAGTCTTTAATAATGTAATTGGTTCCACGGACAGGAAGAGTTCATGAAATGTTTTGCATTTCTTTCACATTTGGTCTTAATTTTAAGAGACCATTACTTCTTACAGTCAGCTAGGAGCCCTAGATTCAGCAGAATCTCAGGGGAAAGGGAGCGCAACAGTGCAACTGTAATAGCATCAGATGTGTGTTCATCTCAGGCTTTTTGTTAGGCTTTCTTGAATTTGTTATATTAAGAGTACTACTACAAGCTATGTTCTCTGAACTCCTTTTTAATCTATATTTTGAAGAGAGGTTACTTGGTCTGAATTTTCCAAGAAACATGTATTAAATTACCTAATATTAGTTTCTGTTATTTCATGAAATTAACATATTCCTGTGGTCTGGAGTAAAACAGAAGGAGCATGGGCATGTTTTTGATGCCCAAAGCTTTTGTTTTGTTAAGAAAGGTTATCACAGTAATTTTTTTTCTGAAAACATTTGGTAAAATGGTCTACAGTTTCAAATGGTTAGTCACTCCAGTGAAGTGATACAAACTGAGAAAAATGAAAAAACCCGACAATTCGACAGCTATGAGAAATAAGACGATTCTAGCTCTCTGTAGTCTCTGTAGCTGCAGAATGAACTCAAAGATAATATTTTGATTTGATCACCTGAACAAAAGAAAACAAATGTTTTCATCCAGATGTTTTCATCCCTGACTGGTGTGGAAGGTCACAATGCTGTGAATGGCTTTTCCTGGGTTCCCTCTTGGACTTCATGAACCTTGTGAAGGCACCCTACAAAGGGGGAGAGACAGAAGGGTGCTGAAATGTTCTGCTTCCTTCATGTGTTGGTGTTTCAGTTTTAGGGTAAAAACTGCCTGGTTTTGGTGATTTTCTTTTTTTTCTAGTTATCTTCTCTACAACCACTGACAGCTTAACTGTTAAAGTAAAATCCAGCTGTCAGTCTTCCCTTGACTGTATCTCAGACTGCCGTTCTTTTACATCTGCTCTCTGGATTTACCTGCATATTCTCTTTTCCCCTCTGACCGACTTGGGGTACTGCTGACCGAGCACTTTGCTGGTGGGCTGCTTCTCTTGGGACTTTCAGAGGTGGTCCCTCCCTTGCCAGCATCCTCAGTGCTCTCCGCCTGCCTGACCCCTTCACCCCACACCCATGGTTTCCCCAGCATGGTCTGTGCGTGGCGGCAGCCCCCAGCATGACCCCCAGGCCGGCTGCCCCATCCCTTGAGTCACCCCAGTGGGGACATTTCTGCTGTGAGCCAACCTGCTCGCTTGGAGGGCGGGAGGCAGTGATGGAGGCTGCAGACCCTCCTGGCTGCTGCTGTCCCCTTTGCTCCTCATTTGTTTCAGCCTCTCCTCATGTGTTGCTGTCAACCTAGCTTGCCAGTTCTTCATGGCAGAAGACAGCTCTTTACTGCTTTATACGATTTCGGCTGCTGGGCATCAATTCTGAGTGAAACCAACCATCATGTAAATAGTATCTTGACAGAGCAGCAGCCCATGCAGTCCAAATGAAATGGTTGTGACACAAAAGCAGCTCCATCCAGTGAAAGGTTCCCTCCAGACCAGACTGTGACCACCTTTCCAGTCTGGGGTCTTATCCAGAAGCTTTTGTGAACTGGACCAAACTGTGAGTTGTAGATCTCGTCAGGCTATTATTAGAGCTGCCTGACCTGGTAATGATTGATATGAAATAAGTTATGCGAGGAGCTCTAATTTCTTATTTGCAGAGGCCTGTAGAAGGACACAGACAGTGACAAAGTACAGCTTTTTCCTTTGAGAGTAGGAGTCTGAAATGCCTTGTATTTCTTCTGGCTAGTCAATGCAATAAACTACCCTTACCCATCAAGGACATGATTTAGTGCTCAGTGAAAACAATCAAAATATTTCTACTGCCCTTAAGAGTAGGGAACGGTTGAGTCAGCCTTTCTCATAGGATCACTGAAAGCACGCTGAGTGAGCTGCAGGGCTGAAGTGGGCAGAACATCACCTGCCCTTTCCGCCAGGTCACGGAGCTGTGAAGGTAGCAGAGCAGTGTTGCTATGAAACTTGTATAGGAGCTTGTAGATCGGCTTGCAGAGAAGAGCTCCCGTGTTCGCTGGTTCTGCAGCACGGCTGGCCTGTCGGGTGCAAACAGGCAGCGCATCTGGCTGCTGGCAGCATGGCTGCAGGTTTGTTGCAGCTCTGGGAAACAGAGGGCTGGAAATTTCCACTGCTGTAAAGCTAAATACGAGGCAGAAAGTTGGCAATGGGTTTCTTCAGCTTTTCACAGGTAATTTAATTTTCTTAATCTTAACAGTAAAATAGTAATACTTAAGCAAATTGGCTCAGTCTAGGCTGTCTTTTCAGGGAAAAGCCCTTGAAGTTGCACTTTCTGTTCTGCCAAATGATGAAGTCAGGCAAGTGTAGAGCCAGATGATGCCAGGGGTGCTGGACATCAGTCCAGATATGTTGTACATTGGCTTCTTCTGCAGGGTGGGTGAACAAATGGCATTCCATGACCAGGTCTGCAGTTCTGGTTCTGGACCTTTGCTCACTCAAACTGATGGATTACTGACTGCTCAGAGCTAATACCCTAGGTGCATGTCTGGGTAGCCTGTGTGTTTATGATCTATGTCTGGATTCATCTGCTAATAAAAGACCGATTACTTTTGGTTTTACTGTTTCTGAATCTCTCTAAAAGTGTAACACTCTTCTGCCTCATTTTTTGAAAGCGTGACCTGCCTGGACCAGCCATAAGCTGTGAGTATCACCACTATGGTGTTGATCTTCGAGCCAGAAGGTCCTGAGCTGCTGTCACCAAGTAGAGAGTCATCTGAAGTTCCCTGGTGAGGCTAAGTTGTTCCTGCCTGTGCACTAATAAGTTGTCCTTCCCTTGCTTCAGACAGAAGAACTGAACCATTGCTGACTACTCTCCTCTAACATTTTATCAGCTCCCTCCCATGATTCCCAAGGCAACTTCAGCTCAATGTTTTAGGAGCTCTGACAATGTGCTCTGATAATTTTGCATGCATCTGTGCTAGTGTCAGCCCTAACCAGTAGCATTGATGCTGCCGTGTATGCTTTTTGGTGGACCAGTGCTAAATCAGAGAGCAGTTAGACAAGCGCACAGAGAGACTGAGATTCACTGTACTAATTCCCCAGGAAACTGGAATTTAAAATCTGATCTCAAGCTGTAGAAGACTTGGACTGGAGTCTGTGCCCCTCTAGCTGCAGCTGTACTGGCTGTATGTCTACACAAATTAAAGAGGAGTTGATTAGCAAGCCTGCGAACACCCACATGGCCTCGTTGTCAGCGTCCCCCTGCTTGGTTTGAGCCTGTTTCCGCAGCGCTTCCCTGGGTCGCTTAGCCCCAGCCATTTCAGTTACTCCCAGGAACAGAGAAAGGGTCTGGTCCTTTTTCATTTTTAGTACAGGTGTAAACTCTGATTAAGTTACTGACTTGCTGGTGTTAAGATTTCCCTTAAGGCCAGGATCTCAAAGGTTCAGTCAAATAAAAGACAAGATGGTAAAATGATGAATCATTAAGAAAAGACAGAACATTTTGTACCATGTTCTTAGTACTGTTTATTTGCAGTTTTATTTTCTGCTTTACAAGCAGAGTTGTTCTTGCCTTATGCTGGCATAAAACAAGGAACCCTGGTCTCTTGTAGCTGTTGGAGCACCAAGAGAGTCAGTTCACTAACCTGGACCAAGGGACAGCTGTGCAGACACCCCTTATGACACCCCATGCACATCACCAATAAACCTTGCCCATAGTGAGAGAAAAAGGTTTTATTTCTTTTGTTTAAAACCACAAAGACCATGTTCAGCTTCCCTAGTACATCTTAGAGCCTTAGTTGTGTGTGAATAAGTTGTCTACGAGTTTGGCAGCTGAACCTGACCTGCAAGCTCTTTGGCACTAGCGTTGTTTGTGTCACCTGCATGACCTTTTAAGTGATGGCTGAAACAAAATGAAGTGTTAGATACTTAATCTTTCTCAACACCACTCAGTAGCCTTCCTTCTTCCCTTCTGGCTGAGGTATTTCCATAGATAGCTTTCTTCTTGTTTGTAATCCTTATTGTTTTGTAACTTTATCCTTTTCTGATTTACGTTTTACATTTTTGTTGTTTTCTTTTGTATTCTGTTGTCCCTAACAATTTCACCTGTTTTCCACTGTTTGTACATGTATTTGTGTTTGAGATCATTGAGGAAGTCATGATTTGACCAAACTGACTCTTATTATGCTTCGTGTCTTTACTTTACATTAGCATATTTTGTACTTGTGTGTAACATCCTGACCTTCTTCTGCAATTTCTTTCCCAAGGGACCTTCCTAATCGGTTACTGAGTTTTTTCTGTGCTTTCTCAAAACTCACTCATTTTATAGTGGGTTGCCTGACACAGAACTGCGTAGAAAAACATCCATTTCCTCTTTTTCTGTCTGGAGAGAGTGTCCAGGGGAGAAGAGAGAGCAAGTGTGGGGAGATCAGGACATGTGGTTGCTCTACTTCCAGCTTTTGCTTACGCTATTTAATTCATTGGTGTCCATCCACCTGAGACATTCCTCAGGTTGTCCTCTTCTCTTCATTCTTGCCCCTCTTGTGAAGTTGTAATGAATAATTATTCCCTCTTTATTTGTATCACACTGCCAGGTGGGGGGAGGTGGGGGCTGTGTGAGAGGTTTGGGTATGTCATTGCAACAGCCCCTGGCAATCTCAATCCTGTTCCCTAAGCAAGGATTTGTTTCTTTCCATCACTCTTGAACTCATCAGTGGCTCTTGTTGGATGTGCTGGATGGCAGGTTACCCTCAGGCTTGCTGGGTGTTTCTGGAGTCACTAGCATCCCTTTTACTAACTCTTGCATTCTCTGCGGAGTGTGACAGGTGTGCCCAAGCCTGCTCTGCTTTTTGAGATCCCCGCAAAGAAAAACTTTACCAGATAAAAGCCCCCCCCCCC
>Ga0065711_1039619_pt1 | contig 17650 bp, 13 predicted proteins | sample Hoacrofraction12_FD_59098 | JGI IMG/M metagenome (GOLD analysis project Ga0065711, IMG submission 59098) | Hoatzin crop microbial communities from Cojedes, Venezuela - Epithelial fraction 12 v2 (version 2) | ecosystem: Host-associated > Birds > Digestive system > Esophagus > Crop | place...
CCTGTGCAGCCTGCTGTAGGTGACCCTGCTTTGGCAGGGGGGTTGGACTAGATGACCCACAGAGGTCCCTTCCAACCCCTACTATTCTGTGATTCTGTGATTCTGTGGAGTTTACTGCTGCACCATAGCTTCTTTTCCAAGCTGCTTTAGGAAGATGGAGAATACCTTCAGCTTTGCACCAGTCTTTGATATACACAAAGTTTTATAATTCCTTTCCCAACCAGTACCCTTATCTTTCTACAACTTAATAACCCCAGTGCTTTCAACATTGCCCAGAAATCACCTTTTCTCTAACAGTTTCTCCAATAATATCTGCTGTTACCTTTCAGATTCTCTAACATTGGTCCATAGCCTTCTTGAATACAGTTTCCAAACCTGTGTTCAACAATCCCAGGATCTGGCATTTGGCTTTTCCCAACAAGATTATAAAGGTATCTAATGTTCATCTTGGGATGCGCAATAACCTCAAAATCCTCTTCTGAAGAATCTAGCCAATTGCTGTCTACCCAGTACTTCTGTAGTTGTTTATTCATAGTACCCATTTCCTTGCACTTGCCCATACTAAATTTTATCTAACTTTTTCCAGACCAATTTCTGAGTTCATAAGGATCTGTCTGAATGCTAGTTCTGTCTCCAGTGTACTTGCAGTCCCTCCCTGCCTTATATCTCCTGCAAATTTAATAGGCACTCTTGCTATTTCATTATCCAGGTCACTAATGGAACCACTGAACAAAAGTGGACTCAGGAGAGATACCTATGCTGCTCCCTCCTGCCCACAACAGTGCACCACTGGTTTCATAGGCTCCCACAGAACAGCAATCAGTTTTATATCCAGCCTGAGCTGTCTCAGTGAAACTATGTTTGCCTAGGTATGTTTCTCTCAATAAACATGCATCCTCTGGGCTTATCTCCACTGCTAAATGGTAGAGAGCCAGAGACTGTGTTGAGCACTCCACCTTGATGATCCACACTGCTTTTTAACTTGGTCTCTAGCTCAGTTTTGTACTACTGCAAGTAGCTCCCTTCAAAACAAATCTGATTTAGAGGGCATAGTGCTAAGCAGTGTAGACAGACATCAGTCAACATGGGACCAGCTGCTGCTCCTTGGCTCTTGTTTATTTAGCAGTACAGATGAGGCCTACAACAAGCACTGAGTCTCATCAGTGATTAAAGTAAGTTTTTAGTTCTACAAAGTCAAAACACAAAGACGTTGATGTTTTTGCCCAACACCATCACAGAATTGTCTACTCCGCTCTACCTCAGCCCTTCATTACTCTTGGAAATGACATTTCAGACTCTCTTGGACTGACAAGTTATCCAGTAATGAGGACTACAGCAAGTTGTTTCTACCTGAAAGCAAATTGAGTTAATACGATATCAATATATTACTGTATTTATAGAGCATGAACTTGAAATTGTGCATCGCTGAACAGAATAGACAGACCACTGATGTGTCCTCTCAGTGAACTCCCTAAAGATGTGAAACTCTGCCTGAGGTCATGGACTAGTACTTTTCTCCAGGACAGCTGTTTTTTGCCTTGCTTACTTTCACAGACAGATCGATCATCAGAGCTGCAAAAAACCTCCAATCCTGGACCACAGTTTTCAGTAAGACTCTGGATACTACTTTGGTCATGTAATGGCTTCCATTCAGTTCTTGCTATTTTGGCTCATGTTTTGAAACATGGCATCTGTTTTTTCACTCAGCATTATGGAAGATAACTGTTGTAAACAGAAGCTATGCATGTAACAGAATGCAGCTTCCATATAAAATATTACCTTCCTTTTTAGTTTTTTCTTAAATGAGGAACTGAAATGTTAGAAAGTGCAAGACGGAAATTTCAGAAACATCAGAGGCCGCTCCCTGCCTTCCTACCTGCAGGGAAAAGTTGCAAACCCATTTCCAGGAATTACACCTGTAAGACAGCCTGGTACCTGGACTTACAGGTAGCCTGTGAAGCCAAGGTGTCTATCGCTTGGGAGCCACTGAGGTGCACCACCTGCTTGCCCCTTTGCAGCAATGCACAGAGAGTCCATCAGCCTCCAGGGCTCATGATCAGGGAATGAGCATGTGGTGTCACGGGCTGGTGACCATGGGAAAGTCAGGGGATCATCTTCTGCACTACCAGGAGTTCTGTTGTCTCCTTTGGTGGCCCCAAGAAATCACCAGGTTTGTTCACAGTATTTCAGTCAACTCACAAATTGCATGACACCATCTGGTCCCAAATGCTCTGTCCCGTATATGATATAGAAGGGAATGGGATGAATTCAAACCTGCTGAAATAATACATTGCAACTGACACCAAGGACTTCTTGTTAGACTATATTGATATACCTATATGTGAGACTAGGTAGTGAGAGAAGACCAGGGTTTTATGAAAAAATCAATATCAAATTTGTTTTAGTAGGTCTTTGCAAGGAGACCTTTTAAAAATTGTATAAAACAGCATATCATCAGAATTAATTTATACTCTGTCACATCTCTCCTGAGATCTTCTCTATGACAAAAATAAGATAGGCAAAAAAAATAAAGTTGACAAAGCAATTAAAAGAATGAAAGCTCTATGTTTGGGAGTGGTAACAAGCTGTGAAATAACTATGCAAAAGCTGTAAACAGCACATGTGGTCTATTAAAAAGGTATGTTTTAAATACCATTCGAAATAAGTTTTTAAAATGACCCCAAAATTATACACTAGTTCTATGATGTACAAAGAACAATAATTAATAAACACAAATATTTCCATGCTGTAAAAAGCACTGTATAGACACAGTAATAAATACTGCTTGTGGTACGCAAATCAATGAACATACATTTTAAATTCAACCTTACACATTCTGCTGACTCTAATTAAGCTTCCATTCAACAGCAACCTTATCTACTCAGTCAACTTCTGCTATCTACTTCTCCCCTCTTTCAAAGAGACTTTCTGCATCTCTTTAATCACTGAAGCCTCTACGGTGTGTAACAATAAGTCACTTCTGGTTTATAACTGCTTTTATAAATCTATGTTCCATGCCTTTTATTCAAGTCTTTAAACTAGAGAGGAACCACAAGTCAGAAAGTATGATGCAAAGCCACCTCACATTCAGTTAGGATTTGGACAGATCCTATGAAAAATCAAGACAAGACTTGTGTCTGCCTGAAAGAATTGTGTGGAAAATACTTGGATGTTGGGAATTTGTGACAGCTAATTCTGATTCTTTAAAGATCTAGTTTAAAATAATTGTATATACTTTCATATCACCTAGTTTAAGATGCTGATCATCTGGTTTAAGATAACCACGTATAATTTCTCTAGAGTAAACAAAGAGAAGGGAAACTTTTGGAAGAAGATTCATCCAGCTTCTCCTAGACATCTAGCTTCTTTCCTTTAGTGAAAGGAAAGCCTTGATGACCCCAGAATCAGCATAGATCTCTCTTCTAGAGATGACTGAAGTCAGGAGAACTGAGTCCCACTTTGAGTCTACAAGTTACAGAGACAGAGCAGAGATTACTCTTTTCTTTCACAGGGCAACCCCCAGAGTCTCCTGTGTATGCTTTTGATACGATATCAGTAATACATTGCAAAGAATATCCTCCAGGTGTTTTCTGGAAGATTTTGTACTAGGGAATGTGTTTCAAACACTTCATAAGAAACCAAGATATTTGGCCTAAATATTTTCCACTGGGACCTTTTGAAAACTATGTGGCCAGAGTTGGGAGGTTGCAGTCTATGCATTTGTGGACGAGGGGAAGGAAACCTGAAGAAACAGTCTGATTCCTGTCACTCTTTCTACTGAATACAAAAAAGGCGCTGTAATATACCCTCAATGGGGAATCTGACTATAGTTTTTCTCTTAATATGGTGCTCTACAGATTGACAGAAAAAGATGCATAGAGATGTGAAAAACAGATGAACAGTCTAGTTGCTACTGCTGTTATGGCTGCTGCTGCTGGTTATCCTATCACAAGTCTGAGCAGACAGAATGTACATGGGAACAGTGTCTTATGCAGATATCATATGCCTGTTGTTTAATTTGGCAGCAGGTTGAATCACATAATTTTTTTTTCTTCTTATTTGGTTTAAACCAAGAGTAAAAAAATAAACAAATATAGAAGTCTTATAGGCTTAAGAGTATGTTTCTCACAGAAAAATAAGTACACCAAAAAGATCAGTAACCATCTGCCCCAAACAGTCCCAGATGTTGGTCAGTTTCCAATATTAATTACATTTCCAAGTAAATTGACTTGGATTTTGGTCAACTATAAGATCGTTTCGTCTTCTCTCTCCATCATTACTTCACAGCTGTTCATCTCCCCCATCTTCCAAACCCAAGTGTTTCACAGAAACGTTTCCAGGCCAAGATGAATCATTGCTGGGCTTTCAGCTCTTGTATCTTCCTAAATCCTTCAGAGAAGTCCAGCATTGTAGATTACAGTTTCCAAAGATTTTTTCAGACACAGGTGATTGTCAGGTAGCTGAGGCTGACTGTACGGTTTGCTCTGTGAAATAACTCCTATTCATTACCCCTATTTCAGCATTGGGGTCTGCTATGTGTTCTGGTTCATCAAGCAGCTAATCCAGCTAATAGTCTTATCATGACAGCAGCATCTAGGATCTTTGCAGGAACATTCTCACTCCATTCATCTGGTTCAACAACATCTTGTTCTGGAATTTCTTCTCCTTCCAGTCTTCAGGCTTCTGGTCATTTGGGACCTCAGTCAAGGTGGGTTTAAGGGAGGAATCATATCTCTGAGCAGAATCCCACAACTAGCAACAGTTTTATCAACTAACATTTCAAAACTATTACCAGAATTCAAGACCAGTGAATAAACTGTTTCTTCTTATCAGAAAAGTAGGGTTTTACATTTGTACCTGGATGCTTTGCAAGCTTCTTGCCATATTTTCCAGTCCTTGGTTATTTGTGCTGTAAAGTGAAATGCAATCTGAAGCCTTCCTCAAATAGAGTTTTACTGTGGAGCTAATCAGCCATTGCCACATCAGTTATCACAGCAGGTACACAGAGGGGCCCAGCAACTCTGCTCAAGACCGCATGTAGTGATGAGAACCTGAATCACACAACACAAAGAAGCAACGACAGCAGGAGAACATGCTCATGCAGGTAGTGGAAGGTGGTGGTCAGGATATTAGAAGGCTGGAAGTTGTGACTTTTGACAACAGGAAAGAGAGTCCTGCTCCACTTGCAGGTCTGCAAATTCGGAATATGTATAATGCCCTGGGCACTGGTGAGGATGAACAAGACCCATTAGAGGGTTCATCTGAGCCTTCCGCACCTTAATCTAGTGTCTGCACAAAAGGAAAAAGGCAAGTGAAGATATTGGAGACTCCCTCCTGCAGGGGATGGAGGCACTGATCTGCCAACCTGACCTAATATCCTGGGAATTTTTTGCTTGGCAGGCTCTAAGATCTGTGATGTGTGGAGATATTGTCAAGGGTCATCCAGCTCTTGGACTGTTTTCCCTTATTGCTTTTCCATGTGGGCTCCAACACTGGCAGGGCCAATGTGAACCATATCAAGAGTCACAACAGAGTTTGGGAGACAAGAATGAAGAGCAGGGGGACCCAGGTGGTGTCTGCTTAAACCTTCTGATGAGGGAGAAGGCTCAAGCAGACGTGAGTCAATTGAAGTTGCAGGGTTGGCGTAGAAGAGCTTTGTCTTCTATGACTGCAGGACCTCAAGGAATGAAAGCTACTGAGCAGGGCTGTGATATACCTGGCAAAGTGCAGCAAGTGTGTCTTTGCAAAAAGGCTTGCTAATCTAGTGATGAGGGCTTTAAACTAGGTGTGGCTGGGGAGACCTACCATGACAAAAAAGCAAGGGCACAAAGGGGCAAAACAGATGTGTTTAGGAGGCAACATTCGAGTAGAGGATGGCACTTTCCCCCTGTCAGAGCAGCACAATTTAGGAACCATCTCAAATCCCTGTACGCCAATGCATGTAGCTTAAAGAACAGTATTTGGAAGTCTGCGTGCAGTTGCTGTGCTGCAACCTCATTGGGTTTGTGGTGACATGATAGGACAGCACTCATGACTGGTATTTTGCAATGGAGGGATGCCATCTCCTCAAGAAAGACGTGTAGGAAGGTATGAACAAGGGCTTGGACTTTGTGTAAAGGAGTTTCATGAATGTATGGCGTGCTGTCCCAGGGCAGATGACAAACCAGTAGAGAGCTTATGGGTAAGGATCAGCGGACAGACCAGTACTCATAGTATTGTAGTAGGTGTCTGTTATAGACCTTCTGATCAAGAGGAGGAGCAGATAAAGCCATCTTAAAGCAGCTCACGAAAGCATCACAAGGACACCCCTTGGTACTCATAGGTGACTTCTGCCACCTTGACAACTGCTGGAAGGGCAATAAGACTGGAAGCAAGGAGATTTCTGGAGAGCACTGAAGACCATTTCTTGATGGAGGTGATCAATGAACTGACTAGTGGAAATGCTCTGTTGAACCTGTTGCCCACAAACAAGTTAAAAATCATTGAAGATGTCAAGGTCTATGACAACTTCAGCTGTTGTGACCATAAAAGCAGAGTTTAAGATCCTGAGAGGAGTGATCCCATGGGAAACTGTCTTGAAGTGCAAAGAGGATCAGGACAGCTGGCTAATCTTCAAGGATAACCTCCTTAGAGCACAAGAATGGTCTTTTGCAATGAATGGAAAGTTGAGCAAGCATGACAGAAGGTCAGCATAGATGAACTGTAGATCCTGACTGAATTCACACACAATTTTTTTCTGGAGGACAAAAGTAAAAAGGGTTTCTTTAAGTACCTCAGTAGCAAAAGGAAAGCTAAAGGGGGTTTGGGCCCATAGCTCAGTGAGGCAGGGTACTTAGTGAAAAGGAATTTGGAAAGAGCTAAGCTGCTCAATGCCTTTTTTGCCTCCATTTTCCCTGGTGAGGTTTATCCTCAGGCCTCCAGGTCGCTAAACATTCTTGAAGAGTATTTGTGAGTGATGCTGTACTCACAATAGAGAGAGACTGAATTAGGGAGCACCAGATAATAACTTAATTAGCCATACAGAAACCCATGGTACCAGATAGGATGAAAAGTGCTGATGTCATTGTGTGGCTACTATTCATTGTATTTGAAAGGCAATGGAAGTCAGGGGAGGCTTCTGTTCACTGGAAAAAGGCAAATGACACATTCTTCTTCAAGAATGACAAGAAGGAAGATCTAGGTAACTACAGTCTGGTCAACTTAATCTCAGTATATGAGATGTTTATTGAGCAAATCCTACTAGATGCTATTTTTAAACACATGAAGGAGAGGAAGGAACAGTTGACATGGATTTACCAAAGGTAAATCGTGCTTGACTAACCTGATGCTTTCTATGACAAGGCAACTGGCACTGTGGACAAGGGAGGGCAGTGGATGTAGTTTACCTTGGCTCTATCAAAGCCTTTAACCCAGTCTTCCACAGTCTCGTTATCACCAGATTGGTGAAATATGGGCTGAATAAGTCTGCACTGCTGGACTCAGACTAGTGATTGGTGGTGCAAAGTTCATCTGCAAGCCAATAATTAGTAGTACCCCTCAGGGATCATTTTCTGGAACCAATACCATTTAATGGCTTCATTAATGACCTGAGAGATAGAACAAGAGTGCACTGTCAGCAAGTTTGTGAGTGGCCTGAAACTGAGAGTTTATATGCTGGAGGCCAGGGCTGTTGTTCAGGGGGACACAAACAGTTTGGAGAAATGGGGTGACCAGAGTCTCATGAAGTTCAAAAAGAGCAAATACAAAGTCCTGCATCTGGGATAGAACAACCCCATGCACTAGTACAGCCTGAAGGCCTACTGTCCAAGAGGTAGCTCTGCAGAAAACCAAATCTGGTATTAACACCACTACTTTCACAAAAGTGTAGCCAGCAGGTCCAGGGAGGTGATCCTTCACCTCTACTCTGCACTTGTGAGACTGCATCTAAATACTCTGTCCAGTCTTGGTCGCTCCAGTACAAAAAAACCCCATGGACCTGCTAGAGCAAGTGCAGAACAGGGTTGTCAAGGGATGGTCAGGAGGCTGGAGCATAGCGCATGCATAAAAGGACAGGCTGAGCCAGCTATTTCTGTCAGCCTGAAGAAGAGAAGGCTCAGGAGAAACTTTATTGCCATCTACATATACTTCATCAGATGACACAGAGAAGAAGGAGCCATGCTCTTTTTGAAGCTGCAGGGTGGGAAAAGTTTTGACATGGGACATTCTGATCAGCTGGGGGAGAAAAAAAATTACCGTGGTCAAACATTGGAACTGGGGCCCAAAGGGGCTGTGAGATCTCAATACATGGAAGCATTCAAGACTTCATTAGACATGTCCCTGAGCAATTTGATGTAACTAAACTTGTTTTGAGAAGGAAGCTGGACTAGGTGACTTCCAGAGGAACCTTCCAACCTAAATTCTATTATTCTGTGAAAGTTTAAAAACTGAAATCCAGCTGGCCAAAATATGCATACAACAACTGAAACCAAACACTGGAAAGGCTAATGTGCAACTCTGAGAACAAAACCCACGTTAGATTGCCACCAGGATGTTTCCTAAGTTAGATGGGGCAAAGGCTCCAATAAAACTTCTGTGATATTTTAGACCATTGGTAGTATTGAGTGGCTTTCATGACTGAACACTTTCTATGCACAGTTGCCCAAACAAGTTCTCCTTTTAGCTTCCACTATCAGTAAATCAGAGAGTGACAGTGAGGTCATCTTATTCCACAGGCTAATATGAGTGGAACGAAGGCAAGAACAAATTGACAATGTCCTGAAAAGGAAAATCACCGAGAAGGAGAGCAGTCTCCATTTATTATCCTTTTATAGTGCAGTTTTACTTACGTGACTCCTTGCCACTAATCTCCAGGCATCCCACGGAAAAAGCAGAAGACTGATGCACAATTTAATGACCTGCTTTGTAGGAAACAGCAGTATAACCCTGTTTAATAGGTTTACTCCTATTAGTGAATGACTGACCAACAGATCACCCCCAACAAAACCCCAAGAGCAACAACAACTGCACTTTACTAATCAACAAAGCAAAATAGATTTTAATATGTGTATTTCTGACTGAGTGATGCCATACTGTTTGTTGACATGCAAATGATACAGTTGGTCTACATGTCTTCAGCTCTTGACTTCTCTCTGCTTTCCCTGTCAGTTCTAATGCTTTCTCAGCCCTTCCAGTGCCAGGAAATCACCTTTGTTCTCCTGCCTTCCTTCTGTGTTACTTTTCACCTGTTCTGAGATTACAGTTTCCCAGGCTGGCTAGCCATTGTATGCTTTGTGTCACAATTACCTTTTCTGGGCACTTTCTGCCATCTAAATTTTATTTAATCTAATCTCATTGATTCCTCCTTATATGGTGTGCTGACCTGAATGCAACAAGAGGTTGATGGAGCTTTTTTCAGAAATCACTTAAATCTCATTTTCTCTTGCCCTTTTAAAAGCCCTGGCAATACACATCTACAACCCAAGGCAGCAGGTGCTGGAGCAGCCACCTAAAGCATCTCCCCCCACCGCCAGGTAGGAGCCACATGCAGTGTCCCTAAAACCACTGGGAAAGCCTGCACTGACAGGATAGGATGGCAGCCTGTGCTGCAGCTGACAGCACCTGCCTGTTTCTTCCCTGAGGCCTGGGCAAAATGGGTGCGATGAGCAATCTGCCAGTATACTGGGGATAAGCACACTTAGATGACAGCTGCCCAACATGGGACCATTGCAGGCGGTCTTCAGAAGCCAGCTCCTATAAGGAGTCAAATGGTGTCAAGAACTGTGGGAATGTGGGCTGTGAGATAGCACAGAGGATAATTATTTTAACTCAAATTCTGTTATGTATTGTTTCTTTTATTTGAAGAATGAAGGAGCCATTAAGTCCTATTTCTGTATTTCTGTCTATATTTTCAGAATAAATAAGAAAAAGTTCTGCCTAACAATGCCTATACAATAATATAGGCACAGCAATTAAACAGTATGACATTGGATCCTTGATTGCCCTTTATCTTGGCTAGAGAACAGGTTGGACAATAATTTTTATTTTTCACACATTAATTATATTTGTGGCTTGAAACTTCCCAGGCAAATACTATCCTAAGACTCAAAATATTTAAAAAGGAAATATCTGCATCTTTCTGTACAGACAGCAGAAGTTTTAACAGTTTGTGCCCTTGCAAAGCAAATCGAACTGTGCAAGAGGCATCAAATCTTTTTCTTATAACATCTCAGGGTCATTAACCGATAGGATTTATTTGTTTCCCTGTTGGTGGCTTAAACACCAAAGCAGTGTTGTTATGTAAAGGACCGTCTTGTTAGCCTATGCATCTAAAGTGTACTGTATTGACTTGTTCCAAGCATACGCATACAGCCTGTAAAATGCAGTCTGCAAAGAATATAGCCTTCCCATAAACTTACCTTTACCACCGTCCTTTTCTCTTTCTTCTCACTGATGCTTAAAAACTGAGTTTGCCTTTCTGCTTAAATGGCAGACTTTTAGCAAAGTTATTTTGCAACCAGGGCTTTGACTGAAGGAAAAAGTCTGTTCAGGAAGTTTTTGTGGCTCTATACCTCAAACTACATTACTTGCTACATATGTTGGCAGAAGAGATGATAAAGACACAGGTCTTCTACTTATTCCCCTCCTCACCCTAATTTAAGATCTCTTTCTCTGTCAAGTACTTGTCTCTGCCAGCAGTGAATCATACAAGAACTGCCTTGGGATATATAGACCGTATCTGCACAGGAGTGTTAGCATTCAAGCACCTCTGCAGTAGACTTATGTCACTGCAAAGCTGGCTCTTAATAAAATGACTTTTTATTTCACAGTCCTTTTAAGGATAAAAGATAACAAGGCATTTTGTTAGAAATAAAGTTGAGGGAGTGTGTCCTGTATTAAATGTGTCCTATGGTCTTGCACTTATTTGAAGCTGCCCAACCTGGCTTCTGGAAATGGACCCTTGAGTGTGATCCCTGCCTCACTCACCGCACAGGGCTGGTGCCAAGCTGTCTGTAAGCCACAGCTCATGCCGATCTGCAAAACCCTAGTGAGAAGTGGTACAGAGACTGTCCTCATGGATACACATTGTACATACACATACCCACATATGTGCATGTACATATACAGATTTATGTGTATACACACACACACCCACCCCTTCAGGCATATAAGTAACAGCAGGATAACTATGCATGTACACATGAACAATGAACAGAAAACACAAACACCTCCAAGTGCCTCTACCTTGGGCTAAAGTATACAGTGATACCCTCACATCACGCCATAGTGAACGCCACAGAAAAACAGCAGCAAAAATCAGTACAGGCCAAGACCAGCAAAAAGAGTAACAATCCTTGTCATTGTCCATCATTGAGGTATTCCGAAAGGTAACCTTATGATAAGCAGTCTTTAGAAAATAATATTGTAAATAAGAGAACTGCCTATTAGAGAAAACAATTTTTAGCCAGGGAAGTTTATTTTCCTGGTGATATAAACATACAGAGAACTGTCGCTACCAAAGCCTCAGGAAGCAACACTGCAGCTCTGTGCATGGCAAGTAAGCAGCAAAAGCCAGCAGCACCACCTGGTGTTCTCTCCAACCCCCCAGACAAGCGCTTGATCCCCACTCGGACCAGAGCCCCAGCAGCAAGGTCCAGGTCTGTAAACTCCGACCTCTTTAACCCGCTGTGTGCCATAGCAATGTACGAACCATGACGGAAAAATCTCTCGCTAGTTTACATTTAAAAGGTATGCTCAAGACAGTTTGGTTTGCACGGCTACAATTATTAAATTAATGGAGTTAGGAGTCAGTAGTCCCGAAACACAGGTGAAGAAAAGATCTCCAGCCCTTAGCTCTGGACGTGGCTAACAAATCCTGCTTATAATGGGATGTATCGGTTTAAGGATAGCCATCAACAAACATGTGTGTTTTGCCTCGTCTCCTCTTGAGTACCTGCAGGATTGTTTCACTTGCCGGAAGAGTGGGTTGGGTGAGGCTGTGTCTGCCCACAGGGTCCCATTCAGACACACCCTCAGGCCTTCCTCTCTCCCAGTCAGCTTTGAAAACAAGACAGAAGCACTTTTGAAAATTTCTCCATAAACCTCCTCCTACTTCTGGAACAGTATTTTCCTTGCCTATTAAACTAAGATTGCATTTGCGACTTGCAATACTACCTTTGATGGGAAGTCCCGTAGTTTAAAAACTAAACCAAAACCTTGGATAAAAACCAAAGAAGTACTTTTTTCAATGTACTTTAAAATAAATATGGATGGATATTTGCATAGAGCAATTGGTCCTTCTGTTTAAAGATAGCTGGATTCCTTTGTAACTCAGAGAGGGAGAAAGATACTTGATATTCAGTTCAATTTTTCTCTTGTCACTTTCTCAGCAAGTAATAGCATGTAGATCCAGAGTGGGCAAATACTCTGGGCATAAATAAGCTTATTCACAAGCAAATACGTTTGTTCGTAAGTCTTTATGTTCCTTCACACATGAATACTCAACCCAAAAAGGCAGGAACTTAGATGAAAACACATCTGAACATGGGTGTATAAATACATGCCTCCAGCTACAACAGGGCTCTTGCAGCTGGTTCGGCAAAAGGTAAGTGAGCACATTCTAAAAAAAACCACCTCAAAAAACACTCAACTTCAATTGTGAGTTTTGAAATTAATTGCAAGTTAGTGCTCTGCAACAGGTTTTAAACAGTGCAGAAGTTTGGGAAAAACCAAAACCAACACTCAGTCACCTCTGTAGCTCCAGGATTCCCCTTCACCCTTGCTTAGGGTGAACAAATGGCAGGAAAGGAAGTGGCAAGGAGAACACCAAGCACAGAGTATCTGCAAACACACTGTTTCAGCCTCACAAGTCAGTGCTGCCCATCTGTGGTTGCGCTGTGGGACTTACTGTGGGGTAGGGGTGTGAGCAGAAGACAGTGTATTTTCGAATGATGCCGTTCAGCTTGAGGGGAGGGAGCCAGGAAACAAAGACGGTGGAGGCCGAAGCTGCAGCTGCTTTGACACCAGCAGGAGGACCTGGAACTGGAAAACCAAGATGTGTTACACTGGTCCAAGGCAGGCACTCAGTCATCCTTGTGTAATGGAGGGGTAAAAAGGAAAAGGGGAGCTTGCCCCTTTGGTAACCACATGGACTGAATCAGACATCCTGTGTTAGGAAGCAGCCTCCACGCTGTCCACACCAGGGGAGAGGGTTTGGAGGGGTCTATGCCCATCCCTAGGAGGGGAGAGGCTCTGCTTCAGAGGGCCTTGAGGCAGAAGCTGCCTCTGATGGTTGCACTTTGTGAAGTGTCACCCCCAGCCTGCATGCACAAAGATATGTTGGCAGTGGCCAGTGCAAATTGCCAAAATCCATATTATTATAAATTGACAATTTTGAAGCAATAATTCATGCCAAATTGTTATTCACTGCATAAATAACACACATGTGAACAGTTTAATGGACATACACAGCAGAGCTGTGAATTTAATGAAGCAGAGAGCAAATGAGCTCTAGTCCCATGCGGTTTGCGCTGGCTGGCATGACCCAGGTGTAGCTAGTGGCGTGACTTGTGAGCAGACATAACGGCCACACAGACGGCCTCCTTTCCCCCAACCTTGTCCTCAGCAGCTCAGACCTCGATCTGGCACTGAGGTATGTGAACATGTATCTATTTCTCTAATTACAGCAGCTGTCTGTATAAGCCATTAAAAACTGTCACAAAGAAAGAGAAGAAACCAAAACTCCTCTCTAAAACCACATGGAAAAAACTTCAGCCAGGAAATATTAAAATCTTTGTCCGCAGTCTTAACTGTATCTCTTCACACGTTTGCATTTTGAGAAAGGCTTTAATTTCATAAGCACAAGTTATTTCTCAAACACACGTTACAGTGTACAATCTTCTCCAACTTTGGAAACACTCTTCTACTAATGTAAAAAAATTCCTGCATTCTAGAATATGACATTACACTTAAGACTGTACTTAAAGGAAATAGCAAGGGCTACATTTAACATTAGAATAAATTGTTTTAAAGTTTCCTGAAAAAATCACCTTTTTCCAACAGGAAAATATTTGAAAATAGTTTTAAAGCAATCAAAATAAAAAATTTGAAATATATTTTAATACCTCTTGGGGTGAATATTCATGTTAAATTATTAAAACAGATACGTTGTGTTGGAAATTACTACATATGATATTAAAGGCAAAATGAAACATTTTGATGGACTCTGTCCTCTGCAGAACTTCTTGTTCATGAAGAATCTAATATTTTTGTCTAATTTCATAGGATCGTAGAATCATAGAATCATAGGTTGGAAAAGACCTCTAAGATCATCAAGTCCAACCATGTACCCAACACCACCATGCCTACTAAACCATATCCCGAAGTGCCACACCCACACATTTTTTAAACAACTCCAGGGATGGTGACTCCACCACCTCCCTGGGCAGCCCATTCCAATGCCTGACCACTCTTGCAGTAAAGAAATTTTTCCTAATATCTAATCTAAACTTCCCCTGACACAACTTGAGGCCATTGCCTCTAATCCTTCTTTCCAACCACTCTGCCCCAAGCCTGTAGCGTTGCATGGGGTTGTTGTGACCAAGTGGAGGACCTGGCATTTGGCCTTGTTGAACCTCATACAGTTGGCCTCGGCCCATTGATCCAATCTGTCCAGATCCCTCTGCAGGGCCTTCCTACCCTTCAAGCAAAACAACAAAAATTATATCATTTTCAGTAAAATTATCACTCCAATGCTTGATTAGCTTTCTTTACTTCAACAGAAAACACTTTTCCTGAAATACAGATGGAAAAAACCTTGTCCTGCAAGCTGGTCTTTGTAGATGAATCCTTAATCTTGGTTTTATCTCATTTAAATAAGTAGATACTATGGTGGTAAAAACATTTGCCCGTAAAGAGAAGCCAGACAGCCTGGCGTCTAAATTTGCTTAGCTCTGCAGCTAGTTACTTCAGGTTGTAAAAAGCATGTAAAAAGAACTTCAGTTTTATATCTGTACAGGTACTACTGGGAGATGTAAGAAAACTGACAGACAGGCACCACTCAGTGCAACATTTCTGAATATGCATTTTCTATTTATAGTGTGTTGAGAAAGCTAATAAGGCATCAAGTGAGAATGTCATGATTATAATTGCATGCAACCCAGCCTCTCGCTGCAAAGGGGCTAATTCAGTTAGCATTTCTATCCAATGCAGAGTAAATATTGATGCTTGACAGCATTCATCTTGTTATTTATACCCAACTCATTAGAAATGCTATTTGCTCCCGCTGCTGGAGAGTGAAAGCTAGCTCCCCGGGGTAATTACTTAACCCACGGGAGGATTCCTTTACAGTTAGTAATGTTTTCTGGAAATCACTGCAAATAGATGTATGAGGTTAAAGTAATTTATTGTTAAATTAGGGTGTGATCTACAGGGACAGGTTCTGATGGTAATTGGTCATGGCTGTCAGCTGCTGAGGGATTAACTCAAAATTTGTCTAGCATTTTCCAGTCAATGGACATATGTGGAAAATATTACTTGTCATTGGACTGCTGTATTTCTGTCTAATACACAGACCAGCAGAAAAGGGGGCTAGAAAGAAAGTCAGGAGTTCATATAGTCAAGTTTCTGTAGATTTTCTAACCCAAAGACACCTCCATCTCATTGTGGAGCGGTTGGAATCAGGGAACAGTTTTTGCAGTGGTGCCAAAATTATTCTGAATGTTCATTTATTACTCCTCTTTTTGTCTTTTTTTACTGTGTTGTGCACGTGGAAATGACTGTGTGTGGGGATGTGCTTACATTTCCTTAGCAAGAATTCTGCAGACTGTCCTCTGATGCCTTACAGATCACCACTGTCCTCTGTCCAGAGGATAAAGTCATTGCTCAGACTCATCCCCTGGACCTAAACAAGATTATTATGAGTTAGCTCAGCATTAACTGAAACATTTGGGAGTAAACATGGGTTCCTTGAGTATCTGAAGAAGTTATGGTGGGGGAATGTGGTGCCTGCAAGAGAGGAAAGACTGCAGTCTTGCTATGCTAACTTGAAGTATTTTCTCTCATTGCCATTCCATCCCGTAGCCTTTAGTAGCTTTAGTCATTATGAGACAGCAGTATCAGGAGACCTGGGCTGTCTTACTGTATTCTCCATGGATCATTATCTAGCACACTGATTCCCACAGATCACAGCAAAGACAAGCTAAATGTGCACAATACCATAGTTTCTTTTTCCCATGGTCACCAGGGTAAAATAATCGTGAGGAGTTGGAGAACAACCAGGGCTGAGCACAGAGAAGCTGAGAATTGCTTCTAGCCAACTTTGCAACCTTCCAGGGAGCAGATTCGGCAAATTTAAGATCAAAGATGGCCTCATTCTCCAGCTAGCAAGGCTTTGAAAGACAAGGAAAAAGCATGCTGCTTTCATGTGGAGGAGAACACTTTGTATTCTTGACAGTGCAAGTGAAATGCTAACACGGAGAAGGCAATTATACTGATATGGCTAGTCTGGGAAAGAGCATTTAGATGTGCTGGATAATGGGGAGGAGCTCCAGGAACTTTCTCATTCCCCTTTTCATAAGCAGAGAGATTATCACCATTTTTCTTCACAGTACTGAACAGCAGGGAGGCAAACACAGAGAGTGCAGTGCGTTTAAGAGCAATATCACAAATACATCAGAAAACTGAACCCTGCTCCATAGCAGATTTTTAATTCTGCACCACACAGGACTAGCTTATCGACTGTTACATTTATGAAAAACAAAGCAAGTGAACTGACTTCTGCTGATAGTGCCTTTGTTCATGTAGATATCCCACCTACGATTTAGACCTATGTTAGCCAAAATGTATTTGCATGTGCTGTCCACGCCTCATTCACTCTGAACTGGCCCCGTATTAATCACACCATTTCTATCAAAGCCTGTCAGTTTCACAAGGGGAATGTGCATTATTCTGTACCTTTTTTTGTTAGTCAAAAAGATAAATTTGGAGATCTCTGGCATTAGAAAAAAATGCACTAAAGGGTCATTAAAGGCAATTTTCCATCATGGTGCCCAGGTGATGAGCTGCACAGTCACCCTCACCAGCTGGGCTCAGTTGCCAAGAGTACTGAATGTCCACTTGATTTGATTTGTCCTTTTTCATTTTAAAATAAATATAAAGCTTCGTCAGATGGTATCTGTACATCCATCTCTCTCATGCCACTCACAAGGAAGCTTGATGTCCAGAGAGAGAAAGGAGAGGAGGAAAATCTCTCTGGATTCAAGCAGCCTTAGAATGAGGCTGGCAAGAGGTTTTAGTGTTATTCCTCCTTCCTCCCTGCAGCTGGTCCCTGCTGCTCCCTTGCTGCAGCTTTCCCCTTGCTCTGAATGCCAATTTCAGTGGCAGAGGAGAGCTGGAAAGACAGCACTGCTGCACTGAGCAGTCCTCTGTGATACACAAACAGCTTTCTGTGCATAAGAATGCATTTTCTCAAAAGAAACTGATCCAAGAGAGAAACATGCATCCTCCTGCACAACAGAAACCCCAGAAGCAACCTTTGCCAGACACTCTATAAAAAGCAGAGTGGGGGACAAAACCACAATGGATTCTTACAAATGAGGCATTTCTGCTTGGCTTATTTTTCTGCCAGGAGTAGCTTCCAGAAGAGCAGTTTCTTTTTCTGAAGGCTGGGGGGGAA
>Ga0065711_1009690_pt1 | contig 17649 bp, 13 predicted proteins | sample Hoacrofraction12_FD_59098 | JGI IMG/M metagenome (GOLD analysis project Ga0065711, IMG submission 59098) | Hoatzin crop microbial communities from Cojedes, Venezuela - Epithelial fraction 12 v2 (version 2) | ecosystem: Host-associated > Birds > Digestive system > Esophagus > Crop | place...
CCCCCCTGCCGAAGCAGGGTCACCTACAGTAGGCTGCACAGGACCACGTCCAGGCGGGTCTTGAATATCTCCAGAGAAGGAGACTCCACAACTCTCATGTAATCCAAAACTATGTCTGCATTTAGTTGGGTTTATGTCTGAAAAGGTGGACCTTTGCCATTTTAGCATTACCAAAATGTATTAAGTAGTTAATGAATTAAAAAAAAAAAAGTATTCTGAGTTTGCTATTCTCTTTTCTCAGCTGGATGAGCGTTAACATCTCAGTGATTAAATCAGCACCGTTGTTTAGTTCGATCTTCAGCTTTATTTGCCTTTGCAGTGCAGCCAAGAATTGAGTGGTATGTGAACTAAGACCAGGTTCTGTAAGTTTTCCACAGTCCTAAACTTTATGGCAAACTTAGACCTCCTCTGTCAATGAAAGACTCCTGAATCCAATCTTGTCCAATTCCTCTGGAACTTCGTGTAGACAGTAAGCAGAGACAAACTGAAAATACTTACTAATGTATAAGAAAAAATGCTAAAGACCAGAATGATATCTACATTGGGTATTTAAGGAATTATCATGACTAAATTTGCCAGGTAGTCAAAACTTGATTTTATTTATTATTTTAAAATATTTTTAACGGAGTCAGAAGAGTATCTCTTGTCAAAACTGCAAGCAGGTTTGGGCAGTTATTTCTAAAAGGCACGTGTATACTCACATTATTATTAACTTCTGAGACAACTGCAAATCAGGATAGCAGCACCACAGTCAGTTTTTGAAGAACTCATTCCTTAAAGCAAACATATTTGTGCCAGGGATAAAAAGACTGACTTCACTGTAGGGTCTTGAATCACTGTTCTTTGGGAAGGGAGAAGGTGAGCTCATCAGTCAAGAAGACCCACAGCTGGATAAATTGTTTTAGAACACTGGGTGGCTAACTGTTTGCTAGGCAGCTTATGTAAATACAGACACAAGTACTTCGGACCATTGGGGAGTTCTGTGGTGACCTGTCTGCTTCCCCGTACTTCAGAAAATCTACAGCTCAGTAAAGTATCTGAAAACAATTTGTAATTAACTCTCAGGCTGTTTGTTTAGTAGTGCTTTATCTGCCACTCTGATCTTCTGTACTTTGTGACTTCAGAAACATCTTAGCAGTATCACTGAGGGCAAAAAGTAGCTAAATATGTGAATACATGTAGCTCTGTTTATATGATTTTTTTTTTTTAGGTCTGTAGTTAGAAGAGCACAGTTGTCAATCTGTGTGTTGTGTTTATGCAAAAAGTACTGCATGCAATGGAGTATTTTATTAACTAGACTGGAAATGTACAAAAATTTAAAAATCTACTACAGGTTCTAACAGCAACTAAATTCCTTTTTCAAGATATTTAAAGACTCTTATTTGAATACATGTCTCAGATTATTATTAATTACCTAATTATATAAAAAAATGATAACACTTCCTGTGAAACTAGGGACGACTTCGCAGTGCATTCTCAAGTGTGACTTTGTTGCCTCACTGTCATTGTGAGTTGTTAAATATCTGTCTCATTTGGAGACCTCATCTGGAACTCTGAATACAGCCAATATTTAAAAGCTGATAGAATAAAACAATTCATTTAGAAATATTAGGGGAAGCCACATAGTAGAACCGCCTTTGTTTAAATGTTCTATAACATCAGACAAACCAGTCTTAATAACATCTTCTTAAGCTTACATTATCTTTCCTTTTGAAAAATAAACAGCTAAAAGCATTGTCTTCTGCTACCAGCAGATGACAGTTATTCAGAAAAGTCTTTGCTTTGGAATTGTCTGTGATGTTCCAATACAATACTTGAACAGTTCAATAGGAAATAGAATTTTTATATGACAGCAGTTTATGTTCAGTATTCATATGATATGTTTATTTAGAAGACACTGAATAGAAGACCTGCTTAATACTGAATAAGATCTGCTTAATATTGTAAATTAAGAATAAGTGTTATATACTCTGCCTGAATGCCTGTCTTATCTTCCCCCTGACAGGTTGATAATGTATGGTTTTGTGAAGGCCATGGCACACATTGGCCAGTTAAAAGGATGGGAATTCCACTTCACTGACTGTTTATTTTTTGGATCACTGATGTCTGCCACAGATCCAGGTAAGCGTCAAAATAAATTACTTTTGAAAAAGTCAGAAAAGTAAACAAGAACAACTGAATGTACCATAGAAATGTTCAAATTCTCTGTTCTTGATTTTTTTTATCCCCATAGCTGTTAAGTGTCTGGTATTCTGATAATTATAAGTCATACTGGCTCCAGAGATCCCTTGTGTTTGTTTTAGTATCTGATTTACCTTGGTTTAACTCACAAAGTTTATAAATGGAGTAGCTAGGCAGATTGGAAAAATGTTGTTCTCCAGCCTTCAGGACACCTGTCTGTTTATTGCTGATACGAAAGCTGCTGTAATGCTGGACCCTCATGATTAATAATTTAGACATTGCATTTGTGTGTGATCTAGCTCACTTTAAAGATATGGGGACCCGACCTTTCAGATTTGGCCATATAAATGCCTTTTATAAGGTATCAGTTTACAATTTGAATGCAGCATTTCATGATAAATACAACTCTAAAAAGACAGATACCAGCAGGTTGACTTCAATTTGCAGATGTGAGATTTAAAACCTAAAGTTACAGTAAATAGCCAAGTCTGGGAAACAGACTCAGTGAATTTTGGAATCACAGAATTACAGAATCATTTAGATTTGAAAGAACGTCTGGAGGTCTTCTAGTCCAACCTCCTAATCAAAATAGGGCTAACCTCAATGTTAGCCTTAAGGTTTCATAGATCTGTCCAGGTTTTGTTACGTTAAAAATGTTAATAGGAGTACTCTAATATTAGAAGGAAAGTATTGCTTTTTGCATCTGTGGGACAATGGTGAAGGAAGAGGTGAAAAAAGGATTTTTTGATATGTTATCTACAAAGAGACAAAGTAGAAAGTCTGCAAAGGTACATAGGGTTTTTGCAAAATTTTCAGTTGAACTGTTACAGGCAGTGGAACAGAAAGCATTTTATGATGCACATGACATGCTGCATTAGTGTAACTACCCTTGAGAAGCTTCTCTGAGAAACTTATAAGTCTTTCAAATTCATGACTATTAAAACAAATGACAAAAAGAAACATTGTTCTACAAATTCTTTCCATTCTTTAAATGAACCCTCAATATTTAACAAAAGACTTTGAGCTTGTGATTTATCATTCTAATAGCTTAAAAATGTGGTATAAAACAATTTATTTCTACAAAACCGGTTGTTGCAAGATTGCTGTAAAAGCTGCATCAAATTGTTACTCTCAAATTAATCCAAGCATCCAATATGCTGCCACTTATAAAGTCCCCCAGCTGCTTTAATAAGATTCAGCACATGATTGGAGGCTATCCTCAGAGCAAGAGAAAAACACAGAAACTGAAAGCACAAAGAAAACTAGGAAAATAAGTTGCTTATGGAGTACAAGGTTGCTTAGAGCTTCTAAGTACATTTCTTGATCGTGCTATGAATAGAGTTTTGCAGTTGGCTTCGTTTCTTTTCCTATTTTCCAGTCCAATACTATTTAGTTTCACAAATGAACATGTTGACTTATGAGGAGAAATCTATAAGACAAATGCACTGATTTTAATTATAATAGTATTAAATCACCACTGATTAATCTGGAACAATCATGAGAAAAAAAAAAAGAGAAGCTCTTCTTGTGCTGGAAGGAGTAAGAAGTACAAAGATTACTCTTGCCAGATTTTTAAATAGGCTTAAAAAGCTAACATGCAGTTGAGAAAACTACTTTTAGTGTTACAAACTATCATTGATTAATACTGTTTGTAATTACTCTTCTGCTTATATTGAGTGCCTGTGTATATCCAAAAGTTTTTTTTAATGCTGTCTTTCTCCGTTATCTATTCACAATGTTCTAAGTCCTTACATGTTTTAGTAATCTTATCTGTAAATTTCAGTCCCTCAAAGACTTAGAGAATTTTGAAAGAAATTTTTGCTTAATTAAATGGTAGACATTGCTGAAAGTATTTCATTGCGTTGTAGGATTTGCCTGTGAATTATAATCTCAAACCCTGTAAAGAGCTCATTGGAATTCCAAAATCAATTAAAATATGGTCCTCTGGAGGACTGACACATGCTAAGGCATAAAATGCTCAGTCTAATGATTTTATATGTAATATCTAGCTTTAAAAAAAACAGAAATCTCTGGTAAAATGTTGTTAGTCTTGTAGAAGTAGGATAGAATAATGAACTACTGTCCTAAGATGAAATAATAAATTCCTGTCAGATTTGCTACCTGGTTTTTGATTTAATTCTTCGCTGTGTTAGATTATAAGATCATTTCAATAAGAGATTTAATTTCCCTTGGATGTGGAAAGCAATTGAGTCTCAAAAAATGTTAACAATGTTGACTTGACAGAAGTTGTTTTGATTGTTCCTTATCTGTAATAATAAAGATAACTGGTGAAGTTTGCATACTAAATGCATAATTTTACTACAAGGTGAGTAGATAAATGTATGCCAGCTGAAAGTTGCTAACATTGTTAGGAAAAAGGAAATAATGTCATAACACTTTGTAGGTCTTAGTTTTGAAGGGTATTTTAAGATCTTTAATATAGAGATTTTTGCATAAACTTAGTTCAGAAGAATTGCTCCTATATGCTATGGGCTCCCTTATATAGAAAACTGGCACCTGAACTAATATTAAGAAAAGAATTTATGATGGGATATACTTGGGACAGTGTTTTGCATTATACACTGTGATCCCCAAACATCTATGATACTTAGGGATGCCTCAGACAACTCTCACATCTCTAGAAAAAAAAAAAAGGTAGAAACTTTATGGACAAAGCAAGGTTACTTTTATTTGAATCACTCATTTTGCAGGAAATATCTCCTAATTATTTATCATTTTCAGCAGAAAAAGTTTCTCATTTCAAGACTTCGGGTGAGAGGTTTAGTTTCTAAGAAACAGAATCTTAAAATTCTGATATTCTCTCTTTATTAATCTTTGATTTAAAATGTCAGACCAGTATTTGTATTTTTCTTTATTCTGATCTATAGGTATCATTTATCATGTAGTTGGGGAAATAATTTCTTCTTCTTATTCCATCTGCGTAAAACAGCACAGATTTCACTCTTAGCTGTTGAAAGGGCTTCTCTTGTGTTAGTATTGTGTTTTGATTTCCAGTATAACCTGACTCTGCAAGTTTTTTGGTGTGATCCCTTCAAAGGGGACGGAGCAGTTCCTCCCTATGTTCTGGTACACGCGTCACTCATGAAGAGCAGCAAAGAGACTGTGGAAAAGGTGCTGGTGTGGGGAGTGGAGCCCCCAGCTCTCGGCCCTGAGCATCAGAGACCTGCAAAATGAAACTGCCTCCCGTGTGAGCACGGAGGAGGATATTCTGATAGCTGTCCTCTGCAGTTGAAAGGCAGACAGAGCAATAAGCCCAGCAAAAGACAGCTGCAGGGTACCAATGATTGTAATGGAATAAGGGGAAGGACTGAACAAAACTGACACGTGAATGAAAAGATTTGACCTCTGCCTTAGCCACTAAAAAAATAGCTGGGAAGTACAGCTTTGGCAGTTTGTCTTAGCTGTTGTTATTAACACATTCTGTGCAATGACCTTACAATCCAAAGATATTTCTTTATCTTGGGGTTTTTTTAACTTTTGACATTTCAAGCACAGAAAACAGATTTACCTTCAAAAAGTTTGCTGAAGCACAGCTATTTCTGAGCTAGATGAACCCCCCTTACCTGTGGTCACATTGATAATCACACAGCTCTTCTCTATTTGAAGTTACTATGGTTACAGCTGAACTGGAGATGTGAGTTGCACTGCTGTTGTTATTGATAAAATCGGTTATTTATCAGAAAGAGCAGTTTCTGTTTCTCATAAAATCATATTATTTTCTGTTAAGAAGCATAATTTATAAATACAACAAATTAATAATTTTATACACTGGTTATATAAGACTGTTTATAAATGTGTTTTTAATTAAAATATTTTTATGCTTTCTTCTCATTCACCACTGAACTAATCTGTGAGTGGTGTGACTGATTAGTAGGGAAATTAGACTATAATTAGATTTGGAATTGTTATTTATAGAGAAAAATGGATAGGAAACAGAAGTGAAATTTCTCTCATCTTATTTTCTTCACATTTGATACTACCTTCCTAAAAGAATTTAGGCGCATGAACTATGAAAGACATTAACAGTTCTAGTCAGAATACTGAGGTATAATAATACCAGTACTTTATATAATGATCTCACTTATTTTCTGAGCTTCCTTATTCTTTTCAAACATAACAGCAAAGAAATACTGGATACAGTTAGCTTAGGGATTGTTGTAGTTTGCTGATATTTCAGTTGTGCATGCTTTTTACAGGAACTAATAACAAGCCAATTTGTTTCTACATATGTCAAAAGATATCTTTCACAAAGCAGCTCCACAGACACTTGTTCTGACTTGGGTACAACCAAAATCATCCTAGACTTAGCATCTAACAGATGTTACCTCAGTCCATGAAGTCAAGGAAGAAGTGAATCAGATTTCTGTTGGCACAAGTTCTGTGAACATCTTAGATGCTTCACTATTTCTTGCTTCCTGTCACTGAATTTTTTAATGAAGTTCACAACCCTTTCTGAGTCAGGAGCTCTGATACATGTTATTTCTATTTGTGTCCATTTTCTACTGCCACAGTAAATGTTTGTTTGCTGTCCCCCAGTTACCTGACCTTCTAGCCATCTAGTTCTTTACCTATCTCTATCTCTGTCCTCGTATGCTTAATTTGGAATAAGAGTTGAAGAGATGCTGTGTACTTTAATGAAAATTAGTTTAGTATTTTATAATGCATATTGCAACTAATGAATTACATGAGACTTTGAGTAATCTCCAACAAAAAATAAGCCCTACTTACTGTTACTCAAAAGTGCCTTCAGAAAGCCAGAGGCCGTACTTACTGCAGTGTAGTATCTACGACCTTTACTTAGATATGAAAGTTATAGAATCATAGAATCATAGAATGGTAAGAGTTGGAAGGGACCTTAAAGATCATCTGGTTCCAAGCCCCCTGCCATGAGCAGGGACACCTTCCACCAGACCAGGTTGCTCAGAGCTCCATCCAACCTGGCCTTGAACACTTCCAGGGAGAGGGCAGCCACAGCTTCCCTGGGCAACCTGTTCCAGTGTTTCATCACCCTCATGGTGAAGAATTTCTTCATCATATCTAATCTAAATCTGCCCTCTTTTAGTTTGCAGCCATTCCCCCTTGCCCTATCACTACACATCCTTGTAAAAAGTCCCTCTCCATCCTTCCTGTAGGCCCCCTTCAGGTACTGCAAGGCTGCTATAAGGTCACCCCAGAGCTTTCTCTTCTCCAGGCTGAACAGCCAAAACTCTCTTAGCCTGTCCTCGTAGGACATTCTCACAGATTCGATACTTTACTGTGGTATATGAGAGCAAATACTGATTTTTTTTAATTAATTCCCTGGGGTTTTCATGTCATCCATCAGGAAAAAGCATGATGTGACTACTTTGGACAATGATGATTATTCATAGAGTATTATTCTATCCAGAGAGTAGTTTAAATTAACTTTTGTCAATAGCAGAGTATCACATCCCTTTTAATATGCCCATTATGAACTATATCCATGGATTCTTGTAAGTAATGAAGGCAAGTGTGATCTTGAGGAAATGACTAGACAGTAGTTAGTGAAAATGTTTTACTGAACTCTTAAACAGGGTGGATGTGCTAAAGATTATGCAGTTCTCTGTTCTTATGCAGATACTATTTAACATTTTCGTTAAAGATTTTGCTAATGCAGCGGAGTATGCTTTTTTAATGTACAATAATATGCTGGGAGGAGATCACAAGCACTTTGAAGGACATGATTAGAACTCAATATGATTCTTGCAATGATTTAAAATCCACAAGGATAAATACTACGCTTAGAAATAATCAACTTCATAGACAGACGATAAGAAATGAGCGTTCACTGCTGAAAAGAATTTTAAGTTTACAACCTGAAAATGAGTCATCAGTACCAATACATAGCAAAAAAATGAAAACAGGATTTATTAACATGTTCTAAATCATCTTTTCACTCTATCTCTTGACAGCAAGTGCCAGCTACAGTACTCGGATCTGATTTTGGGCACTGTATTTCAGGAAAGATACGGACTGATTAGAAGTGATTAGAGGGCTAGAAAACATTACTGAAAGGAGGGGACTGAAAGAAGTGAGTCAGCTGAGGGAGGAGATGTCTGAAATGAGTCTGAATAGGCAAGATATTGCTGGAAAGAAAAAAGGAATAAATGTGACAAATTATTCGTGACTCATTAGGCTAGGAATGGAAATTACACAGACTTGAAGAGCAGGAGGGGAGATTTAGTTTTGACATTCAGGAATAACTGCATTTATAAATTGTATGAATACTGAAGAGCAGGTTAGTCTCCCTTGGGATTTTTGGAACCAGCATCACTTCAGCTCTTAAAAACAGATCAGATAAATATCTGTCAGCAGCGGTCTGGCTGAAGCTTGCTGTGTCTTGGGCCAGACAAGCATACGGACAGAGCATAGACCAGAATTCTTCAGTCAGGGACAGGTACTGCTGTAAAGAAGATCCAATAACATCCACTGGGAATGGGAGAAACATTTGAAATCAAAGATTATTTCTGAGAACCCAGTGAACTGGGGAGGCTCCCACAGAAGAGGCAATCGATGCATTACTGTGTTGCTTGCTTTATTATTTTGCTTTCATTTGAAAAGATTTTAAGTCAGATTTTTGGGGTAGAGTTGGGGGAGAAAGCAAGAAGAGAAAGCTATTTTCTGAAGAGGCAAGAGGAAGGAGAGGAATGTGTAGGCATCTGTCTAATTGGCTTGGGCTGCTACACATACATACCAACAGTGCATTGGACTATGATTACTACTTTATTTTCCTTCTGTCATTATTGCAGGGACTATTAATGTGAGCCCAAACTAATTAGCTAATAAGCAAAAGCTGGAAGCAGCAAATAGTTTTAGAAAACAAGTCATTTGTTATGCCAATAACATGAAAGAATGGGAGACTAAATTTGAGTCCACATTTAGCACATTAAGGCAGTGTTGCTAATCAAACAAAAACCTGTATATAGATATTGGTGAACCAAGAAAATGTCTTTTGCCAAGAAAACTCCTTCCTACACCTTTGAGCTGTCTGGGGAAAGAACTATTTTCCTGGTTTAAATTATAAGAGCACTGGGAGTAGATAGGCAAGGTTACCAGGATGGTTAACTAGCTAATTTAAATATAGCTATATCAGCAAATGTTCAACTACACAGATCTCCTAAATAATCTTCTGTAGAATAACACTTCCAAAATTCTTCAGAGATAACACATCAACAGAGATCACTGACATAAAATCTCACAGGAGAACTGAGAATCTATTTTAGGTTTATAAACTGATTTTTAGATTACAGAGACATTTATGTGCCATTTATAAAATCTTATGGGTAATGATTTCAAAGTTCCAAGAAATGTTATTAAGACAAAGCATAATCACCTGTTCATGATTTCGTGTGAATTATCAGCAGTCATATCAATGTGAAAGTATATAATTTCTGAAATGTCAGATGTTAAGATGGCATCCCAGAGGCACTCCTAATCTTTGGGATTCCTGGGATATGAGGCTGAAGTCAATTGCACAATTATGTACTAGAATGAGCATCAGTGAGTTACTGTGTAATTTTTAATCATACAAATAATTAGGAGCCTTTACATTAAATTCTGTTTGAAAAGAGAAAGCTCTGCTTTGTCCATGTGAAGAGAGAATAATAATATCAACACAGAATGTAGATAGCCTACTTCATTTGGAGATTCTGAAGTGCTAGGTAGATCTTGGGGAGGTTTGTGATCGCCTGTTTACAGGTGAGGAAACTGAGGCATGAAACAACTAAAGCATCCTTTAATACCCATAGGACTTAATTACCTGAATATGAGCCAAGCATCTAAATGCCTTCGAAGATGTGTGTCTAAATGACTTTCCCAACTTCAACCTAAATTCAACACACGCTATTTTTTCTATTGCACTGGTAAGCTAAAAATCAAATATAGCGTATAGCTCAGGGAGAAGGAAGGGACTTGAATTAATGATACGCTGAAGGAACCTTAAAATGGGTTACAAGTATCAGATATCCTGATCTAAATGAGAGGGCTTCATGACTACAGATATGCTATGCTTGAGGTGAAAATGGTTATGCTGCTGGTGGGACAGGGTATAAGGTTATTATACATGTTCCTGAGTGAACGTGCGTAGCAGATAGATAAGTATTATTATATCTTTCTCAAAATGGGTAGACTGCTACTCTCATCACACAAAAAGTCCATGGCAAAACCCATCTTGTCAGCACCCTTATTTCTCCTTGCTCACAAGATCACAATCGTTTATGCACAGTAAAATATGCTGTGACATTTTCATTTATGCATGCGTCTCTGTGTGAGAGTTTCTTCCTAACTCATCTGAAGGGCCAAAACTTAGAGACTTTCTGGACGTAAGGATCTTATATATTTTAGTTGATCCCTTTCAGCTTATTGTTACCCACTCAGGTAATAAATAAGAATGGACTTCTCAAACCTCATATTCTAATACTGCTGTATTTCTTGAACTGCCAGAGGAATATGCAAATAACAAACTCACTTTGCTTTGTCTCCATACAGTGACAGTCCTTGCTATTTTCCATGAGCTGCATGTGGATACAGATTTATACACATTCCTGTTCGGAGAGAGTGTCCTCAATGATGCTGTGGCTATCGTGCTGACATAGTAAGTACACACACCTCCATTCTTTACCTGGTGAGATAATTACAAGCTTTAATTGCTGATATAATTCTCACTAATATAGTTTGTGCTAGTATAGGTATAACATCTGAAGATTTCACTACAGAGATGTAGTTCTGGAGTTGTTCTTGGTTTGTTAAACACCGAAATTCCAATATTCTTAATGATAACTGTGTATCCAGAATGTAATTTTAATGCATTTTCTTCAACCTGGAAAGCAGAGTATTCCGTAAAATGTGCAAATTTAATTTAATATGATTTCTTTTCTCATCTAAACAAGATGTCTTGAAACAATGCTGAATTAGCACCTAGGACATAGGGCAACTATAAAATTGGAGACAGGTTCTTTTTATTTTTTGTAATCTATTATTTTCTAAGATTAAGACCACAAGGTGATACAGAGTACCTCAGTTTATCTACTTCTGCCTATTGAATCTGACAGAGCTTCAGCTGATAATATTATCTTAAATTTATATATAGCCGTTTTATTGTCAGGAATTCTTAAATAGATCACAGATGATGGGCCAAAGTATGATGGGCACAAGTATGTGCTGTCTAAAAGCACAGATGCTAAGTACATGACTAACAGGATCTCAAGTTAACTCCACTCTACATGTATTATATGCTTCCTGGAGCTTTGCTAGAAATGCAAATAATTCTCTCAGATGGTCTTAAAAGTAAAAGAACTCTGCAAAATCAAATTCAGTTTTCCAGGATGCTTGAAGATGCTTCATAGTAAATCCCCAATCCAGTGCCACCTTTTTCCTTAAAATACTGTTCCCCAAACTAGGATTTATCCTATCCTTCAGAAAAACAGACTTTTACAGAGTTTACAGTAGTTAAAAAAAATTCAACTTTATATTTTGTCTGAAACCCCATGGAGAAACTTAGAAGTATTGAATTGCAAAAAAAAACAAACCAAACAAAATTGTTTCACAATAAAAAAAAGTAGTATTTCTATTTAATTTATCATTCACCAATTATCAGTCTAGTTACGTTCACCTACACTAAACTCCTCACGTTGTTTTTTAGAGCTAGAGTAATATTTTCAAGCACTGTCAAGTGTCTGAGCACAGCATTTCATGATTAGATAGAGCACGGCTGTCACATTCAGTGACTGTGGTTGCAATGTGTCACTTAGGAGGGCATCTAGTACATTAGAGAATAAAATGCACAAAAGGAAAACTATACAAAGAATAGAAACCTCTGTAGAGAGAACAGATAGAAAAGCATTCAAGCAGCTGTTAGAATTGGAAAGATTCATGTAGGTGACAAAAAGTCTGCGATTTTTTTCTCTCTCACTTGGCTTTGTTTAATAAAGGCCTAGACATTTACAGTGCATTTAAACTCTTCATCTGTTCGTGCAAGGTTCCTGTAGACTGTGGAACCGTTGAGCTATAAGCAACTCAGGGAGACCCAGAATATTTGAAGTGCCTGTAGTTTTCAGTCGCCATGATGTCAAAGCACGTGTATCTCTTCAAAGGTGCAACTCAACTGCAAAGCATAGCTATAAAGGAAAGTACTATCAGATAGTACACGATTCCCGAGTTGCTAACCTCTGCTCTTCCCAGTACCCCAGTCTAGGTTATGATCCTCAGCCTGCACATGGATACAGAAATCTACAGGAAGGATGCCAGATGCAAATACTGGCTATCTACTTCTCATGTTTTCTTTGCTGTACCTGGGAGATTACAACTCTTTTTTTTTTAGCACCGAATCTCTTGTTACTGGAAAACTAGTGCATTTTTCTGTGTATTCAGTGTGACTGATACTTTGATTTCTCTGATATATTTAGTGATTTGTAGAGGCTGACCAGAATCATCATTTCACATCTCATTAATTTCTTGCTTAAATAATCATCTTCTGCACAAATACAATGTTTCTGCAACCTAATATGATCTTCCTTCCTGCAGCCTTTTAAGTAAAGATACATCGTTAATAATGTCAGCTTCAGTGCATTAGCACCCCGCTAAACAAAACCGAGTTTAAATAAAGAATGTTATTTTTCTGTGGCTATAAAAGAACAGCTAGGTTTTTTTCTCTGTAACACATACCACTTTTGAGGATGGTGCAAACACAACATGTTCATAATTACAGTAATAGGGGACTATTTAGAAAGGTGTGAGAATAATGTTTACAAATCTAGAAGAGCAATAAGAAGTCATTTTGAGCACCATGTGATGGTAAACAGAAAATAGAATAAGAGAATACACAGTGTCTTTCATTCAGTAACAGAATAACCACGTTAACGTCTGCAAGAGCGACCCTCTGCAGGAAAGGGAGGAAAAGAGGGAAGGCCCTTATGGCTGGCTGTGGCAATTTGGCGAGTGAAGGGAGTATGGCTGTCTGCCAACAAGGCTCTATATTGATATCTTTCTTCTCCTTCGGCTTCTCCCTCCAGCCTCTATTTTTCCTGTGCTGTTTATCATTTAGTTTCAGGACAGCAGCAGGACCAGCTACCCCTATATTTTTCATGCGGATTTTACAGTTCACAGGAGCTGTGTGTTGCTGCACTGGTATGTGCAAATGCTGTGACCAATTGCCCTCAGAAGATACTCATCAAGCACACAAGTTCTCCAGGCCAAATTAGCCACTTGCCTATAGGCCATCTTGCCACACCAAACACCTGGGTGTTTGTGGTAATTGCAAGATTTCATTTACACTGCGCTATTTTAAGATAATCCATGCAGGAGGGATCACTGTGAATCAAACTGACAGTAGTGGCTGCAGAAAGGCTGACAAGCTGTTGTGCATCTGGGAGAGCTCAACATACACAAGGCCAGGGTATTGCAGCAAGGGTATTGTAGATGTAACAAGGATTTTCTCCTGTAGAAGTGACTTACAGAGTTGCTTACAACTTTTCATTAAAAGTCTCTTTTCAATAAAAAGTCCATGAGAATTCACACAGAAAACAAACACTTTGGAAGAAAATGAGAATTTAAATATCCAAAAAGAGTAATTTTTGAGCCTGTTTTATATGAAGGATTCAAGATATTTAAGAAAAATAATAATAGAGCCATACAAGACAATAATTCTTAGATGTCTAAAAATGAATGCTTTTACCCAGAAAAACTATATGACTAATTATGCCATGAATATTTCCTACGTACTTTGTGTTCCGGGAAATTGACTTGGCACCTGTGCCCACTTTCTATGTCTATTTACAGCATAAGCTTTATCTATAGAAGTAATTTATATATGCTAACATTACAATAAAGAAATAAAACATATGTTGGAAAAATATTTGAGCTTCTTCTGAGTGTGTTTAAACATGCATTGATTTCATCACAAGAACTTTACCTGAGTTTATTCCGTAGCTTCCGGAATGAAAGAATACCATTTAAGATTATGCTGCTTGTGTCACTATATCATAATATATACTGCCTGGAATGACTTCTTTTGCTTTCTTGGGGGTTGGTCTATGATGTAGCAAATATTTTTATAAAATATTCCAGATGATAGCTTTTTTTACCGCTGTTTGTATCCTCTAACTCCTGGGTTTTCAACTTCTTCAGCTTTTTTGCAAAAATATTAACAACAAAATTTAGCTTAAAAATGTTCCGGCACACAAAAACCTGTTCTCTTAGCTATAAATTTAACCTTCTGCCATCCAGTTCCCTGACTGACAAAGCAGCAGTTTGTTCAGCTTTGGCTACGCATAGGCATTCATGCGATAGGACGCAACATTCGAGGGGATCTGTTTCATTCAGAGATTTCAGACGCAGGAATGTTCATCATTGCAATAGACTGTCTGGGTACTAAGGCACTTCTTAGCTGTGGACTACATTCTAAAGATCAAAACTGAGAAGCTTCCCAGTAACTTTGGTGGGAGTTGTGTGTGATGAAGACTGAAGATGGTGAGATGATGAAGGTGTAGATGATGATGATGATAAAGATGATGAAGACTGAGCTGGCTGGAAATGAATAATTTATGGATATTTTTGAGCAAATTGCAAAGATTAACCTCTTATTTCACTCTCCTTCCTTTTTAATTGTTCTGTCTTGATACCATATATCACTTGTTAAAGAAAACATCCACATATGTTTTGAGTGCTCATGCTGCAGGTTTGGACTTAGCATAGTTTTTGCACATTTGCAGAGAAATTTGATGAAGAAAGTGTGGAAGAAGTTGTAGAAAAAGCATTGAATAGCTTGAGAAATGGCTGGAAAGTAGCTGAACAGGTCATTAGCATCGAGACTGTATATTTAGCAGAGCTATTTAATCTTTCTCATGCTGAGTGCTCAGTGAGTGCAGGATGTGGAAAGCAGCAATGAATACTGATAGGTGTTCCCTGCTAACAAATTATCTAAGAGAGCATTACAGGAGAGATGTTTCCATTGTAGTCAATGTCAGAAGCGTTTGTATCATCAGGATGCAAAAGACAGGACTTCCTTGCTCTGCTGGCTCTGTACCACAACTCAATGGGGCTGATGAGTTTCATCCCCCTTCTAGAAGAGGTGATAGTGTGGAAGTCATGTGGGGAGCAGGGACATCAACACATGGCAGTATCTTTCACAAGTAATCAAAACAAGCGAGTGGCAGCCAGGGGACACAGGACATGTGACATTGTGACATGCGTGACATGGCAAGGAATAGGTTTTCTAGCACTGTTATATGCAATCAAGAACAGTTTGATACATGAAAGTGGAAATCCTGGAGATAGAAAGTGCGGCTGAGGATCACATGGCAGCGAAGCCAGAGAACACAGAAACTGGCTGACGTAGGAAATGAAGATTTCCCGTGTCAAAATGCTAATTGCCCTAGAAGGCTCAGAATTAGAGATATTTCGGGGCAGAGAGGACAGTAAGACTGCAAGAATAGTTTTCCTGTGAAGCTTGGCTTGCAGTTTTTAAGTACGTTAAATGGTGTGTAAAGGACGATATAATCTGGGAGGTTCAGAATAAGGTGAAGAGGAAAGTAAACAAAAAATACTGGATTGTTTTGAAATGGATATCCTACCTTTTTTTTAATTTATCTATTGGACGCAAACCAACACATGTCATAGCATGCCTCTTTTCTGGTCCAAAAATATTTTCATTCTAGTCTAGGAGTACCTTATACAAGTTAATATTACGCTTAAACCATTCCTTCTTGGCAGAAGTTCCCTGGAAGGTTGTATGGGGCTCTCTGAAATAACATGGCAAAGGTAACTGCGACAAATTAATTGAAAAACAGTATCCATTTCCAGGGTAAATAACTCAGAAGCCAGAGTTCATCTCAGTTTGTGCTGAGCACCCTCTAAGGTTGACATTTCTCAGATGGTGATCCCTATAATTGCCTTAGGAAATCAAGGGAATTCCTTCTGTCACACTGGTGATTCTTCCTGATAGGTACAGTCATGATATTACTAGTTACAGTTCAGTTCAGACCTCTTCAAAGTATAAGAAACTCTTTTGATCAAATGGATCTCAAATAGAAAATTAAGAAGGACCTCTAAACCTTCCTGGTTTTAGTTATTTGTGTACTTGTCTTTTTATTACTTCTGTGGGTTTTATTCTGTTATTATGTCATTGAACCTGAAGGTAGTTTACACAGAAATAAAAAGTAATCAGAGACTAAAGAAACAGACATTTGACAAACCCTAAATATAGGTACATATATTCAGTTTATGTTTACTTAACTTGGTCATTAGCCTGTGAGGTAACTATCCATTGTCTGCAAGTGTTACTTTCCTACTTTCACAGTTTCTAATTGTGATTCTTTGTTTATTATACTTTAAAATGAGCAGTTCCATAAAGGACATGAAAAGATATTGTAACTATGCTGCTGAATAATGAAGTTGGGAGCTGGGATTTGCGGGAAATAATACGATGCAGATCTCAGTAGATGTGAGGCTCTCTTTACGATTATTTTAAGCTTTCTTCTTTTGTCATGGGCTGTCACTAATTTGGATCCTTTGCCCTGTCATTTTTGGAGAAGTATTCTGTATAGATTTTGCCACACTTTGATCCCTGAGCCCATTGAATAACAAATTTTGCAAAGGAAAGAAAGCTGAATGTTCTTGTATCATATTTTTCCCTTAAGCTCCATTTGTAGTCAGAAAGTGGCCTTTAAATTGACATTGTGGGCTGCCACATGTGCTATATCAAAACCTTTTGTGTCATGTGTAGTCAATTAATAAATAAAGACTTTTTTATCAGCCAATAGATAGCATATTGCTATCTATGTCAGCATGTTGCTAAGCCACTCTCCTTCATCTTTGAGAGGTCCTGGAGGACAGGAAAGATGCCTGAGGACTGGAGAAAAGACAGTGTTGCTCCAATCTGCAAAAAGGGCAAGAAGGAGGACCCAGGGAACTGCAGGTCGGTCAGCCTCACCTCCATCCTGGGAAAGATGATGGAGCAACTCATTCTAGAGGTCATCATTAAGCAAGTGGAGGAAAAGAAGGTCATCAGGAGTAGTCAACATGGATTCACCAAGGGGAAATCATGCCTGACCAATCTGATAGCTTTCTACCATGGCATGACTGGCTGGGTAGATGAAGGGAGGGCAGTGGATGTTGTCTACCTCGACTTCAGCAAGGCTTTTGATACTGTCTTCCATAACATCCTCCTAGGGAAGCTCAGGAAGTGTGGGCTGGATGAGTGGTCAGTGAGGTGGATTGAGAACTCACTGAATGGCCGAACTCAGAGGGTTGTCATCAGCAGCGCTCAGTCTAATTGGAGGCCGGTAACTAGTGGTGTTCCTCAGGGGTCAGTACTGGGCCCAGCCTTGTTTAATTTCTTCATCAAGGACCTGGATGAAGAGTTAGAATGTACCCTCAGCAAGTTTGCTGATGACACCAAACTGGGAGGTGTGGTAGACACACCGGAAGGCTGTG
>Ga0065711_1039623_pt1 | contig 17649 bp, 8 predicted proteins | sample Hoacrofraction12_FD_59098 | JGI IMG/M metagenome (GOLD analysis project Ga0065711, IMG submission 59098) | Hoatzin crop microbial communities from Cojedes, Venezuela - Epithelial fraction 12 v2 (version 2) | ecosystem: Host-associated > Birds > Digestive system > Esophagus > Crop | place...
AGCAGGGTCACCTACAGCAGGCTGCACAGGACTGCGTCCAGGCGGGTCTTGAATATCTCCAGAGAAGGAGACTCCACAACCTCCCTGGGCAGCCTGTTCCACTGCTCTGTCACCCTCAGAGGGAGGAAGTTCTTCCTCATGTTCAGACGGAACTTCCTCTGCTTCAGTTTGTGCCCATTGCCCCTTGTCCTGTCACTGGGCACCACGGAAAAGAGTCTGGCCCCATTCTCCTGACACCCACCCTTGAGATATTTAGAGGCATTTCTAAGGTCCCCTCTCAGCCTTCTCTTCTCCAGGCTGAACAAGCCCAGCTCCCTCAGCCTCTCCTCGTAGGAGAGATACTCCTGTCCCTCCTCATCCTCGTAGCCCTCCGCTGGACTCTCTCCAGTAGCTCCTTATCTTTCTTGAACTGGGGAGCCCAGAACTGGACAGAGTACTCCAGATGGGGCCTCACTAGGGCAGAGTAGAGGCAGAGATGAGATGGCAGTGGGACGACCTGAGTAATTGCTTCTGGGATTACTGGTGACACAAAGGAAAGAGTGGTGGCAACACAGAAGCTCCTCCTCCAGCAGCCGCTGAAGAAACTGACCTGGCATTTTATGTCACCTGCAGGGTTATAGTCATTTTATGGCTACACAGAAATTTGTGGACCTGTGCAGTTTCCTGCTCCATCCATGCTTACAATGAGTATTGGTCAGGTAAGCCGACCTGTGATATGAATAGGAGAAAAATTTCATCTACATGTTTCTGCTGTGTGCAGCTGTTTCCAGAAACTAGCCCTTAATCACTGTAGTCTGATTGCCCATGAAGATTTCCAAGAGACCTTTCATAAATACCTATTTTAAACAAGTACTTGGGGTCAACAAATATTATTTTCTTTTATTTTTTTGGTGATAATTTCAGCATGACTTTCATTGTTTCAGCCCATGTTACACATTTTACTAAAATGAATGTTCAACAAAATCAGTTTGTCATGAAAAATCCAAATGTTCTGTTGTGGGACTGCCAGACCTGAACAATTCATTATCATAATTCTGTCTTTCAGTGTTCTTTCATCCTAAATGTCACTAAAATTGACACTTTAAAAAATCAACACAGTGAAAACAACATCCTCCACTAAGAAAATCATGAAGAAAAATAATGCTAGAAAAAACTATGAACAGTTGTACTCTGACACATGGGCATCATTGGGTGTTCCTCTGGAAGACTCAAGGACCACAGATTGACAGACAGTTCTCTTAAGGTCTTCAAAGTGTAATTTAAAGACTCAAGCCTGCATAAAATTGTTCAAAAGGCTGGAATTTCAGCTAAACAAAAATGAATGGGTTAATCAAAGCTACCTTTATCCTTCCCATTCATGTCAGCTACAGGGCACTGCATCTAAGGATTTGGTCTAGACCAAATATGAGCAAACATCTGTTAACATGATTAACATCGAAACAGATACAAACTCAGTTTCTTAACTCTACCATTGTTCATTCCTCAGTTCATTTGTCAGGCCGCTGAAAAATCTGATATGGATAATTCTTAGCAAATATTTGGTGGTCTTGCCAAAAATAATACATCAATTAATATAAGAAAGAGCATAATACTTCCATGCTGTCTTCAGAGAAACATAAGGGACATCAGATCAGTTTTGAGGTGTTGGGTTTTTTTAAAAAAACCAAACTCAATTTCAGGATTATTGAATATTACCAAACCAAAACCTTTCCCAAGAATAAATGATTGTACACAAAAGGAGAAATGAAGCAACCTCCAAAGCCACCTGGTGATAAATAGGCTGACTCATTTCTTGTTCATCTTGCATTGACAGCAGATTACAAACATTTAGTGGCTTTGGTTATTGAGAGTTGCAGTCCCTCCCCTCCTGTTCACCAGTCCCCAGGGAGGCAACCCACATGATCATGCACTGCCACAGCCCATCATCTCTGTGGTACAATCGCTACTTTTCTGTTTGTTTGCCCCAGACACAGATGGACAGGTTCCTAAATGTGCTTATCTTTGGAACATGTTGCTTTTCATCTGCCATCATGACAGGTGCAGGGATAAACCATCATCATATTAGTATTTATGGAAATCTCTTCCTTTTATTGCTGCTTAGACTTCTTCTGCATCAGGGAAATGTCTCTTTTGTGACAGAATGCAGCAGTCATGGTTGGTTTAAGAGCCTAAAGAACCTAACACATGGGACAAAACCCCCATGACCCAAAAAAGCATCTGTCAGGTAGATAAATTTTTAAAAAATCCCAGCACAAATCTCATGGAAGTTCTGTGTCCAACAAATATTTAAGCATGTGTTTCACTCCATAAGATCTGTTTCACTGATTTCAGTGTGAGTTGTCCCATTTTTTGCTTTTTGGGCAAAGGTTTCAAGCGCCAATCAAGGCTCGTGCATGGAAAACAGGTCATTGTGTACGCAACACAAGAAAACGTCCCTTTGTTATAAACATTTCCGTACACTGACCACAATCATGATTTTCTCATGCAAAATATGCTTTACATTAGTTTACAAATAATATGCAATAATCAGCAGTACTGTGATCATAGGTGGGTTTTGTTGCAGTTAAGTCATTCCAGCACCTATTATTGTGTGTCATCACTGATTACGCAAACATATTTCCAGAGCAACTTTAATTTGCATGAGTTGCTCCAAATACGGGCATATCTACAGAGTATCAGGTAGTTTTGAACAATGCTGGTTGTCAAATTTGGGAATCCTGTGATGAGAGAAAAAGGCATCACAGAAAACCTGAACAACAGCAAGATTAATAGGACACTCCGGCGTGCCCTTCCATTTAAGACCGGTATTTTCCGAGCACTCCTGAGAAGGATGAAGCATTGAATACAGGGAAATAAAATGATGGAAAAGTTCTTTCCACTAGTGTCTCTCATACAGAGGCTCTAAAAGAATGAAATCCACTTTAGAGAATGTAATAGCGATTTAGGTAGGTTATTGTTAGGCTCTTCCAGCATTTCCAATATTGCTAGGTTTATAATTTCAAGTGAAACATCCCCTCTGGGCTTGACTGGCAAACTGGAGCACCTCAACTTTGGAAGCTTCCTTCCTCTGAAAGTTTAAAGAGAATGAATAGAGCTGGTTTTACATCATAAATAAACCCAGCCTTTATTCTCAAACTACTTTATAGAGAGTTTTTTATTATGTTCACAAATGGAGAGACTTTTACATCTTAGAAATCCTAAATAAATAACAAGAAATTCCAAGTGATATCATGGCCAAATAAATAAGATAAATTTTATTGTCTGACACTATCAAAGACAAAGAAAACTCAAGAGGTTAAAGGAATCATATTCTTGCCAATAAGGAGTCCCCAGGAAAGATCTTCTTTTGGCATAGGAGTTAGAAAGTCTTTCAAAGCATATTACTGATAAAATTGATGATGCAATATTTTCAGAGAAAGGACCAAAGTACCACTATTGTCCCTTAAATTTTCCCAGGAGGGAACGGGTTTAGTACATCACAACTTTATAATACTGGGGTGAAATCTATGTCCTGCCAAAATGAATGCAAAATTCCCTTTGGGTTCATGTAAGCTGTGGGCCTGTGTGGAGTAATTTCCAGATCCTCGATGTGGGTGACAAGCCAGGCTGTACCTACAGCCAAACTAGGATGACTCCACATCACCGTTCCATTTCCTACATACTTATTTCTAGTTGAAGTAAACTAGAACACACAGGCAGAAAGGGATGAGAGTATTCTTTATCAGGTCCCCAGTACTGTGTGACACAGAGCACCCACAGTTTGTGCACAGAGAGGTTGTGCCAATGAAACTTTTGGAACTGTGAAAGTTTGCCCTGTTTGAGGGAGAATTTTGATAAATCTGCTTTTTCCCCAAGCTTACTTGCAACAGCATTCAGATCTCGAGCCCTACCCACTTCCACCTGACTGCAAGTAGAAGTCTCTATAAAGACCACTATCACACCTGGAAGTTTTCATCGTGTTGGCTAACTCTGCAATGGGGTTCTCCTCCTACAGTGGAAAAGAAGGTACCGTCTACTAAAACCCCTTCACCAACAGGTATCAGCACCCTGTAGGCTCATCCACTCTGTCAACATGTCAGTAGAGCAACTTGGAAATCTGACAACAGCGTGGCAGGAAGATGTTAATTTGGAGAAACTGAAGTAGTTCGTTGAACACAGGTTGGCAAGGTTCATCAAGTTCATCGCAGTTCATCAAGTCCATCCCCTGCTGCCATATTAGAGTAACATTAAATGCTCGGAATCTGAGCATCACAACCTACGAGGAGGTTTTTTTGACCCTTCTGTGTGTAATTGGAAGTCTCTTTCAGATCTTCACTGCTCTGATAGTTAGACAGCATCTGCCACCAATATTAATTAACAATACCTTTACACCTATTTACACATGTACCGAAATAATATTTGGCTTCAGTAGGCCTACTCTACCTCCTGACCTTGGGGTTAGATTGTTCTTCCAGCTGGTCTCCCATGTCCTACTCCACTCATATCAGCGGAGACTGATCACACCCTCCTCCCAGATTCCCTACAAATGCATTGGCCTCACTCCTTGGTGAGGCACTTAGCTGAGTTGTGTAATTTGGAGGGTTGATACACTCTGGACTTCTTTCCACCCATCAAACCCTCAATCTTGAAGACTGTTGGCTTCCTAACAGCCTGGCCAAAAGGGAGCTCTGAAGTTCTGGCTCCTGAATCCCCAGGACGTTAACCAAGTTTCCAGAGCCTCCCAGATCCCAGGCTCTGCTCTGCCTTGCCAGGCCAGTCTGTGGGAAACCACAGAGCCTAGCGAGCTTAAGAAACTTATTTCCTTTCAAAAACACCAAAATGTTTCTACTGTTTCCTGTTTTTAAAGGAATTTCAATTTGGAAAAAAAAAAATTAGGTTTTTCTTTAATTGAAGCTGAAGGTTTGTAAAAAAAAACTCTGATTTTTCTGATGTTGAAACACAGCATTCTCTCAAACATAAAAAGGATGCAGATCTTTAGTTTAAACTAAATGGGTTGCTAGACATAAAGACCTAAACTAAATGAGATTTTCTGACATGATTAATGGACTATGTTTTCTGTGTAGAGAATCCACTAAATATGTAACTTGCACTGCAGAGAAGTAGACAGGGATCTTTCCAATCATTTACATTTCCTTAAAGGTCTATTCAATGCCTCTTCTTTACGGCATGAGCAAAATCATATATTTTTTTTGGCAGTTTCTAAAGATAATGCTAGACATAAAAGAAGCCTGAAAAATATACATATACATTAAGCTTAGGAGGTGCAAGGTTTGGACAATCATGGATAACTCATCCCATGGCTCTTTCTAATGCAATTCTTGTTTTTCTAAGATTCCCTGTAAGCAATCAAAAATTCCGTTACACTGTCTGTTTGCATCTATGTCTGTCTGGTTACAGAATTAACAATTTTAGGCTTCATGGGTGCTGAATTTGATTTATTGGGAAAAGGAAACCAGAGGATATATCATATCTAATGTTTTAATGAGAGCCCGTGGCCTTCCTGCAAAGAGGGAACCACTTCTTCAAGAGGTCATTGCTGCTGAATGAGATGGAGCCTTGCACAGAGGGGAAGGAGGAATGGTTCTGCTCTTGCCTCTGAGGAGGAAAACCAGTGAAGAGTATAGGAAATGAATCACCAGACTTGTCTCTTCCTGTCCCATTAGAGGTATGGAATAATTACTTTTTAATTCCACAAGGACCAGGGGTCTTCTCAGAACCCTGCCATTCACAAGGCTGGATAAATCAAGTTATGCAAAAATAAACTCCACATTGAAAAGGGAACTATAATGTCTAATACTGAGCATGGAAAACTCAGCTTGAATCACCCCCATCTCCTGGACAAATTAGACCAGTAATTTTGTACCAGACATTTCAAGCTGCTCAGCCTGAAGCAGCTAGACACCCAGCTGCCTGGCGGACATGCCTGTTGATGGCTCAGAATCCAGAAAGCCATCAGCCAAGAGAGGTTAGTCAGACCCTGAAGGACGCAGAAATGTGTTTTAAGCGCTTAGACATGTGAGCCTTTCATTAAACCTCCAGTTAAACAGTCAGGGGGTTTTGCTTAAAGCTTGCACTTCTGATTCTCCCTCAGCCCTGGTCAGGACTGACACCCTCAGCAGCTTTCCCTTCCTGGGTGTTGCCTGCTTTATGTCCGGCATTTATAGCAAAAGACATCCAACTCCATCTGCAAGCATGAGTGGTGCTTCAAGAGCTAAATTATAAGTCTTTCATGTGGCTTATCCCAATTTGTTTGTCTGAGGCTCTTCTGTTAAAAAGACAATGGTGTAAAATGCAGCGGTGTAGCAGATATGTCCAGCAGCAGATACATCCAGCATCAGTACCCAAGGCTAGCCCTCAGTGACTTTGCACTTTGATGCATCCTGAGTGGGTTCTGAGTGACTCTACAGTTGTTCCTTACAAATACCTCAACAACTGTGTGGGAATGGTTTTCTCAGCCTTGTTGTAGCTGAAAATGACACAGAGACCTCTTCCAAGAAGTGGTGAGTTTCAAACGAACCATACATACACATGGCTTCTGGACTAATAAAATGCTGGTTTTCATCTCTCCCTGAACAGCAGTGTTAGAAGAGGAAGAAGGAGCATAGATGTTATTTCTATTGGGCTTCAAACTGTTAGCATGATCCCGACCTATCACTGACACAGGCTGGACCCCAGTGCCCTGTTAGAACTGCAGAAGAAAGCTCTCAAATGCCAAGGAGGGCTGGATGAGCTAAGAAATCCTGAACAACAGTTCTGTTAAGGAAAGAAGTGCAAATTTTATGGTCTTTCCGTCTGTCCTTCTGTCTCCATAGGCTGATCTGAAAGGAACAATTCATGCTGTGCTTATCAGCAGGGACTGGTGTTCATTCCAGGTGGAGCCTTCCTCTTTCAGCATGCTCCTGCCTAAGCTAGGCGCACTGTCCTACAAACACGCCTTCTCTCCTACATCCCTCTAATGACACAAACTGAAGCAAGAGCACTGACTTGGTCCTTGCATGTACTCACCTATGTGTATGCATGCACACATCTACAAACACACTTCTCAGTCTGAGCAGACCTGAAAAGTGTGCACTAAAGACAAGAAATGATGATCGTATGGCAAACATGTGCATAAACTAGAAACCACATTTCACAAGAAAACAGGGAGGCTGATGCTGGTGTCTTGACATTTGAAAATGCTTCCCCCCCTCCACGATTTCAAACTACTGTTGGTAGGTTTGTACCACCTGTCATTGCTTCCCGAGATATCTCTGCTGCTACATAATTTAATCATTCCAGCTGATGTGTCAAGCAGTTAAATGTATTATTAGTTAAAAGTGGATAGCAGTTTACTTCGAAATAGAAGACACAGGTTTAGGTTTTTTATCTATTAAACACAGAGAAAAAAATAAAATGGTCGTTCCATTTTACATAGTCATATTTCCTTCTCTGCTGCCTTAGGTCTCTTCAGAATGGTGTCCAGGTATCCTCCAGCTTGTTTGTAGTGCATGCAGACATACAGCTGAAAGCTGTGAAAGGTACATTCTTAAATAAGGGTAAACACAAAAATATGTAACTAACTCCACCTCTTTATTGAAGTCTTACTTGAAGCCTAGGTGATGACTTCAAATATAAATGTCAGACTACAAAACACCTGCATAAGACTTCTTAATTAATTAATCAAGTGCAGTAATGCAAAGAATACCACTTTAGGAGCCGGCTAAGGCAAATATTAGTGCTGTAAAAGATTTTCAGACTTGTTCAGTGAAATTGTTCCATGAGGTTCCTTAGGAAAGTGACTCTAGGGGTTATACTTAAAAGTGGTGCATAGTGATTTAGTGATTTATACTAACGGGAGCCACGTGGCTAAATCACTATGCACTGCTCTGAAAATGCACCTTTACGACCTTGCCTGCCTGATCTCCTCCAAAGCTGTGTCCGCCCCAATACAGCTGTTTCCAATACCGTGTAGAAGATTAAAAAACTATTCTAAGCTGCAGTGGGATTCGTGTAGTGCTACAAAATTACATCAGCCTATGCACTGATGATAATTTTTAATTCTTAAAAAAAAAAAATCCCTGAAGAACATGCTAGAAAGATTTACACTTTGAGTAAATCTATGAATTTCTCTGGTGGTGGAACTGGTCTCATCTTCTGAAAGGAGAATCCTCTCCAGTCCAAAAAAAAGGGAAACAGTGAAGGGGCCAGGTCTTTTTTGCCAGGCCAAAAATTTTAATTATTCAGGTGAAGTTCTTCTTGTGCAGAATGAAGTAAATCCTTCATCCATTTTTGTTATGTTGATCCAGTGGAAAAACTCACTTGATCTTCCAGCAGAAGACTTATAATTTTCTTGGAGGAAACCAAGAGGGAATGTTCATTCCGGCCTCAGAGGTGCTTACACATGGAAGCTGTACTGGTATAGTATATGCTAAGAAAGTGCTGTACTGGGATGCACACAGCTCCCTGGGGAGCACTCCTGCTCCTGTATAAATATCCTTCCTGTTTTGGACTACAAGCTCAAGTTTAGTGTGGGATGCAGATTTTTTTTGCCCCCTTTCTCAGATATCACGGCCTGGAGAAGCACATCCACACAGCTTCACAGAAAGAGGTTGCATCTGTGTACCTCTCTCCATAACACTTCTTCGGATTTGGGCTCCATCTTCCCTGATTTAGATTAACGTACACTAACAAAATCTACTCTTGTTTCGGAAAAAGAACAGGCTTCATACAGAAGTATGTGCAGTTAAGAACATAATTTAAGCTGCATGAACATTATTTGTTATACAGGGAAATCTAAGTGCATCCCATTTTTTAAACGTGCCCCTGCACCCATCACTGACACCTTGCCATTGTCTGTTGTAGCCTCAAAATGTTTGTCCTTCGCCTTCCTTCTCGTATCCTCTGTACGATTTTCTGAAGATGGAAGCACTGTGATTTAAATTTCTATTTGATCCTAGCCATCATGTCTATAGTGTCTTCTCACCCAAAAAATCATGGATGACAATGCACCATTTTCATCATCTTCAAATTTCCTCAGCCAAGTATTCTTGATATAAATTACCTCAATTTTTTCATCTGACAAGTTGCATGAAGTGGATGCGTGCCGGATTCATCCCAGAACAAGTATAAAGGAGTTAAGTATGCTGTTATTGACACCTTTCTCCTGGGACACCTTCCAGTCTTGAACTAGCAGAAGGAAACCAGAGCACACCTTACATTTACCTTTACAATCTCTGGATATTACACTAAGAGCATATTTACAACCGTCTCAAAGAGCAGAACAGCTCTGCAGAAGCTTCTCATGCTTATGGTAGAGAGGCTGCAGTGCTGGAAATAACACATGTCCACCCAGTCACTGACAGCAGAGTATCAGGCACCAAAAGCAGAGAGGCAGCTGAAGAGCTGCAGAAGAAATTGCTTTGACAACAAAAACCAAAGTGGCTGTGTGATGCAGCATCCACTGAAGCTCAGAAATAGCAGCATCGACAGATGTCTGATAAGGCAGAATCACTCTTCACTCTGAAAAGAAGTCATGTATCCTGATCTGCATCCAAAATTCGGCTTGTGCATACGGCAATTATAGGGCGTGATCTGTAATAATGACTGATCTCCATCAAAATATCAAAAAATCATTATGTTCTACGCATTCTGGACACAGAAATCAGGCATATTCAGGTTGTAGGATGCAGTTACTTGACCCAGATATGGGCTTAAATTTGCAACCAAAGAGTGTGACATACTAAATTGTACGAAAAAAGCAGCCATTGCAATTTCTTTTCCATAGTTTAGTTGCTTATCCTGGCTCTGAGAAAACTGTGTTAAAGTATGACTTTGGTCTTTCAGATAAAGGTGTGATACAAAAGAACAAAGGAAAATGTCTTAGAAAACAGAAATGAAATCATAGGATCCAGACTAGAATTTGTTGCTGTTGGTAGGTGTGTAGCCCGTCTGCGACTGACACCGATGCGTTCACCTATTGACCCCATGCTCTAGTTTCCATTATTGAAAATCTTCATTTGCATCACTGATAGTGTGGCAACTTGTTGGGTGGGTGGTCAGGACTCAGGTTACGAAGGAACCAGAAGTTTGGGGAGATGCAAAGTTCACAAGAAAAAGTCCATTTATGGGTATATGCGTGAGACCAGGCTGGACTGCAAGAGCTTCTCAGCTCTCCAAGGGCTGGGTTCCATTATGTGCTGACTTCATGGGCAAGGCTGGGTAGAAGGTTCCCTTTCATTACCCCTTCAGAAAACAGACTATCTTTAACCTTAGTTATTTTAGTGATCCAGTTTACAGTGCAGAGACATAAATAGTTGCATTGCCAGAGCTAAGCATGCAGGCAGGAGCAGAGAGCAAGGGAATTGCTGTGTCTTCCCTGCTGCTAGCAGCGGCATGGGCTACACCAGGCTACCGCTGCTCTGCTACTCCCTTGCCATCAAATCCTTGCTTTGCTGCATCGTTAGACTCAGATATGCAATAAAGATATTAGAATGACATCCCATCAGGTTTCATTTATGGTATATGAAAAGTAATCCAGGAAAAATGGAAGGTTATAGCATTAGGATTGCATGTGTTTATAAGCATGTACAGCAAGAGCTACTCCATCACAGCCGAGGCAGAGAGCTGCCATCCCACACAGAGCAGGTGCCGGGGGCAGTAATGGAGCAAAGTCTGAAAAAGACAGTAAAAACAAGTGAGAATATACAATTTCCCTATGGCAATAACCTTATCAATGTATTATTGACAGTTGGTTTGTACTGGTATTAAAATAAAAGCATTTGATTTTGGTACCGAAAATAGAAAAAGCGATAGCCAGAGCAATTCATACTACTAACCCTAAAATGGGGCAAAGAATAAATCCATTGCAACTCTGGCTCTTGCATGACTGGAACCACGAAATAAAGGTTAGTGTCTGAGCAAGGAGGAGTGCGTAGGAGCTCCTGCACTCGAACAACCTGCTGTTCTCCAAGAGGATGCTGATCATCCACTCCCAGGCACCCAGAGGTCTTCCGACTCAGTCGGGTGCTGAGCAATGGGAGCCTACGGTGCTCAGCAGGAGCTAACCCCAAAGGGGACCCCGCTGGCCTGGAACGTGGAGATAAATGTTAATTGAATAAGGCATGGTTCATAAGACTTTTGTCTTCACTCTTCATTGTGGGATGGTTGGTTTTGTTATAAAACTAATTAGCATACATGTGGAAGTACTTTGTGGAAGCAGCTTAATCCTAAACAAATGTGAAAATAAGCCTGTATTGTTTCTAAGGACTGATTTACATTAATTATCTTCTACTTTAAAAAAGCTCACAGACTTTTTTTTTTAATCATTGTTCCTTTGTGGAAAAATTAGGAACAGAACTTGTCTGTAAAACACTGTACATATGAATTTCTTGCATTTCCAACCAGGATGAATTCTCCAAAGGCAGAAAGGTTTGGTTTTAAGTAAAAAATGTTACTTCCGAACGAGCCAAACTCAGGCACCTCAGCTCACATCTTGCTACCTAAATTGCTAGCTTCATTCGCAAAAAATTATGACTGTCTGAGAACCAGACTTATTTTTAGGAACTTATATACAGATTTAGGTGCCTAAACTTAGCCACACTGTGTTAATTTTTTTTTTTAATTTTTACTTTGTTAACGATAGCATTGTTCATTTGCCCACATAAAACACTCCAAGACAGTTTGAGATCTCAGGAAAAGACTAGTTCACTCAAATTTAACCAGCAACAGCGCAGCGACCTCAGCCAGTGAACCTCTGTAATTAAGGCGTATGGGTTTTCGGGGTGCATGTCTGAGTTTAACTCCCGCGTCGTGCGTGGCCCTTTGCCAGACCCCAGTGCTTCAGTCATCCTGCACAGGCTGAAATGCACCCTGGATCTCTTCTGGGGCATGCAGCGGGTCTTTTTTCTGCTGCTTGAGCCTGTGGAGGGGGTGACCTGGGTCTCAGCCTGGTGCGGGTTAGGGTCTCTGCTGGAGCACTCAGCTGGACCCAGGAGTTTGCAGCCACTCCCAGCTGCAGAGATCAGTTGCTCACAGTCAGGATTCACCAAGTCCCTCATCCTTTCACAGAAAAGCTCACTTCCCCCTGAAAAAAAAAAAAGCATTGAAAACATACATGACTAGTAACTTCTCTTTCATAGCATATCCTATACCAGCACAGCTCGATCACCCACATAGATCAGTATTATCTCACAGCGGATGTTCCCAAAAAACAGTCACTGAGCAGACATCCCAGATTGTCCCACTTTGGTGAATTTCCCACCTGGCAAAGCTGAATCCTATAAATTCATACACCTGCCTGATGCACCCGCTTCCTCCTTCGCTGCGGAGATGAGCGATGAGTGCTCAGCGGGGATGTTCCTGCCCGTGCCCCCTCCACCTCTAGCCCCAAGGGAAGGGCAGAGGGAGGGCAGAGGCATCCGTGGATCTAAGTGCTGTCTCCCCCTCCCATCAAGAAAGGACAGAGAACCAGGACTCCTTTCCCCCAGGTAGCCCATACCAGAGTATATATCTGGCTCCTTCATGCTGGAAAGAAAAAAAGCTGCTTTTGTTTCACGAGTGGTGCCTGTCTGTTTCTGAGTTGCAGGTCGTGGGTTAAGGAGGAAGGTGTACATTGTCAGCCTTGCCTTGCAAGGAGAGAGGTGAAAGAAGCTAGCAGCGAAGCAGGTGGGTGATTCTGGTACAGAAGATGGGCTCAGCCTCAGGAATTCATGGGGGTGCAACACATGCTGGGATGTCCAAGGACCATTGCGGCTCTGCTCTTCTCTTGCAGCCATCCATGCCTCTGAGCCCTAGTGGGGACACCTACTGCTGGCTCCTCCAGGGTATGGTAGCCAGAGCAGTCTAATGTCCTAAAACAGAGTCACGCACCTCCTTTTGTATTTAACAAACTCGTAGACTGAGCTGTGGCAAAGGGTCAGCCTGAGATCCGATGAATAAATCAAGTTTTCAAATCTCCAAAGGAAAAAACGAATCTCAAACAAATACTGTTCACCTCTATCCAGGACAAGCAGGATGCCTTGCTGTAGCACAAAACCTGCAGATTTTTGCAAGACTTAGCCCTGTCAACAGTCTGACGGATTTCTGTTTGGCACATACTTTACAGAAAGATGGTGGCAGGCTCGGATAAACTCGTCTGCTGTGGGTCTGTGATTTCACTGTGCTGGAGAAGGTGCCTTCCTCACAGAGATGTTGTTACCTCTGCTAGAAAAACAGGCACATGACACAGGGAATAAGCACAAGCAAGATTTTCCTCTCAGAAAGGAAATATTCAGTAAAATACTTTTTTCCCCTCACCTGGGGTACTGCTACTCAAATACGAAATCCAGTTCTCCCTTTGGTTTCTCTATTGTCACAAATCCTCTATTTAAAAATAAAACATAGCAACTACCATTTTAGTTTTCACTAAAGAAACCTTAAAATTTTCCTCACTTGTGTTTTACCAGTCCTGAGTACAGAACCAGCAGTCTTACTCATTTCTAACAAACTTCCGTTTGTTAATGGATTTTCTGGTTCATTTAATTTAGAGCACTACTGTGTTTAAACACTTCAAGAACAGAATATAAAAATAGCTGGCAATCTCAGAATTGAAAATTTTATTTGTAATACAGGTGATTTTATCATGCACCACAACATTTTTTTTTGCTCATCATTTATTAATGTTTTATATAGCTCATCAAAAATGAAGGTTGAGGTCAATAATTGCTGACACATAAAAGAACAAGGAAAAGGACAGGCAAGGACATTATCCAGAGGCCTGTACATTAACAAAACCTACCTCAGACGTTCTTTGAACACCTTGAAATATAGTATTTGCTAAAAAGGGCCAAGTCAAGTGAAAAAAGAAATAACATTTTTTTTGGTTTTTTTCTTAATAATCCACTTGCTTTCAAGCTTCCTGTATACTCACATGTGCTCCAGAAAGCATCTGGATTTTTACTGATACCCCTTTCCACTTGTCTGTTTCAGTCTGTAGCCTCTGCTTTGCTTTAGTGCTGGGGAGTCCCATTTTCCATCAGAGCAGATCTCTGAGCACAAGAGCTATTTTCCACTTGGCTCACAGAGCCACGCTATGCGTTATTGACATGACTGTATTTAATAATAGTTCCTGCTGATTCTGTTGTGGAAAAACTTACTCTTCATAAACTGTCTAGCATTTGGTGCCAGTGCATGTGCGTATAATTGTTTTTTTAAGCGACTCGGGCCCTGGTCTAGAAAAAAATGCTTGAGCATGTGCTAAAAGCTAGACACACTAGTTCCCACCTTTATTCAACAAAGCACTTAAGTATGTGTTGAGTCTGGCTGGCTTCAAAGGGACTTATGCACATGCTGAAGTTCTTTCTGATTCAGTGTCTTTAAACCTGACCCTCTCAGGACCGAATCCCTAACTCAGATACACTCTCAACCCTCCCTACAAGTCCTTCCCCAACAGCAGGATTTATGCCTTACACTACAATAAACCTCCGAATTTACAATTTATCACATTTCCACTGGGCAAATATATTTCATATTTCAGAAAATTGTACTAAAGATAGGATCAAAACTACACATTGAGAGCAGTCGGTGATCCACTTAATTTACTTTGCTGTGTCACTTCATAATACAACAGAGTTTAAAGAAGAAAACCGTTTAAATGAGTCCGTAATTGTTATTCAAAGGATGCCGTTGCTTACACTTCAACTAAATCAGAGTTTTCCTCTAACTTATAGGCTGTCCCTAGATATCAAGGTATTTGCACCCTCAATAAAGGCTCAAGAGCCACATTTGTATATGCTGTGACACTAAACACATACCTTTTAAAGAAACCATATACCATTGAAATACAAAAATACAATCCCGGTCACACCATTTTCAAAGTTTGCATCAGCTGTTTATAAAAGTAAATAAATTTAAAACTTGGTGGTTATCTGGGGAGGGGGGTGGGAGGTGGGAATTGGGTCCATTTGATCACAAGAAGGGTTTAGGATAGTAGCCAAACTTTAACTGCCACAAATATTTTCCATGACGTGATTCCTCTCTCTCCAGAGAAAGGACTTTTTTCAATAAGAAACAAAAGCCGACTGATCTTCATTTCTTTAGTTTGTAAACTCTTAGCATCATTTTATGGTGTCAACCTATTAGAAAGAATTTTTAAAAACTGCTCTCATTAGAGCTGGAGCTGTCAGGGCATGCAGTGAAAACATGTAATTTTTTACTGCAGGAAGTATGATTCTGTAACGAGCAGGAGGCTAGCAGTAAAGCAGCAAACTTATCTAACACTTCCTTTTAAAAAAAAGTGATGATTTATGTGTGCATGCATTACCAAATGGTGTCTCTTTGATTTTTAAATCTATTTAGTCAAAAGTAATTGCAAGCACCAGGTACACGCCTTTATGGTTGGAACAGCTGAACAGGTAACACCGTGTCTCCAGCAGTTCCCCGGATACTACACAGGTATCCAATACAGGCTGAAATCCGCAAAAGGACACCAGGTAACTTGGTATCATGTCAGAATCTACAGCTCCATAAAGGTTTCTAGGTTCTCTATAAAACATAGGAGAATAAAAGGGCAGGCTGCAATTTCAATGAGACAATAAGAAAGGTCTTTCTCTCTCTCAGAGAGGAAGTAGCTTAAAGCCTGCTCCTTTTTAATGTTCTAACCCCATCTTTCTGAGCCTGCTGTTTGGCTGCTCTCCTAGGACTGCTGGAAATACCAGCGTGAGCTCAGGCATCCTGCTTGCTGAGCGATGCACAAACAGCTGTCACACAACACACGGGCTTCTTCCCTGCTACCGTCACCGTCTTCTCTCTGTTTGGTGAATGTGTTGGTGCTCTGCAAAAAGAGACAGCCCTGGAAGTGAACTGCAGGAGAGGGGTCAGGTTTTGATGCGCCCGTTTTCTCAGGTTGTCCAACAGACCAGGTAATGTGGATTGCATTCTTTTAGAGCACCTCAGTCTTCCCATGAAAGCTCAGAAATTCAACACTGGTTTTTGGACTTCCTTTTGGGAAACAAATCACCAACAACTTAGCCGTTGGTGTGTCCAACCATCAGGTACTTCACTGCCTGACTGATTCCAGCCCATGATCTTGGCAGACGATGGATGGCTCTGTATCAGCACCAACCTCGATCTGCCTCCCTGGTATCTGGGTTAGCAACACCTGGCCTACTGCATTATTTTAACAGCTTCCTAAAAAATTCCAGCTCTTGTTAGCAGAGTAGGTGAACAGGAAAACTTCACTGGTATAGAGCTAGCAGAAGAAAAAGAAACACAGCAGTGATTTTTTTACTGCATACACATGTGTATTGATGCACAAGTTGTTAATAATAGGATGGTCCTGCCACTAAACAACTATCTCATGAAGCATTTACATATACCAAACTGATTAATTACTCATTTACTTCCAAACTATTTTCCTGAAAGGACTATTTACTTCCACCCCCATTAATAGAAGTGACCTAATTGAAAGCTAAGCTCGTGGCCCCGTGCTTTCTAGGTTTAGAAACAAAACCTCCCTTCCCCCCCGCTAGATCAAACATCACAATGTCAAATGCTCTGCAGACGTTTCCCTCGGGAATCTGAAAGGCTAATTAGGGTGAGCTTCACCATAAAGAATACAGTTGTTAAAACAGCTTTTGTACACACTGGAGTAATGATCATTCTCTTACACACGCGGTGATTTGTTGCTGCAATTTGCAGCCATATATCTCTTAGGAGCTAATTCGCATGTTGTTATTTATTGCACGTATGATTATTAATGATATCTTAGCAACTGCTGGAAGTAACTTATTTCACCTCAGGAAGTCAAGTACTTTAGCTCAATGTTTACAGATCTAAGGAGACATCAATTTCAGCAGAAAATCAGTTCTCCATTGGGCTTCCCCCACCTCTACCCTAAAATAATGCAGTAAGGTCTGAACTACCACTGTTTGTAGATATTTTCTCATATTTAAAAAGATTTGCCCTTATGAAATAAGAAAAAAACTGTCAGTTCTTTCTTCTTATTGAAAACAGCTCTTTCAACAGAAGAAAAAGAAAAAATCGTGAGGATTTTTAAACATCTCTGAAGAGGAGAGAAAAAGCAGTATGCCCAGTATTGACAGAAGTTACCTGTGTAGAATACAGGACCAAGTCTCAGATCACTTGTAAACAAGATGAGAGCACTGCTTTTTCATTTAAAAACACTGCTGATGTGCAGAAGCATACAGAGAAAAGGAAATTCTACACAATTTTTGCTGAACTTACATTAAAACTGAGGTCTTCTTTCTTGGATTCTGTGGAAAAAAATGAAGTGTAACCAAGAAAGACAGATGAACCCATTCTGCCTAATTCTCATCCCATTAGAACACTGAGTTTCAAAGTCTCACTGCAACACAGGCTTTATTGAAGTGTGTTCCCTTTCGAAGAAGCTGTGAAAAATTGATGGGCGTTCAGATGACTGCTAATAAAACAAAGACCAGTGAGTCAGTCTCTTTAGTGCTTGGCTGAGGTCATCTCACAGCATCACACAGAATTACAGAATCACAGAATGGTAGGGGTTGGAAGGGACCTCTGTGGGTCACCCAGTCCAACCCCCTGCCCAAGCAGGGTCACCCAGAGCAGGCTGCACCGTGGCCAGGCGGGGCTGGAATATCTCCAGAGAAGGAGACTCCACAGCCTCCCTGGGCAGCCTGGGCCAGGGCTCCATCACCCTCA
>Ga0065711_1039624_pt1 | contig 17648 bp, 9 predicted proteins | sample Hoacrofraction12_FD_59098 | JGI IMG/M metagenome (GOLD analysis project Ga0065711, IMG submission 59098) | Hoatzin crop microbial communities from Cojedes, Venezuela - Epithelial fraction 12 v2 (version 2) | ecosystem: Host-associated > Birds > Digestive system > Esophagus > Crop | place...
GTGATGCATGGGGTTGTTCCTCCCCACGTGCAGGACCCTGCATTTGCCTTTCCTGAACTTCACCAGGTTCCTCTCTGCCCAACTTTCCAGCCTGTCCAGGTCACGCTGAATGGCAGCACAGCCTTCTGGTGTATCTACCACTCCTCCCAGTTTTGTGTCATCAGCAAACTTGTGAGGGTACACTCTAACTCTTCATCCAGGTCGTTGATGAAGAAGTTAAACAAGGCTGGGCCCAGTACTGACCCCTGGGGGACACCACTAGTTATCGGCCTCCAACTAGACTCAGCGCCGCTGACGACAACACTCTGAGTTCTGCCATTCAGCCAGTTCTCAATCTACCTCAGCGACCACTCATCCAGCCCACACTTCCTGAGCTTCCCTAGAAGGATGTTATGGGAGACTGTGTCAAAAGCCTTGCTGAAGTCTAGGTAGACCGCATCCACGGCTCTCCCCTCATCTGCCCAGCCAGTCACATCATCGTAGAAAGCTATCAGATTGGTCAGGCATGATTTTCCCTTGGTGAATCCATGCTGACTACTCCTGATAACCTTCTTTTCCTCCACTTGCTTGATGATGGCCTCCAGGATAAGCTGCTGCATCACCTTTCCCGGGATGGAGGTGAGGCTGACCGGCCTGCAGTTCCCTGGGTCCTCCTTCTTGCCCTTTTTGAAGACTGGAGTGACATTGGCCTTTCTCCAGTCCTCGGACACTTCTCCTGTCCTCCAGGACCTCTCAAAGATGATGGAGAGTGGCTCTAGCAATGACATCCGCCAGCTCCCTCAGCACTCGTGGGTGCCTTCCATGGGGGCCCATGTCATGTCTAGGCAGGGCTGTGCTCTGGCATGGAGACCAACAGTCAGAGTGCTACCTGCCTTATTGCTGTTCAGTTCTTTTACCTGTCAGAATGACATGCTTACAGCAAAAGTAACTGTTGGGAGCGGCCACCAGCCCACTCTGGTTTACAAATCACAGCCAGGGACTATCTGGGAGGCTTAAGTGCCATTTGGGGTCATTCTAGCAGCTTAGCCAAGTAGAGTCAAGTTCCTCTGCTTGGGAACATTCCCTTGCATTGTTTAATTTATTCTTTTAAACATAGCCATAGTGATCTGTCAGAGTCATGCGGGAAGCATCTCATCCTTTGGCTAATCTGGGTTTTTTACTCTAAGCGATAGCTGGAGCTCTGGCTGCAGGCACTCGTCCTCACCAGCCTCTGCTATTTTTGGAGCACGTGCTGACTGCTACCGCTGACAGCCCCTCACAGCCAGGCAAGGCAGCACCAGTCAGCATGGGGCCTCTTGGGAGCTTCTTCGCAATCAGGAAGGATGGAAACCTTCAAGAGAAGGAATGGGATGCATCCGTAAAGCAAATGACGTGTGATGTGCACATAACTCAGGTGTAAGCCATCTTCACTCCTGAATCAAGAACTGTTGCTTTTGGCGTTGGTTGCTTGATCAAAGTGTTAAAAGTGTTAAAAATGTTGCAAATGTTGAAGTGTTAAATGCTGTTTCCCCCCCCTCCCAGGTCTCTCTCTCTCACAGTAAGTAATAAATTCTTGCATAAAATCAACATTGATTATCCTAACTGCCTTTTATTTTCAGCTTTGAATAGAAAAGATCTGTTTGGGCCTTTTCAGATCCTTTGGTAATTCCAGACGTGTAAAAACCTTTTTAACATCATTTTAATTAATGGTTGAAGTATTCTGAAATGGCTGAAAAGGCGGTCTGTAGTTTTGGATGACAAAATATACCAAAAAATCTTTAGATGTCCCTTGACTTCTTTTGGAGCTTCTGATGCAAAACTACCACAGAATATTAGACTGTTTACTTATAATTCTAATATATGTTTAAGCACTGACATTTTAAAACTTTGGTCCCAGTCTGCCAGTGAAGTAACTTACCTAGTTCCTGGCAAACCACAACTTTCTGTTATAGTGCAAATGCATCAAGGCAGAAGTGGAACTTCACTCTTACTTTATTGTTCTTGGTTGGACAGCCCTAGATTAACAGCAGGATCTAATGAGCTGTGAGCTAGTGCATGTGCATGCTTGAGTTAAGAGCAAGACAAGGCATTCTGGCCCAGCTTTGACTGTTGCAAACAGCCTCCTGTCAGTGCTCTAAATCAGGGCAATATCACTTCATTATTGTTTTAATGAATATTAATCAACTATATGAGCTGGGCTTAGCTGGCATACTGCAGAACTGTCGGATGTTCTGAACAGTTAAAGTAACATATATCTTTCTTAAGTTTGCATGGAAAATCCTAGAGAAAATAAAACTCTTATATTACTATTTATTTGAATGTTATATATAAAAAGAAAACATCTGTCAAGCAATAGAAGTTATTAACCGTCTAGTGAATTTCTCTGCATGTCGACTGCCATCTTTTACTCTTTAGAGGATGTATACAGCTTATGGGTAAGCCTTATGGATCAGCTAGTTGACAATAGTGGTTTGATGTAAGTTTGTAAATTCTGTAGAGTTACTGGAGCTAAATGATTTACATAAACTCAAGAGTATTTTTCAGGTTCAGCAATTTTTTGGCCATATTCTGTAGTTTCCAGATACTGACTAGACTGCCCAATGGGATCTACTCAGCTGCATATTAACAGCAATACCATGAACTTGTACTTGCAGAAATCTCATAGCATTTTGGGAGTATATACACAAGTGAATTTAGGACAGTATCTATTGTTTGTATTTTTTATATGATCTCAGGCTTTAATGGGTCTTGCCATTCTACCTAGTAGTGCTTAACTATTGATAAGCGTTGCAGCAGGCATGGGATGGCGTATGAGCTCTACAGGAACTGGTTCAGAATTCATTCAGGGGAGGTAAGGTGAAGGGCTGGCAGACAAATGGGCTTGCATAAAGCTTGTTTCCATAGGAAACTAGGTACTCCTGCTTTCTCCCTTCCCTTTGAACTACCCTAAAACTCTCAATTTCTAAAACATCTTTTGATGAAAATGTGCAGGGCAAACAAGAAGTATATGTTGAAAAAAAATGCAGTTGCATGCATTTGGCTGTATAATTTATTTTATTCTGGTAGCATTGCATTTTCCCAGAAATGGACCCAGTGGGAATGTCCCAGGAGTTACAGAAGATTAACTGTTGCTTTTAATTTTCTTGAATATAAATGTTGGAAGATCTTTCATTAAGCCTGAAGAAAACTAGATAAAATGTATTTTTTAAGACAAAACTCCTAGGAAAATTTATGACAAAGAGAAAGGATGTATGTAATATTAAATGGTATAATGTCACTTTAAAAAAAAATCTGTTAAAAAGGCTTAACATGATCCTTCTATCATTCCTGAAAATAATGCATTCCATAAAGTAATGCCATCTATTACTTTATTCACTGATATCTGTGTATCTGAATCAATCACAGCTGCTCAAGAAATCTGGTAGAGTACGTTTACCTTTTTTTCCTTTTTTTTTTTTTTCCCCCCAAAAGGTAGAAGGTTTTATTCCTTTTTCCCTTTTGATCAGACACTTTGTTCTGAAACTTTTTTCCATAAAAAATAGAAATAAAAAAATCACGTTTTGTCTTTCTGAATTTTTGTGGTTTTCTATTTTTCCACATGAAAATCACATATGCAACTCAGTTAATGTGAAATGATTTTTTTATTCACATCACAGAAGCCACATGTTCTTCTCTGATCCTTGTCTCACATGCAGTTGCAATGAAAGTCAACATTATTGATACAGTGGCAAAAACCATCTGAATCACATCTCTACAACCTCTTCCAAGTCTTTCAAGCTAGTAAGTTTTTGGCCATGCTTTTTTTCTTCAGCTAGTGTCTTGTTGGTGTGGCTACACTGGCCTTAGTAGTTTCTCCACGGACATTTGTCATTTGTGTGGCATATCACTTTTCTTTTGGATATGAGGACTGCAGTGTGATTTCTAGGCTATTTGTAACCAGAAAACTTTTTTTGTTGTTGGATAATTCTTCTAAGGATACAACAATTCTTACAAAAAGTAAAAAATCCTCTTTTACTTTTAATTTCAGTTTTGCTTATCTACATCACCCAAGATCAGGGGCTGAATTTTATAATGTGTATAAAGAGAGAGAAGGATGATGAATTACTGAATTCACTTCCTATTATAAAACATATTTAAATGCAGAGATGGAGCATGAATTTACTAGCTAGGGAAATTACAGCACAGCTATAAGCTAATTCTCCTGTATACTACTTTATAGCTTTGGAAAATCGTACAAGATAGCAAGGAAATTAGTCACTTCTGACATTCAGAACAGATCTTTTTTTTGAAAGCTTCATCATTCTGTATATAGTTATAGTTATACAAGGTGTTTGAGAAGTAGCTTACAGGCAACACGCCAGCCTCTCCTGAGATGACCTGGGAGAAACTGTTATCTAATTGATGGATGAAACCATTTCTTATTTATTAGTGCCATCTTCTATTACATGTTTGCAAACCTGCATGCCTCTGTGTCATAAAGAAAACTGAATTAGTCTGAAAATAAAAAGATTTGTTCACTTCTTCAATTTAATATTATGATTTTAGTTTAGAAGCTGTTTGTTGATGAATAGCTCAAACATTTTCCTAACTTGAATTTTATCAAAAAAAGAGTCTCTCAAAAACTTTTTTGCTCAATTACAACTGCGCCTCCATTTTAACTACGTTATTTTAAATTCATACCCATTCAAATGGGGGATGTGTCAAATAACAGCAACTTTGCTAGTTATAGAGAAATCCACTTTAAGAAGATATTGACAAATCAAAGACTATAGAGGGCATAAAAGTCTTACAAACACTTTAACAAATATAAACTATGAGGAAATGGATTTATTTTCTTTAGAGAAAAGAATGTTCACATTTTCCATGTCTGGAAATAGTGGTTATAAAGGAAACAATGATAGATTAGTTTCCACGTCTCCTGCTGATAGAAGAAAACAGCAATTGGGTGTATTTGCAGCAAAAATTTATCCTAGATATTAATGAACTTAATTTTTTCCTTAGTTTTCCTTTGAAACTGTTGTAGAGCAGCTATCTAGAAAGATTGTGGTATCTGTTTCACTGAAAGTGTTTAACTGGCTAATGTGAATGTAGATAACCCACAGCACAGTACTAAGTCTGTGGGAAGTTTTTAATAGCAAAAATGCAAGGTAAGTACAGGGCTATGAGCAATAGTCCCTTGGGTTTTGCTGTACGTAGAGGAAAACAGCAGGGGAACCGACCAGCTGAACCCCGTCTCACCATGGTGCACTCATGCCAGATGGACCTTAAGAGTGAGTTTGGGGTTGGGGTCAGGAAAGAAAAAGATTAGTGACCAAAACCTAAGTGAGCTGAGGAGAGAACAAGATGAGAAGTAGCTTCAAAAAGTTGTGTGTCACCTTGAACAAGCCACAGCAGAATTTACCAGCTAATTAGGCAATGACCCAGCAAATGGGACCCTAGTGGGATTTTCAGAAGCGCTTAGACACAGTGTCTAATTCTTCAGCCGAAACTAGAGTATGAGGTGCTTTAAAAATCTCATTTGGACTTCATGTGTCTATAGTGACAGTCGTACCTTAAAAATACGGCCTCTCAGCAGCCCACTTTTCTCTAAAATGGAAATAATAGCAACACCACCACTAGCTGCGCTCTTGCCTCTAAAGACAATTTCGTTAAAAAAGGACTATGGGATTCTGAGTTACTGTTATGATAGCTACGGAAGCTCTCCTTGCTGATGTTCAGGGTCAAGTGTGGGCCTCAAAGCTCAGTTGGACTCCTAACAAGCCATGGAGGCAGACTAAGTGAAAGGAGCATTAAGTGAAAAGGACTTTTCAGCAAGAAGACTCAGTAGCCACATCTACTATTGACCCCAACACATTTAAAACAGAATCTGAGGTGCAGTTCTTGCTATGACCTCTGGTTTTTGGGATCTTATCCCTAAAATTGGGATAAGATTTGGCTTCAGAATTATATATCTGACCAAGTATTTACATGTAAGTTCTTGCACATGAGCTAGTGTTGAGTAGTTGGTGCATACCCAGCCAATACTGTCAGTGGAGTCTGGAAATCTGTCCAGCTTATTCTAAATAAGAAAGCTGCCTAAATTTAGGCACCTACTGCCGTTTGAGATGTCTTTGGGCTTCCAAAATATCTGCTAAGGGCTGGCAGAAATGCACAAGACTTAAGGGAGATTGCATGCCCTGGATACCCTTGCAGTGTCTGAAGTGACAGTATTCAGCTATGTTTAGGTGACTGTACCTCACCCTTGTCTTGGGTCATCTGTAGACTATAGTCACCGTGCTGGGAGCCCAAACGTCTCCTGAAATGAGGAAATCCTTGTGCAAATGATTTCAATGTCTTAATTCCACAAGGAAATCCAGCTATGGTCTAGTAGAAGATACTATATCCCACTGCAAAATGGACTGTCTTACATAATTATATTTTGGGTAGATAATTACATCATGGTTCAGCTACAACACTTACTACTGATCCACTGCTCTAAGCACCATTTAACAGAAGCATACGCTTTCTTCTCAGAAGACAGCTCTCTCAGCGTTGCAAGAACATGAGTTTCAGTTTATTTTGGCTTCTTTCTCTGTCTGTCGGGAAACAAAATGTCTAGCAACCCTTTTCTAGAATATGACTCTCCAGGGTCCCTTTGGTCAGTACAGGTGCTTATTCTCCATTCCCTGCACATTATCAGCCAATCTCTAGCCTGAGAGCACGGTCCAAGTTAAGTTGAAAAATTGAATGCATTTACTGCATTTACCGATTGTTAAGAATCTGCAAACTTGCGACCTTTGTTGAGACTTCTGCTCCTCACAGAGGTGATGCAAACAACAGATATTTCTGTTTAGAAAATAGCAACATAAAATTTATGGCAAAGATTTATACATTCCCTTTTCCTCTTCATTGTTTTCTTTGCTGATATAATCTCATTGCCAGGGACAGGAAAGAACAGAGACTTTAACTGAAATAATTGTTGTAGAGCACTGGTTAGTGGGTAGCAGGGTACAGGTTTTGTATTCTTCATTTTCTCCTTTTGGACAGAAGTATCTGAAATCTCCACTACATGTGCTCTTTTTAGCTCCCTGCCTAGGCATATACCAAAGGCAATCTGTGCCATTTTGGTCCATTCCTGCAGAACTGCAGGGAAAAAATTTGGTGCTTAACAGACTCTCGCTCTGAACACCCCTTGTTCCCCATACTTTGGCCTCTTCTAGCTTCCATAAACATTCCTCTCAGGCGGCAGAAGCAGCAGTCAGCCAGCCTTGGGTGTGTGTGCAACTTTTAGAGGCCCTTCCCAGAAAGATGCTTGGGAAGATATCCTCTTATTTGACCCTTTGGCCCTGCATTTATACTGCAGTGAGTGCTATAACATGGGACATTTTATTCGTGATTCAGAGAGCACAGGTTTTTCTTCAGTCCATTTTCTTTATAGCTGCTTTTCTTAGCATTTTTCCAGGCCTGACGCAAAGCCATTCTCAAACAGTCATATTTGTTCCTGCTGGTAATGAAAGATGTACATGCCAAACTGACATACTTGGTGGCAGTTGCTGGTTGATTAATTTGTTTGCTGTAGAACAAGATTTTTTTTTTATGCTGAACTTTTGGTATCTCAGTTTTCCCAAAAGCAAAAGGAGGAAGGAAGAAATGGGAATAAAAGAAGTGGCAGAAAATCACATGAAGACACTTGCAGACTCATGCCCTAGCTGCAGTGAGCCACCAACACTTGCTCCTGGTGCAGGGAAGGCGGGTGTTCCAGGGGCCAGGGGACACGTGGAGTTTTTGTTCCTAGAGCCCAGGGGTGCAGGTGAAGGTCATGGACAGGAGCAGGTATGATGTGCTAAACACACTGGGAACTCCAGCAAGAGATACGCGACTGGGAGGCTGGTTGCAAGCACATCTTGCGTACTGGGGGTTATATGCATGGAGGGCTCTGGAGGTGTTTCTCCATGTGCTGCCTGGCACAAGGCAGAAGCTTGCTCTTGACAAAACACAGCTATGTGGAACAGGACTGTCATGTAGGGGCTTGATCCCACACACACATCCCAACTCCACAGAAGGGCCTGCTAAAACTTGTGGCTGAAGATGCAGACAAGGGCAGGTTTGAGGAGTAGAAAGCAGAGACTGTTTTAGAGTCTGTTTCAAATACCTGTTAATTCTCTGCTTAGCCGATTCTTTCATAAAGCCTTAATTAAGACGTACTTTACTTTTAGGACAGCTGCTGTTTTTTGACAGACCCTGAGACACACATTTCTGTCAGGGGCAGGGCACAGTCACCAGCACACAACTAATACACTGTGTGTTGAGATGATGGGGGAAAGAAAGAGTATGGTCAGGGATTTCAGAGCAAACATCAGTTTAAGAATGGAAGTATTGTTGGATATTTAGTGTCCCTGTGGAACAGATAGCATCACAGCCTTCTCTAAAGGTCTCTGCAGAGGGACCCTCTCAGTAAAATTATGTTGTACCTAGTTTGTGTGAACTCGCATTCATCTCCAACTTTTCTTGGATTTAAATTTGCAAAGCCCCTAATTCGGTACTGCAGTTACAGAGACCTTTTCTTCCTGTGCTCTGTCTACAGGCTTTGCAAGGGATGCCTAATTTTTCTATCATGTTATCTTGTTGAATTTGCTTGATATGAAAGAGCAAAGGCTATTTAAATAACAGGACTAGTGGACGATAAATGTGGCTTTTAACACCTTCAGTCACTTTTCGCTAGTATCTGAGTGGGCTATGTTAGCCTGCTCGGTTTGTTCAGTGCATTCAAAGGCATCTAGCTTGCACATACAGGAACACTAATCCCACTTGATTTTGGAGAGGACAGGCTGAAACAAATTCCAGTCAAATGAATTGATTTGAAATTTGTTTCTAAGGGGAGAAAAAGATTAGATGAGATATTAAAATATTTCTTTGGAATATTAGCAGGAAAAAAGAAAGTCCAGGTGTGTATGATGCTCTAATGCCAACTATTGCTATTTTACAGCATGAAAGGCTTGAATTTTCATGGACTCATCAGATCTAATGGCCAGGCCAATATTCTACCTTCTATGCCAAAGTGTCCGTCAAGCTGTAGATTCTGTATGGCAGAAAGACAATGGAAAATAAGGTACTGCAGCACAACATGCAAATATATTTATAGAACTGTCTCCTATATCTCTACATTTTTGGCCATAGCATTTGAAGTTCAGGAAGACAGTTGCTGTTAGAGAAGAGATTCATCGCACATCAGGCAGTTGCATTACAGTTAGGTGTTCAGTCTAAGATATGCATGTACCCCCACAAGGTAACTCGGTATACCAGCGAGCACAAGAGCATTGGGAAGCAGTGGATTGTTCTTTGGAGTTTCTGAGCTCTGTGTAGTAGCTTTAGAGAGAACCTGATGATTCGATTTCACTAAATGTCTAAATTCAGGTAGCTAAGTTAGGCAGAAGGAATCCCATTCCAACACTCCCTGCCTTGCTGCAGCAGTGGAGGTGAACAGGCGTTTTAATGGTGGCAACAGTGGAGATGCGCTGGCATTTCAACATTGGAAATGTCTTTAGAATAAGTCATAGGCTAAAGGCAGGGTCAAAATGTCAGCAATTATCCTGTAACTTTTAGCTTTAATTCTGAAGCCAGGGCATATTTCCAGACTGTAGATAACACTGTGTAACATCAATGATAAATTATAACAGTTTAATACCAACTGCCTGAAATAGACTACCAAATCCAAACTATTCATTAATGTATCAAATGAACTGCATCTGTCAAAAATATGAGCGGGCCATCAGTTAATCTTCTGCTCCAGTTCCAGCACTGCCAGAGCCAAAGAAGACAGTGCAGTCCCTGATGTTGTTCCAGAAATGATTAACCCGCCTTACGGAAAACATTTTAAAAATAACTTCAGGATACATAGAAATAATAATCACGTCTATTGCCCCAGCAGTAATGCTTAGAATAGTCTAGACAGATTCAATGTGATAAGCCCTTAAGACTGATTGGAAAGTTTAGATCATAAAGAATTTTCAGTGGAACAAATGAATAATTTTCTGCTGAAAGTGGAAAACAAGGGAGTTTGCCAGCCTGGTCTGTAATGCACAATTGTTTCCTGTGGAGTAACACCAGGTCACCCACCATGCTAAAGCCTACCCGGATGATATTCAGCCTTCATACTGAAGTTTGACAAAGATTTCTTTGAGGGCTGAGGTCAAGTTCTAGTCTAACAACCTGTGCTTTCTCTGTCAATATTTATAAACGTGATTTAATTCCCTCAACTGTTTTCACCAATTAAAACTCCCCAAACTACCTATCTCATACTCGAGTCAAAAACCATGCCTGTAGTTGTGATGTTGTCTCTTTAAAAATAGCAAAAGAAGAGGTTAGAAGATTAATTTGGGGATAGGCGTACTGTTTATGGTACATGAAAAGTTCCTTCTCCTAATGCAAAAATACTTGAAAGCGTTTACCATTTGATTAGTACTTCAAAAGGAGAAGAGCTTTGGGGAAAGAAAAGAATCGTGTGAAACCGCAGTCCTCAAATTTAATCTGTTGGTAACACAGAGAGTATTAAAGCTGGTGTCGGCTTTACTTTCACCTGCTAAACATGTCTACCAAATCTCAGAACCCTGGTCAATAGTTTTCAGGTATTGTGAGTCCCAACAGACAGAACAGCTTGTTCTAGAGCAACAACTACTTTTAAAACTTGCATAAGCTGGGATCCTGAACTGCATTATGTAGCATATTTGTTTCAAGAAGTTTTAGAAAGTACAAATCTTAGAAGGCAGACAAATATTATGGAATTCTGACCTGTTGTTATTTTCAACGAGGCTTTGTAAGAGATTCACAGATGTTCTAAAGAAGACAAGATTTATGACACAGAGCAATGGGATGGCACAGAGTGTAGCATTTAGTCATAATGTTAATTTTAGTGGTGAAGCACTTCATAATCTGTGGCAAACAGACTTAGTGAAGGAGAAACTGAACATCTAATGACTCTACCTTCATTGAAGGGAGTGAAATCAAAACCTAGGAAGTTCTTGTTCTTCAAGTATGTTTTAGAAGCTTATACAGTAGCCTGCAGGGCAAGGGATGCAGATAGTGAAAAAGATACCAGTGAAAAATGAGGAGATGGAGGATGCTCTAAAATGCTAAATGAAACACAAGTATTTAAAGTAATGAGCATTTTATGAAGAGAGATTCACCATGGTCAATTTAATGGCTTTAAAATATTAAAATGCAATGAGACTAAGGAGGACAAAAGTGCTTTAAATATGTCTGTTGAATACAAACCTAAACGCAGAGGTATTGTGCAGTCAGTTCAGAGGCAGACAAGGATAAGGAACAAGAACATAAGTCAGAGGTCTTTAAAATTATTGCTTTTGATCTAAGCACTTAACCAAAAACGCAGGAACTTAAGGGTTGTTTCAGTTGTTCAGGGTGATTCTTTGATGTTAATTGGGAAAAAATGCCAAGAGACAGCAAGTTAGGAAAGTGAGTACGTTGCTACGTGATCTTTTTAGCCAATGTAAGTCCCCAAATCCCCTCCCTCTTTCTCAGAGCCGGTTTCTAGGTCTTGTTCAGACTGTGATTTGAATTTTTCTTTATTCCTCTTTGGTGTTTGATGTATTAGATAGGGAAACATTTTGGTTTCTGCTCCACTTTGATCCTCAGGTTTATGTTCAGAGACCTTTACTGGTTTTGATTGAACCACACAGGCAAGCTGCAACCTCCTCTGCACAAACCAAAGCAGAGGAATACTACATTCACCAATTTGAAGCAGGTTTTGGCAACCTGTCGTGCCACTATAAGCTTGGTACATGACTGACTTTATTTTATTGGAGTGGCTCATTCCTACTGCCTAGGTTGTTTTTTTTTTTCTCTAGAAGTGCATCATTCTCAATCATTGCAAAAAATGAAAATGTGAAACTTTCTTGACTGATGAATGAATGATAGACTTCTCAAGGGCAAGGGAAAGCCTTCTATTTCATTGTCAAACACCATGAATTTCCAGACCTGCAATATAGTAAATCTAGGATGTGGCAAGTAGAATTTAACTATGTGCTTGGAGGCAAGTGCATGGCTGAATGCTTTGCTAAATCAAAGCTCAGGATATTTGTAGAGCAAAATATGCTGTGCTTAAAGGAAGATAATAGATCATTTGTATTCCAAATGTTTGTACAGGTTGAAAAGTGTTATTGCATTAGCCCTGTCAGCATGACTTACTTTTTTCGCTGGTCCTCTCTGTATTGCTTTTGCTGCTGTTTCCAGTCTGTTCGTGCCCTGCAAGATCTTACTTACAAAGTAAATCTGACAGTAGTTTTTCACCATCATAAGGTTTTGTGTACTTGCTTTAATTTCAAGAAATTTCTAGGGAACTGTTAGACTTCTCGTTTTCTTAGCTTACCTGACTAATTTTCATTTGGCCCGTCCAGCATCCTATTGAACCTTAGTGCTAAAGTGGCAAAAAATAACTGGTTGACCATGGTACACGAAAACTGTAATAACAGAGTGAAATTCACCTTTGTGTTGCAAGCCTTTGTCCAGAAATAATAGTTCTTACTGTAAGCAATGTCATGAGGCCTTTGGCTGTGTGAGTATAGTTGGGCAGATATGCCTCGTTGCATTTCTGTTGGCTCTGGTACTTGGCTTTGCAACCTGGCGCTATTCCAACTGTTTGTGAGGATGACACCTAAGTGTCACCACCCAACAGTGGGTCCTGGTTTGTTTTGGAAGGAAATCTGGATGTATGGGCTGTGAGAAAACTATGGACTTCTTTAGTAAGTCTCTTGTTCTGTGTAGCTAAGGTCCATGGCCAGCCTACAAAGTGAGCTTGTCCAGTGGTGCAGATGTACTGATTGAAACCAGCGGGAATTGCACTGCTGTTTTCAGCAGGAATATTAGATAAAATTGTATTCACATGTGCCACCTCCACAGGAAAGTCTGAGCACATCAAAGGTATTATCTTCATTGTTGCTTCTGCAGGCTGTGCAGGGGTTGATAGCAGTGAGAGCACAATAAGCTTCAGTGAGAGATGAAAGAGCTAGTGCCATTTGTGCTGGCTTGGTGGCACAGGGTGTGAGAAGAAGATGGAGGCTTGCAGAGCACTGGAAGCACGTCAGTACAGTGCCTGGCTGAGTGGCACTCGTTACATGGGTGAAGCATGTGCTGAACCAGATCTTCTGCTCAGGGTTGTGGAGATGCTACTCTCTCTGGTGTCTCTGTGTGGTTTAGAGAGCTCCATAACTGAAGTGACTAGATCAGGCACAGGTAACAGTGCAGTTGTGGGTGTGCTGAAACCAGATCAGGGCATAAAGTCCATCTTGTGTACTCTGAGCTCCTGCAATTGAACTGATGCCAAGCAGGTTCAAGCTGGCTCAGACAGACCTGGCTCTACAAGCTGCAGTCATGGCATCACATACCTGCTCATCGTACCTAGGCTTGAAGACCTAGAATGATGTCCTGGTAGAATTAAAATCAAAGAGATATTGCCATTAACTTCTTCGTGACTTCCTGGCCACAAAACTTCATAGTTTCATCCATATTGATGCTAACGTCAGTTTTTCCAGATTGCAACAGCAACAAAAACCTAAGAGAAACTTCATGTTTGCACCACTAAGTTAAGTTGTCTGCACTATTTATTTCCTCAGTAATGGTTTTACTGGTGTTCTTTATTATGCCAATAGTTTGTAATATCTTATTGGAACATAATTCGAGCTTCTAAGAAAGTAACTTAGAAGTATTTATTTGTTTTCTTTCCCTTTAGAATTTTTCCACTAAAAGAAGCAGCTAACAAAAAATCATTACCTGATTCTTCAATAACTAATGCAATCTTAGCCACCAGAAGGAAAAATTTTTGATGGGAATTTTTTGATATGAATTTACAGCTTATAAGCATATAAATTGTTTGGTTATATTTCTGCAAATAACAGGGCTTTAATCAGTTAGCTGAAAAGCTGTTGCATTTTTATGAAAAACAAATATCTCAGGCACTAGTCTTTTTTAGACTGCTATATGTCTGATATGCATACATATACTGAGACCAGAAAAAAATAGGGCTTGTTCACACAGCTTGCTGGTTAGACAACCTGTCCTTGTAAGACAGTTCCTTTTGAAAGCTGAGTATTTTCCTTGAAATAAAAATCACAGGGTGATACCCCCTTCAGACTTCTACAGGGAATACCAAATTACATTGGAAATGTGAATTCTGTACATGCAGGGCCAGTGCCTTATTTGACTGCAGGAAAGCTGGAAATGAATGAAGTCTCTGTTTGTGGTTTCCTTGGTGGTCTGATTTTGTTACTTTGTTAACAGTGTTTTATCTTTTAAAAGCAGAACAAAGAAACAAAATCTCCTGTTCCAAACACGCAGCAACAGGGACTTCATCATTCACATCACTCTACCATAACAGCAGCGTAAGTCAGCAGCTGTGTGCGTAGACTCTAAGTCAGTGGTAACCCGGGACCTATGAATAACAGCTCTTGACTTTCTCAACTTGAGTTTTAACAACTTGCACTTTCTCTTATAAGGTACCTTCTGTGCATGATTGCTTTGTGGGATCAACTATTTCTCTTTGCCCTTTGAATAACCATTTCTTTCCTCATGGAAAATTTTTCATCTAAAAGAAGAATATGTAATAGCATTCAGCAAAATCAATCTTCTTTCCTTTTTTCTTTATTTTGTCTTTTTTGATCAAACTCTTGTTGAAGACAGTTACAATTCAAATACTTGAAGTCTTTTCTCCGTCTTTGCAGATGAAACATTCTTCAAAACAGTTCCAGCTTCAGGGAAACAAGCTCATTTCTGTTTATGTTTTATCTTGACTCTGAAATGAAAGATAAACAGAGTAATAGCTTGCTTAAGAAGACACTGAAACCCATGTATTAAGCAGTAATGTTCATATTCCACAAGCTAATTTCCATTCTCATAGCTAAGATAAATATTTTCTTGTGTCAACTTTGGTAAGAATAGCAGATAAAATGCCAACAAACTCAGAACTATTTTATAATCAAATACCAAACTCAAGTAATTTAATAATCCGATTCCAAATGAAGCAGCTATGTTTGATGCAGCTACTTCACTCTAGCCTGTGCAGCTGTACTGGCATTTGTGCATTGTTCTAACATGAAGGAAAGGCTGTTGGGAATCAAATTCTTGCATGCTTTTCTTGCCCACACCAGAATTTAGGCACTCTGCTATGAACGGTGGTGCTTAGAGGCTTACAGATACAATACCACTTTTGGAGGACTCTGCTAAAGAGAGGACATTAGCACTGTGGTGGTTAACCCTACTCTCATCAGATAGCACCTGGGCTGTCCAAGTGGCCATGTAATTACAGCCTGATCATGAAGATGGAGACTATAGGGGAAACCAGACTCCCACAGTGCACAGTAGAGTCCCATCCCTGCTCCCTCCTCTGTTCTGCTGAAGGGAGCTGTTGCTACAGCTTCCTTCTACATCAATTTCCAGTATCTTTTTGGAAACTACAAAATTTCTGCTAGCAAATCAACTTTTTGCAAGACAGATTCATCTTCCCTATGAGTAAGTCAGAAATGGCCACCCTCTAGCTGTTTCACTATTGATCAGCACCTTTATTCAGATTGATGTTGTCTGTCTTCCCTTTGGTCCTGACAGTGTGGAGGAAGGCAATTGCTACTATAAAATACTTCGTGAGCAGCTACTTACAGGACACCAAGATCTGTGCTCAGAGCAATAACACAGCTGGCAGAAGAGGGAATGCTTTTTTGCCTGCGGACAAACTCGCCTCTGTTTTATTCTGCACTGAATCGATTTCCAGAGCTGTAATTTGAACAAAATCAGCATTATCCTCCCGCTGAAGGAGGTATTTAGTTGTCTTATTTGGTGCTTTAGCTAGATTCCCATCTCCAGTTTCTTCCAAGTGCCTGAGCTGTAGGTATCTGTAGGCTCCAAAATGCGATGTATTTTGAACTGATTTCCTATGTGTCCAGCACAATTCTTCTAGCAGTTTCTGAGCTAATTCTGCAGTGAGGTGGAGAGAGGGATGTTTAAGATCTCATAGTCCTGGATAGTGCTTTATTTTTCATTGTCAAGGTACTGATCCATAGCACTTTACAGAAAGTCTTTCAAGTGTTACAGCACTCCATGTAATTGCCTCCAAAAAGTGATATACCCAATTTTGAGCTTCTGTTCTCCTGTATCTTATGCATGTTTCAGAAGTATATGCCTTAGCTTGATTGAATAATGGCCATTGGATCATGAGATTTTTCTTATTGCTAAAAAAATATACCTCATCTATATTTCTCTTTTTTTGACAATCATCTTCTTACAATTTCTCTTTACTGTATTTTAAATGACTGGTAAATGGGAATGTTGCAAATGCATGATAGTGGGTTAGTATTCCCCCCCATGACAGTATATTTTACAAGAAACTTACTGTGGCAGACTGGGGAAAATCAAATGAAAGTTTAAACTAATTGTTCCTGTCCCTCAAGAATCAAAGACTAAACTGTCAGTAAATCATTGTTTCTATTCAAATAGCTTCTGGTATATATAATATTTATTTTTGGCATCACGCATTCTAAATATATGTTTTAGGAGTAACTTTTTTTCTATTCTAATTTTATTTTTTTCAGTACGTACCCTAAACTGTGCACTTTTAGGTTTCCTTTGCTCTAAAATTTTAGGTCATAATTATTAAAAGCTTAAAAAAAGTACCTTTGAAGTAGAAAACATATCTTGAAATTATCCATGTATTTCTAGATCAGGAAAATATTAGACTTGCTGAGCCAAGCATTGTGCAGAAAGATTTACTGGATGTTTATTTAAAATCAGAAGTCAAGTCGCAAAGGAAGACTTTCTAAATATTCATTATGGCCTTCTAAATTGCACTCCTTCCATCAAGGTTGCACAGTTTATTAAATATTCATAAAAGAGTACTGAAAAAGATTCTAATTGCAAATAAGTGCAATTGATGTAGATTGCATTATTTATGATTCCATTTGTTAAACTAAGACAACAGAAATTGATGAAAGACATTAAGTGGACCAAAATTTAAGGTAAATTTAGCACAGAATATTTTTTTTTTCTCTATGTTTTCTGATGGATAGAACTTCTTGACTTTTAGAGTAAGTGTCAAAAGGACTGATTATTTCTGTCTGTCTTAATCTTAATGAAATCATCTTTCTTATATGATACACTGACATTATTATTAAGTTTTAGGTGTCACTAGAAAAAAATTAATAAATAACTTTCCTGTATTTAGGCAGAAGTTCTCAATGTCAGACAACAAAGAGCTGACAGACATTTACAAGCAGAGCCTGAGCAGCTGAATTTCAAAATTGTGCCACTACTCTACACGAGCAACCTCAAACTAATGGCATCTTTATGTCATCTGGTAATAACAGTACAGGGAAATACTGTTCAATTTATTTGGTTAAACCAAATATTGATCAAAACAGTTTATTGATTTATTAACAACCCTTAATCAATAGCATCCAGAGAACTATACATTTAGGGTTAATATCAACAATACAACAGAAAAACCACAACACTAGATAAAAAATGTTAATAAACAACTACAGATTTTGGAATTTCAATCTATAACTAACTTTAAATGAAGAGTTTAATCACACACACAACCTCCTACAGACTGTGTGGATTTCAGGCACATGCACCTCTATGGGGGACGCAGTCCCTGTTTCACAGAATCACAGAATCACAGAATGGTAGGG
>Ga0065711_1039625_pt1 | contig 17647 bp, 19 predicted proteins | sample Hoacrofraction12_FD_59098 | JGI IMG/M metagenome (GOLD analysis project Ga0065711, IMG submission 59098) | Hoatzin crop microbial communities from Cojedes, Venezuela - Epithelial fraction 12 v2 (version 2) | ecosystem: Host-associated > Birds > Digestive system > Esophagus > Crop | place...
AAAAAAAAAAAAAAAAAAAAAAATCTATTTTTTAAAAACTTAATATACCATGTTACTGTAGGAAGCAGTTAACATTTACACAATTAATCCACTGTTTTTAATTTTAAATAAGAGGAGACACTTTCCTGAAATGTATTTCAGAACTACTTTTTAAATGTTTGTCACTGAAGGTTTATTTGTGCATTTTTAAATATAAAAACACAACTCAATTCCAATAACTTTGAGAGATTGTCCATAGATCTTCAGCTTTTGTCCATGGCAGTGTTTCAGCTTAATTACAATTCAGCAATTCAGACAATTACCAGGTTACAATAAAATTCTACTTCTTCTAAGTATCACCTATTTACTTGTAAGGTGAAGTTAAATGTTAAAGAGCAAATAGCTGTTAGGAAGAAAGTATGCTGAAAAGCATACATTAGAAGCAGTATTTCACTGCAGACATTCAACAAAGCAAGTGGCGGGCAATAAGCAATATATACAGACAATTCAAAATACGAGGCTTTGTAATTATGAAGTAGAGGAAGGTTCAAAAAAAACCTCACTCACATTAGTCTCAGGATAAGCAGTATCTCTAACATCCAGCTTGTTCAGAGGGAGGAAAGTAACTTCTCCAGGAAGGTTCATTTTGTTAAATTCCATTAGGATCTTTGTACTGACCTCATCAGAATCCACAATGTGATAAAACAACCTAATTAACAAGCCCAACAAATAAGAAAAACTTTACTGTGCTAAAAGCACCAATGTGTTTGTATGGGAACAGTAAGCATGCAGGTACCATTACATAACATATCAATATAAAGCTGCACTGCGTTTTCTCTTCAAGTCTGCACCTCAGAATAAGCAAATGGATATACTCTATTCACTTCCACTAAAGTGGAATCAGCCAACAATTCTACATTCCACCCTCCAGTCACAAGAGCAGCTCAATATGCGTACAGTGTCACTGTGTACATAGCGTTTTTTTGTTCAACTGCAAACCTGCATCTTCCATACCATTTCAATACACAGTATTCACCCCTCTTTGCATGGATTTACAGAGTGTGCATCTTATGCCTCCGTACACAACCAACAGAGAGCACATCTACCTCCCTGTGCATGACTGGGAGTAGCATCAGAGCGACTGAAGTAAATGATCTTTCCTCTGCAAGTTGAACTACATTTTGCTTGTTACTGCTTTTTCCAAACTATGGGGCACAACAGGATCCAGAGAGAACTGTGAAGTACTTTGAAGAGACACCCTTGTTCACACAGACACAGATGTTTCACTTGAGGGACTGCATTTCAAATTGTGGTAGCATCAACATTTCTACGTGAGTTTGCAAGATCATGTCACCTTTGCCCTCCCTCCTGCCCTTCTGCCACCACCTACATTTCATCAGAACATGAATTGGTATGACTGCTCATGAACTGGAAGAGAGGACTGATCACACAAAAAGACAATCTGAATTAACTGGAAGTGTCAGATGCTGCAGGAAGTGGTGGATCACCCAATAGGCACTTACTTCTTCTAGAACACATTACACACAGCCTCATTAACACTCAACATCTTTTCAGATAGCTTTTCAATAGCAGGTTTTGACAGTTCAGAGATCATCCTTATCCATGAGATTTTCTAGTGAAAATTTTTTCAGATTTTCTAACATGAAGTAATTCCTATTGATTGTTATCACTGAAACATCAGCATTGCTCACTGGCAAATTCTGCACACCAGAAGATTCCGTCCACTTTATTCAATACAGCTCAGCCTCACCACCAATCCTCCTCGTAAGTGTCAGGAGTGTGGGTCTGGGGCCTTTTTTGGGGTCTTTGTGTGGTGTTGTTTTAGATGTTTTTAGACAAGATCAAGAGCAGCTAGGATTAATTGTTAAATGGGCAGCATTATTCTTAGTTCCTTCTCAAAAGGAGTGGCAGTTTGATCATACTGTATAGAAGGCACTTTGACAAAAAAGGACAAGAGCTCAAGTTCATTTTATTATTTTAAAACTTTCAGTAGCAACAGGCATCAACAACTAAATTGTAACACTCCAGCTGCTTTAACTTAAGTAAAACTAAAGAGCATGTAATTACCTGTTCCCTGCAGTAACTTCCACACAGGTGTAGAAAGCTGGTTCACACTCAAAGTTATTCATCACAATGCCATGATAGCCATTTAGAACATGCTGGTTTATACCTTTTCGACGGAAGTGCTCCAGAACTTTGTTTATGCTGTCTATACCATTCAAAATGGCCTGTTAAAATACAACTCATTATTGTACTGCAGTTGAAAGATGTAGAAGTAATATCCGTTTCAGCTTTAACTTTGTGAAAAGTCGTAACCTTCTTTCTCGCCAAGTTCCTGCTAACAGACCTACAGCTCTAACAGAAGATACCTAAATATTTGAGTCTTTCACTTGTCAGGTTTGATTTTTATTGTTGTTTGGGGTTTTTTAAGGCAAAAATATAATCGGAACATGTTTTAGAAGTATTCCATTTCTACCCTGTTTCCTTACCTCTCCTCAATTACTTTGAGCTTACAAAACTGATTTCCATGTAGTTCTAGCAGTGTAAGTATTTGAAAAACTCAGCTTACAAATATAACTTGTCCATCTTAATTATGATGGTAAGACCATAACCAAAAGAACTGTCATATCTTTCAGATATGACTGTGAATTGTCCTTTAAGAATAAGAATGAAAGCTTCCACAAGGAATTCTAAAATACAAGGTATCTTACCTTTCCGGTTGCTGCCCTGAGAAGCTGCTGTTTCTTTTCTAAATCTTCCCGCTTTGCAGCGAGAGCTTGTTGTTCTGCATTCTCTTCTCTCCACAGGTAACTACAGAAAAATAATTACAATATTTTAAGTATGAATGAAGTCTGAAGATTTTTTTTATTATTATTCTCAAAGACTGCTAATCTAATGGGAAGGCGAAGTGCAGGGGTTCATACATGGCTATATTTAAAAAACATACCTACATGCTATGTTAACAACTACACTGTTGGGATCCTTCACATTAAGTGAGATTCAGACATATTTCAATTAATTACTAACTTTCTTTCGCTCTGTAGTTCATCCTTTTTATTTTTCACTTCATAGTATTTTCTGTCCAGTTCTTCAACACGAGCCTTCACTTCATTAAGATCCTGGTCCAGTTTCTAACGCAAAGAAAAGAACAGTATGAAACTACAGCTCCCTATATTAAAAAAAATCTTTGCTTTATTCAATACTAAAGTGCTACTTAAAATGCAGAAAAAAATCCTACGAACATTTTAACCAATTTACAAGAAATTGCAAAAGCACTTAGGATGAATACATCTTTGGAAGGGAGCAGTAACAAGGTGAGGTTATCAAGTAGACTGCAAGGCAGACCCTGAGTTGAACTGTGCATCTGAGTATTACAGTGAAACCACTCACTAAGTCACAGTAAGAAACTGAATCAAAACAGTAACTATCATACACATAACTATGTGTTATCACGCTCTGTGATAACGTTTGTGATAAGAACATACATACTAGTCTTGCGTACTATGCCATACTGCTATTAGTCAAACATCTTAGCCTGCTCTCCAGCTGTACTTCACCACAGCTGCTGTCAACAGCATGCTGTTTTAGCCAACACACAGACATGCTCCTCCTCTTGCTCATTTAACACTTCTCATTTTCAAAGCAGCTCAGGGCTAGCACTCAGTTAATGTTTTCAGTTATGCGTGTACAGGAGGACTAGCTGTGTTCTCAAAACACAGCCAAGTTTTTCCAGCCTAACTCTGCAAAAGCTCTCCACCATGTTCACCCAAGACACCTCCCCTTTGAATAACAAAAGGCTATACAACTCTTAGCCTAAGCATAAACTGACCTTCCTCAAGAACAAGAAAACCAAGACATGTTTATAAAAGGAATCAAAGGCCACCCCTCAAATTTAACCTCTTCAATTCTACAGAATTCTTACTGAGCCATACAATTACAAACAGTCAGTGGTAAATGCCATTTCTTTCATTCACCAACTCATTGAGCATGATTACTTTGCTAATGTGGGCCTCATCCAAACAGTATTTTAGCAGACCACCATCATCTTTGTACCACTACTTTCCCAGATTTTGCCCGACTGATCCTTGATTTCAATAGATACATTACACAAAGGCCAAGAACACTGCACCATCAGCACATGCAGGGTAGCAGCACTGGCATTGGATGCTTTCCCACCATAAGCGCAAGGGTTTTCACGCCTGTAGCTCCTAGCAAGAGCAGTATTTTTGGATTGTGCTGCTCTGTTTGCAGTGTAAGAGCCATTTCTGAATGCAAATTAAATCTAAAAGTTACGCAGATAATACTGAGACAGACTAATCTTCTAATGTGGATAGGGACCCAACTTCTAACTAGCTGCAATCATGGTGCAAAGGTGCAGCGCTTGCAGCACAGTTTAAAAGATACTCTATTTAGCAAAAGTAAGGGAAGAGTGAAAATAACCGATGTGGATCTCTAAAAACGTAACAACTTGTTATCTATATGAAATGCCATGTTCAACACAGGCAAGAGCAAGGCAGCTCTAAGTCTCTTCCTGCAAACTCAGGCCAAACACTTTGGGGAAAGGACCAGAAAGTCAACATATAGAGTGAAGTTAGATGCAGTGCTAAAGGGAGTTTAGTTTATCTGCAGATGTTTTCAATAATCCATTTTTAAAAGACTGCACCCACCAGAAAGTCTCATCTGCCTTATAAACAGGCACTAAAGTCTAATTGTCCAAGACTAGACTGTTTAACCCTTCTCTCAAAAATACTGAAAGCTGAAAACTTACACTGTACTGTTCCAAATTTTTCTCCTTGTTCGCCTCTGTATCCTCTAAATCCTTGTGTATAGCTGCAATCTGCCGCTTCTTGTCATTGATAGCTTGATCTAAAGACTTCAGTTCTTTCTTTATCCACTTATCCCTTTCTTCTTTGGAAGTGAACTGGCTTCCTCGACCTTGTTTTGCGTAAAGATCTGTTCTTTCCTGTGTAGCCTGTGCAAGTCTATTTTGTGAAGGGAAAGACATGCTGTATGATAAATAAATATTGAACTTCTTAAGAGCAAACATTAAGAATTACCATAAGAATTTTCAGAGAGTGCCAAATCAGGCTCTATGTACCAAATCAGTAACAAAAAGAAAAGGAACGTCATAAACCATAAAATCACCCAGACTTCACAAAACAAAGTCGACAATAGCCCACAAAAGTGGTTAAGTGTGAAAATTAATTTCACCAAATACTGTTCCCCCCGACCATAAAGGAGCTTTCACAGACCATCTGTAAGTACATATAGCTAGCTCATTCTCAAGCAACAAGTACAACTCTGAGTTCATTACACAGATGGATAGTATTGATAGTATCTTGGTTTTTTTTTTTTTTAAATGCTTTGACTCCACGTTGTAGAATACCACACACCTAGCAATTCCCCTCTCTTCTTTTTCTTTTACACTGTTGAATTTCGGCTCCGTTTCTGCTAATTCTTTCTGCTTCTCCTCAATTTTCTCAAGAAGCTTTTGCCTCTCTTTTAACAGTCTTTTCTGCAAGTCAGACAAAGCAGTATTTAAAGTTAGGTAATATCCAGAACTGTATTTTTAGATAAATACACACTTCTAAAGAATAATGTAATTCTAAGATTGCAAGATGCCATTGCTTATCTGATACTACGCTGTTTCAACACTTAACAGAAGTTAATTCAGTTCCAAATACAAAGAGGGATGAAATCAAGCATTCTCACAAAGCTTAACTATGCAAGCAAGGAAGGTCTGTATATGCCAAATAACCAAGTTCAAATTAGTGCCACAAACAAAACCCTCTTTGCCAAAACTCACAGCAACTAAGATCAAGATAATTACAGGTGCTTGATTTTGCAACATGCACGATGATAAATACAGGATCATAACACAGGAGTCTATGTTTACATTCCTTGGAAGCACACTAAAGACATGACTAAAAACTAAGGTATCTGTCCAGCAAGCCTTAGAAAATAATGAAAGGCCACCGTCTAAACTCAAAACTTCAATGTACAAGTATACTACTCCGTGCCAATGACATTTTAAGACTTCACCGCTGTTACATACCCTTTGTTCACTGTTGCCAGCTAATTCATCCTGCAAGTCTTTAGCCTTCAACTCTAATTTAGTCCTCTGTTTAATCTGCTCCTGTCTTTCAGCACTAAGTTGTTCCTTCTCTTCTTTCATTGCTGAAATCTTTGTCTTCAGTTCTCGAACTTGCCGTTCTATTTCCTATGCAAATTTAAGCATGCAGTATCTTAAACTCTGCACATACATTTCAGTATCTATCAAAACTCACAAGATTGTTATTATGTAGATCAAGATACATTAAAAATGTGAAAAACTTCTCCCGTTTCCAAACAGGATAAAAGCATAAAATAGTATTTAACACTGTTTTAGATACCACCTCCCAATCCCCCCCAAAAAAACAAACACAAAGCAAAATACACTTCTGGAGAGGCCTTGTTAAAAGTATTTTTACCTCCATTTTATCTCTAGCATCTTGCTGTGCATCTCTCAGCTGCCTGGATTTCTCTCCACTTGTCTCTCGTTTGGCAGAAAGCTGTACGGAAATATCACCAACAGCTTAAGTAGTGAGATTCCATTTTAGTGGTAGTACCAGAAAGAAAATAATTTGTTAAAAGTAGTGAAGAACACTGACAGGATTCTATCAAGGAATATAAGGAGACCTTGACAAAAAGCACATCAACAGCTGATGTTATATTTCGTATTAGCCAAGGTATTTTACCTCGTCAAGCTTAGCTCGGGTTTCATTAAGCTCCTGATTATAAATGGTGTATTCTAACGCTCTTCTCATTTTATCCCATTTCTGGTACTGAGCCAGCTCTTCTTTCTCCTCTTCTAGGGTATGCAGTCGTTCTTCAATGTATTTCAACAACTCATTGATCTTCTCTCGCTTGCCCTCTTTAGAAAAGATGACAAGATAGAATGTTTAACTGAACTTCAAATACATTCCCACACCTTTAAAGCTACTGAATCTCCTCCAGTGATTAGCTATTTGTTAACAGTTATGAAATTTGAAAAGGAGAACCCATGTCCAGAAGTTCCCCCAAAAAATCTCCTAACAACAGGCCTGCTGATACCAGCTATGTAAGGCAACACAAGCATGCACTCTCTTGCTCACACAATTACAATAACTACAGACTATACTACATAAACGCTAGCGTTTGCATAGCAGTAGGCATCCCAATTTTTGAATCACTGCCAGCTGACCTCACTCGTATTTCAAACGGTACAAACATCCCCATTAGCCTAGCTAAAAAGTTTTATTACTAAAACCACACATGAAGCCACTTATTAAACCTTTTGAGGTATTTAAAATTCAGGAAAGAAATATGATATGCTCTGTATCATTTAACATACCACAAATAAAATCTATCTAGCAACTAGCTTTACTGAAAAAGACATAAACCTTAAGAGTTAATGGAATTACTGTAGCATAAAACTTTGATTTCTTAAACTATTTTTACCTGTTTCTTTCATTAGTGAAATACTCTCCTCTTTACGTTCATCATAGACTCTGGTACCAGCTACTTCTCTTAGTAATTTCAGCCTTTGAGAGTCAGGAGCTGTGGCCATCTGGTTGATCTGAAAATTCAAGACCTATGATTTGAATAGCCTGCTCTGGATGTATGGCTAACCACAACAGATCAAAGATTACACCTTTTTTGCTGTGCCTGCTTGCCTGAGGTTTTGGCAGGAGAATTCAGACACCTAGTATATGCCATACTGCTTTCCTTTTGAGACAATTACTTTAGGATGGCAAATATTCTGCTTGTAATGAATTTTTTGGTTTTCAAATGCTACCAGATACTGCTAAAACTCAAAATACTAGTATGACAAACTGAAGAAATCATTACCTGCTCAAAATTATGTTTAGAGAAACTCAACCCTGGGCTTTAAGTCCTGGTGCTAAACCAAATAGTTTAAACACCTCCATAAAACCACACCAAAATGTTGGTGTTCTAAATCAGAGAATAATTCAGGTCATTTAACACTCATTAATCCAACATTAAATCAGTCATACAATTAAACCCAATGTAAAACTCACTTTCCTTCAATAGAATTGCAGTGGTTGCATCCTTCTATGAGGTAACTGTTTCTAATTTGTATTCTATTAAAACCAGTATGTGTATTTTGGCTGTAAGTCATGTGCACCAATACCCACTACTAAACACAAGTGACTTTCCAGCTGCAGTTGCTTCTTCCAAATACACATGTTCAGCTGTATAGGAAACTTTATCCTGATAAACATCTGAGCAACTGTACTGTTGGGTCAGCACTTCTGCCATTAAGTGCTCCTCAGGTCTCCTGCATTCCCCTGTTAAGTATGTCTTTCAGTAATCTTTTGGAGCTGCCAGTTATCAGTGTCTCCATGATGCCCCACCCTGTGAGCCATTACAAGTAACCTGTCCTTTGTCTTCAGACCTAGGTCTTCTCTGAAAGCTCTGGTAAGACCTTATTGAGGCCTTCCAGTACTTAAGGAGAGCCTATAGGAAAGATGGGGAAAATCTTTTTAGCAAGGCCTATTGTGACAGGACAAGGAGTAAAGGTTTTAAACCAAGCAAGGGTAGATTTAGACTGGACAGAAGGAAGAAATTTTTTCCAATGAGGGTGGTGACACACTGCAACGGGTTGCCCAGAGAGGTAGTGGAGGCCTCACCCCTGGAAACATTCAAGGCCAGGTTGGTCGGGGCTCTGAGCAACGTGATCGAGTTGAAGATGTCCCTGCTCACTGCAGGGGGGTTGGGCTAGGTGACCTCTAAAGGTCCCTTCCAACCCAAATGATTCTATGATTCATGCCTGGGTCTTGGAAGACCAGTTAATACAGGCCATGCTGCGAGCCCTTTCCCTACTGTGTGTTCACTTTTCCTGCTTCCACATTTTCCATTCATCCTCCACTGACAGTATTTTTAGTTCTTAAAATTCTCTACAATTACTTTATTGCCTCATTTTAAGGCCCAGAAATCTATGAATTTACACTGAAACAGTCATAGGAAATAAGTTTCCTTTGTATTTAAGCACACAGAAAAGCACACAACTGCAAAGATTAACATAAAAAACCCCAAACGTCTAAATACCAACATTACAGACATTAAAACTTTCTTCTTAAAATCAACATAAACTACTAAACCAGAAATATTTGCAAAAGCATCTACAAAAACTGTTTCAAACTAAATGGATTTAGATTTTGGTTTACTTCTGCAATAACTGAACTAAGTTTGGCATCCATGAAAAATGCTACTCTTGATAGTGATTTCTTCCACTTTGCGAAAAAGAATCTTACCTTTCCTTGCTTGACAATATAGTAGGGATTACTGCGAGAAAATCCAGCACTTTCAAGAAGATTCATCACATCATTTTTCCTGAAATGTTATTGCAAATCTATTAAAAACACTTACTGTAAAAGTGACAGCTGTAAAAATTCAGTAAAGTACCACAACTATACATCACATACTAAAATCACTGTGTGCAACGCATGCTGTTTAAAGAAGCTTCTTTTTTGATAATAGCCAATTCTAAAATGAGAGAATAATAATGGAAAATATGTAAAATACTACAGTGTTGGAAAGAGATTAAGAAGCACCTTGAAACAAAGAGGAGGCAAATACAGGTAAAGATATCATAAGGAAAGATATGAAACAACTCTTCTATTTCAAAAAGCCCTGAAATAAATATTATATAAGCAGTTAAACACCATGTTAATGAATTAATTAAGCTGTAAATTCAAAGTCTGCTGTCTACTGCACAAAGACTGATGTCCTTGCTGCCAAACTACCGGTACTCAGTACTACACAACTAAATTAGTATGGCTCATGGACCTCCTGAGAATTAATTTATTTCAGCCTAGAGATGCAAGTGTTCGGTGTGACTAGATAATTTTACAGAAATACTACTAGTCTCATTCAGCTAAGGAAAAGAAATACCTACGTCACCATTTTCTTGTCTAAGAAATATTGGTCCTTCTTGGCTCCAATGACTCTGCGAAGTGAGACTTCCTCTTTATCAATCTTAAGAAAAGAAAACCCAGTAAATTTAACTGCTTGCAGTAGGTATGTATAACTAATCTAGAATGTTTATAGCACTTTCTACCAGAACTGACTGAAAAACAGTTACCATACTGAAGACTTCTGTAATACTGAGATACTAGAGTCCAAAGTGATCACCTATTTCTGAAGTAGTGCATTCAACTTACCGGTAACCTGTTGTCCGAATTGTCAAAAATAATTTCCACAAACGCTGAAATGACACGAGGACCTGTACCTTCCTAAGAAAGAAGATATTTTGGTTAGAAAATTCCCACCTTAGAAGGATTTTGAACCCATTTATCTCCCCCTTTCCCTGACAATCCCACTTCCCTTTTCCTTCCAAGGATTTGACAGTCAAGACCATTTATGTAGGTACATACATTTTTGTTTCTGAAAATCCTGGATACACAATCACCAGTGTGCATTATCAGCCTAATGTATTACTCTGTAATATATTCCACTTTGCCAAAGGGAAACAAAAAATGATAAGGATACTTACAAAATAATTGTCTCAAAATATCCACAGCCCAGCAATTTACCATTTTTGTAGTAACATTCAAATGCATTAGCTTTAGTCTTGTCGATATACACCTTTACTTACATGCAACAAAGCCAGTCTCTGCTCTGGGCGAAGATGACTGAACTCATCACTGAGGACAAACTGAATTGCTGTAATAAAATAGTAAAGAAACAGAACATCTATTCTTTCCTTTAGGGAGATATGCAGCAATTTCTTTAATTCAAAATATTCTATGTTACTGTTGTATAGTACAGTCATGCCATTGCTAACTTACAATACTTCTTCATTAAAAACCTGCTGGATCTTTATCACTCGGCCTGCTGTGCACTAGAACTTCTCTGAAGAAGTCTCATTGTTGCCACCTTACTAGTTCACTGCATAAGCATTAACAGTGCTGCACAAGTAGGGGTTCATGAGCTTTCCTCCACAAATACACAGCACACAGGCTGGGTCAAAAATACTGCTACAATACTTAACACTTGCCAATTTATAAAGACCACCATCACAAAGACCACTATGACCTCTGGATAGCATCTCTGTTCCTCCACTGATGCTCCCACCCCACAAAGTACCCCTCATAACTGCAAGTTAAAAGGTTGTATAAGCTGTGCCATACCATACTGCTAAAGACTCAGCTTAGAATTTAGCCACTAAGAATGTCTAAAGTAACTGCAAACATCACAATCAGCTTTCAAGGTGGGTGACTTTTAGAATCAGTTTCCTCCTGTAAATACTTTTCTGCCATTTAAAAAATTTTAGAGGGCCCTTAGTAAGAGAAGTTGAACAGTGGGGAAAAAAACTGGAGGTAAGTATTAAACAAGTGGATTGAGATCTGCCTTTTATCATTGTCAAGTACTGACCAATCTGTCAATCCTTGTTGAGGAGGAACATCTGGTAAACCAACTTCTGGCAAAAAAAAACCAACCTTGGTTATGTTATCATATTAAGAAATCCATGCCTACCATAAAAGAAGTTGCTTTTTCCAGATCCATTTCTTCCCACTGAAAATTAAAACACATAGTACAACCTCAACTTGACGTAAGTTAACATTGCAATGTACACTAACTTTTGCATATAAATATTCAAGAACAGAACCCAAATATAACACAGCCAAATAAAAACTCAAGGGAAAAAGGCAAACTTCGTAGGTGGATCACTTCGTCATTGTCTGAGAACAAGAGAGCAGTCTTTTCCCCACTCAAACACATTACAATGACTTACCAACTCCAACACTATTCCACAATGAGAATAACGGTTAAACCAACCCTATTTATTCCCATCCTTTTCTTTTTCATGCCGATCTCCCAGTGGGATACAAACAGTAGACCTAAATCCACTACTTCTGGTTCTGGCATCCATTTTTTATATTTAACCAGAGGAAATCACTTGCCTGTACTTTCAGGTTGACTGCATGAACTTCAGGTAGAGTATGGACTTCTTAATACTCCACTTGCTAATTCAGCAATGCTTTGTTTTAAAAAAATTTAAGTAGTACTATTTCTATTTAAAAAATAAAGGTATAAAAACACTGCACTATGCTAACATACAGTAAATTCAGCATTCATTCTGATGTGTTTCAGCATTACCTTTAAGGTCAGCACCTACTGTATTAATTTCAGCAGCAACGAGCATCCCAAGGCTTTTCATCCCTTCCTGCCTACATGCCCTCCAGAGTAAATCCTGACTACTAAGTTTTTATGTCCAAAACTGACTGTTTTCTGTTGGGTCAGCAGTCTCAAAGTTGCTGCACAATCACTAAAATCAATGCGAATGAAAAGGCAGTACCAGGCATCCATGGGCAAAAATACGAAGAGGTGTGAGAATGGTGGAAAACAACTTGCTGTTAGACTAGGTGTTTTTTATTAAACTACATTTTGAACTTGTATTATACTTTTTACCAGTCCACAATCCATAAATTCATTCCTCCAAAGCTGGAAGAAAGAGGATCATCTTCTCTGCTGCAGTTCATAGTAGCTAGTGTGCTTACTTATCAGAAAACATCATATTTACACACATACACAAAAAGAAGAATCCCATACAAATTCTCTGCTGCTGTTCCTGTAAGGACAGCCTTTAAAGGGGAGTCTGGCTCATAGAGATCCGCACATATGAACTAGTTTACAGCCCTCACTCAGTTTCTGAAAACTCTGATATACCATTGTCACAGTAAAACTGAATGTTAGCATTATGTTGCTGTAACTGGAATACGCCTTGCGATATGCTGCAGACAACTGTAAACAAGTCTCCAAAACAGAAAATACAGTCATCAAATAGCCCTTTATAGTTTTTAATATTCTGCCTATAATGTGAACATCATCTGAAATAATAGTGCAACTCTAGTTAGTGTTAAAAGACAAGTATCAGAACTTACCAATGACGTTGTGTTTTGAGCTGAATGGGTCCACAATGGTTTGGTCCCTGTAGCTTCGAAAGCCCTGAATGATTACCTAATGAGAAGAGCTTGTTATTTTAACAAAGTTAAAACAAAGTGAAACACTATTCTTGAGCAGTTTTTGAACTATGAGATTTTACAGAATATTTACATCACTTAAAATATATTTGATTTTCCCCACCCTTCTCACACACACTTCATCCTTCCAGCTCAAGATCAGCCACTTGTGTCATAAAACTTGCCCCTCACCAAAGCATCACTTGTGGGGAGAAAAATCTGTCCCTGATCACAAGAGATGCTGGTACTTATCTAGGTGAAAGCACAGCGAACAAGAGAGTTCTGACAGTCTTTTTAAAAAACTACACAAAAAGATGTATTTGCATGAAGTATTACACACAGGCAAGAAAACCCAAATATAACAAGCACTTATCCTAGTAGGGCCAGATTTATATTTAATTTTATAATGCAATCCACATACAGCATAAGAATTCTATTTGCAAGTTCTGCAGACTGCAAAAAACTATATCAGACTCCCTATTTTACATGCAATACAGTCTTACTTTGTTTTACTGTGCAACCTAAAGGGAAAACTAAAAAAGCACGCTATCTTGGTTCTAGTGAATTTGGTTCCCAAATAGACAAATACAAACCTACACAACTGACTTCAGGAGCCACACAGCAAGCAGTCCTAGAAGCAGCATGTTAAATTTCAACTACCCAATTTCAGCGGTGATTTTGAGGTTTGCCAGGCCAAGTAACATGCAAGGTACAGAGTGACAATATCCCAATACTTCAGCAGTTCTGCACAGCAGCAAAATTGAGCCAACTTCCAGCAGGCACATCCCAGCACTAAGCAACCTTTCCTAAACATTAAAGTTGTGCTGAAAGACTACACAGCAGGCTTGCCGTGCTCAGTAAGACATCAGCAAGTCAGCAGCCACCTGAAAAGTTCCGATGTTTGCAGATCTTTCAGCAGGAACGCTTACAAAAGGACTAAAGTCGACATTTGTTATGTCATTCGCCCAGCTCTTCCCCAGCAGAAGAAAGATAGTTAAAATAATGCCATTGTTTCACCATGATAGCTGTCTTAAAGAATTACCTGTTAGGAAGAAAGCAAGACGTCTTACAAGACATTTTTCAATGTTATTACTGCTGAAGTTTAGAATGTGAAATTATTTAGGCTGGTTTGTTTGTAAGGTCTATGGTTCCATCACCATTTTCTATTTTTCTGAACATGTCATTGTTTCTCTCACATCTTCAGGTATGAAAACAGCCCGTATTCCAGAAGATGGACATGACACTTGGTATCCAAGAAGCACATACAAAACTTCAGCCAAAAAAACAGAAGCAGTACCGTAAACATTAAAGCAAGCCTTTTCCCTCTACTACAAAAGCCTACATTAACTGTGCACCTGAGCAACTCAAGAAACAGCTACCTTCAGAACCACACTCCTATTATGTAATATTCTATCAGCATGCTACACAAACAGTGGGGAAAAATCCTGTCCATAAATTTCACTAGACAAAAGACTGGCAGAAGAAAGAGCCCTGATTTATTCATGTCAAGCTCGGTCTTAAGTCTTTCTCCCACTATGTGACAGCCCATTATGCAGGGCTACCACAGAAAACTCCTCTTACCACTTTAATACTAACGGTTTAAAAAAAAATAGTGAATGAAAATGCCATGTCAGACAGCAAATCACACACTCGAGTTCATAAAAACTGAAATGAAATAAAACTTAAAAGGCATTAACTAACTTTTGGTCAGAAATCAGAGTCATTCTCTTCCCAGGCACTACTTCTTCCTTGTCAAATCCTCTTCGCAAAATAATTTCACTGTTGGAATCTGAAGCTAAGAATATGGGTAGGCAGAAAATTACTAATCCTTGACCATCAAATATCAGATCTAAGCAACAGCAGCTATTTTGGAAAAGGAATGGTCTGCCACTTGCTCCAACACTTTGCTTATCTAAATCTTTTTTGAATTGGAACTGTCTGTGCTCCTTCTCCTCAGGCAAGCTACAGTTCTCATTAAGTACCTGACCTGTAATCAGATCTAAATCCAAAGCAACCTTATTGGAAGTAATTAAGGATTTCAGAATGTAATGGACCAAACCACAGAAAGCGAGTTTAAGACAATGTATTAACTGAAGACTACCCAGTCACTGTGGCTGTGAACACAGACCCCCACCTCCCCTAAGACACCAGTCTGCCTCATCTGCCAGATGGAGACTTTTGCAGTAACAGCAAGCTCTGCCTCAGCACCAGTGGCTTTCAAAGGAAAAACAGCAATGTCAGATCTTACTCAGGTCTTGCCACCAACTCTAGGCCACAGCAACTATAGTCACTCAATCTGATTTTGAAAAATACGCAACAATTTAAAAAACCCCAAACCAACATTTGGCAAACAATGCTGCTTCCCAATTCACCAGACATCAAGACAAAAAATTAAAAAAATGGGCAAAAGTTTGGTCTCTAGTACTTTTACAGTTTACCTATCATATTCTAAAAACATACAGATCCGAATAATTAATCTACTTTATTCTCATAAAAACCTCAAAGCCTCTACAAAAAGGTAAAAACAACCAATCATTATTTCTTGGATATTACTACAGAAGCACAAACTTTTACCACCGGCATACTGGGGCACCACAAGAGTATGATACAGGTGGACTCTGAACACCATTTTACCCTGCTCTCAAAGTTTTTTACTACATGGTTTCTCACTTCATCCATCCTACATACTCTGAAACATTGTAACTTCTTTATTGCCTTGTATAGCCTCGAATTAAGACCTAAATTATTTTAGTCTTCAAATTCCAGGAATGATTTCTGGAAGGCAACAAAATAACGGATACGCTCTCTTCTATAGCTCCTAGAACAGTACTGGTTATCAACCACCTAAATTTTTTTTTTTCCAGATGAAACTCGTTTCGTCTGTTCTGACTGAATTTAGACTTCTTACTCTGATTCTGTATACTTTTGTGCAATTCAAATCTGGAGAACAAGAATTCTTATTCAAAGACTTTAAAGCAATGTGCACACCTGCAATGACAGAGTGATTTACTAACTCGATCACAAGGCATTTGAAACACTCCCTTGTCAGACAAACAGTTCATAAAAACCTGCTTTTTATGTAAAACATGCACTTTCAAACATGATAAGGTATTCTTAATAAAGATACCCATAGGGTGTCAGAAAGCCAGGTTAATTTTGAGTCCACTGAGGAAAGAGAATCCTAGTAAGCTTCGTACGAACATGGACAAGCAGTGGTCTAAGAGCAGCCATAAAGTCAACTATACCGTGCAATACGACTGCACGGATATGCTACAGAAGTAACATTAATGATCGCCTCAATCCTGAAGACTGTTCGGAAATGGTCCACACAAAGGACCTTCTTTTTAACTGAACATTAGCTGTGGATTGCTTGCCAAGGATGAAGTATAATAGGTTAAACAGTCCATGCCCGGGGGCCTAAGGCATCACCCCAATACCAACACTATCTGTTGTTTCTCCCGGGGGAAGGGGCAGACAAAACCAGTTTGAAGTGAAACCCCAAATACAGTCACATTTCCCCACTGAAACCACATGCAGATTAGAAAAAAAAAAAACACCACCAAAATAAAAACCCAAGAGAACCCACAACTTTAGCAGCTGAAAGATGCCGCCTGACAGCTGAGCAGAGCCATTTGCGGAGAAGCCCCGCGAGGGCAGGAGCCCCCCGGCCTGGCCCGCCTGGAGGGCCGGGACACCCGGGCTGCCCCCTCCGCAGCGTCCCCACAGGGCCCGCGGACGAGCCCCGGCTGCAAGCGAGCCACCCCGCAACCCCGCTTCACGGCGGCAATGAATGAAACCGGTCGCGGGAACCGGGGGAGGAAAGGCACCCGCCAGCCTGCGCGGCGGACCTGCTCCGCGGCTGGGCCGGGGACGATTCCCCTCAGCAAGGGCCGCGGTCCACCCCCCCAACCCCCCTCGACTCGGGACAGCGGCGAAACGAGCAAAGGCCTTGGGACCCGCCACCGGCCAGCGGGCCTCTTGCTGCGCGCCGGGACCTGGCAATGCCACTCGCCCGGAGGGTGACGATCCCCCAGCCCCGGGGCGGGGCAGGGCCGAGCCAAACCGACCCAGCGAGGCCCAGGCCGCACCGCACAAGACGGGCGGCTTGGAGCCCGCCGCCTTACCTGCTTGATGTACATGTCTGCGAAGGATGGGGGAGGCGCCCGCCCCGCTGCCTCCTGCCGTCGCTCAGCCCGCCCTCACCGTCTCTTCCCGGCACAAGTGCTCGGCGTGACCCCCGGGTCGCCGCCGCCTCCTCCCGCCCCGTCAGCCTCCCCAGACTTCCCAGCGCAGCGCCCCGCTCACCCCTCACGCAAACAAAATGGCGGCAGAGCCTCCCCCAACCCGACCCGGCGCGAACCATTCAGCACCCCGTGGAGGGGGAGGTGTGGACTAGGCAACGCAGCCCTGCTCCGCTGGAGAAGGAACACCGCACGGAACAGCAGGAAGACCGCTTTCTTTCAGCTTCTAAAGTGCCTCACTGACCTTTACGAAGGTGCTCTGAAGCCAAGAAGGCGGTGACTGCCTCCCCTCGCTGTAGGGGTTCCCCCAAAGAATTGGAAAAGGTGGTTTCTCCCTCTGGGGGGCGGGTTGGGCGCCAAAGGCAAGTGTGAGCCGAGCGGGGGAGAGTGGTGGGGTGG
>Ga0065711_1006343_pt1 | contig 17646 bp, 13 predicted proteins | sample Hoacrofraction12_FD_59098 | JGI IMG/M metagenome (GOLD analysis project Ga0065711, IMG submission 59098) | Hoatzin crop microbial communities from Cojedes, Venezuela - Epithelial fraction 12 v2 (version 2) | ecosystem: Host-associated > Birds > Digestive system > Esophagus > Crop | place...
GACCCGCCTGGACAAGGTCCTCTACAGCCTACTGTAGGTGACCCTGCTTTGGCAGGAGGGTTGGACTAGATGACCCACAGAGGTCCCTTCCAACCCCTGCCATTCTGTGATTCTGTGCTTCTTGACTCTTGTGAGGCCAGAAAATGCAGATATTTGACAAACATTTCCAACACACACTGAAGTCTGAAAACCCCTGAGGTTTCCGAGTGAACGTTTGGCTTACGCCTCACCTCCACACGCATCCTGGAGCAGGCTGGATATTAAGGACTGCAGATGGCCTGCCTGTAGCACTCAGCAGACTGAACAGGTAGTCACGTGCGTCTGTCAACTTCATGGAAGTCAAACACTCACAAACCTCCTAATATCCTCCTGGATACCTGGACTGACTACTCTTGATCACCCCCTGCCTACCTCATCTTCTATTAATCATCAGGAGGAGAAGATGGTCACAATCTGACCACACTTGTTCTGTGCACTGAACCTCAAGTGATAAATCATTGCTGAGCAAATACTCAGGCATCCAAGTTCCAAAATGTAGATTCAGACATCACATCTCCATTAATGGAGCCATTTGTTCAATACAGGACTCATCACATGCAGTTTCTCACAGCAATATTTCACCAGGTATCAGCTTTTTGCTTCCTCCAGAAAGCACTCCTGGCTAGTATAATCCAGTCTCCGGAAACACAAGAAGTGTGCAATTAAATTCTCATTCGTGGCCTTGCTCCAGCTCTTCTCTAATTTATTGCCACCCTGGAGACCTGCGCAGACTTTGCTCTCCGGACACCCACCTTCTGTTTGTCCCTCCGGTTTACAGGGGGGCAGCAGCTGCCCAAAGCCTCTCCTACTGCTCTGCCATCTGGTCAGAAAGATTTTGCCTGCAAACATGGGAATACCACTCCATGCCTTTGTTTCAAGTTGCAGGAAAACAATCGGCTTCTTTTGAAGCCTAAGAAATAGATTTGGTTTGAGGTCTGCTGAAGACACAGGATTAGCCAGCTGTCATGGAGGAGGATTGAAGCTGCTCTACCCCACTACAGAAATGTTTCACCTCAAGTCCCCCGATGCAAAGCACCTGACCATCACCATCTCTTGGCAATAGAGGCTGGATGAGACCCTGGTACTATGCCCCAGAATGGGGTGACTGAGCATGACTGAGCATAACTGAGCACCCTATGGGAAACATAGAAGCCAAGCGTCTCGTTGCTCATGCACAACCATGCATGGATAATACGCGTTTAAGGAAGAGTGATCACAGCCTCGTTTGAAAGCAACCCCCAAGAGAGGGCTCTCAAAGGACCCTGATACCATGAAGCCACAAGACCACAGCAATGTGTTTTAGCACCTATGGTTAGAATGAGCAAAATAGATACAGTTAGAGCCTGTACTCACAGTAGTTTCGTAGACATTCAGCAAAACACTAGTAGATCAGGAGACAGTAGCCACAGAACAGCCCTGCAGACACAGCAACTGTGCACGCGGCGATGGTCTCTGTAGCTAGCCTAGATGTTTGTGCCCCAGCGCAGCAGGTAATCTGCTTGCTGCGAGTTCAGATCACCTCAGGGAACACAGGACAGCCTGGGTCTTGGTAGGAGGGGTTTATTTGATCTACCCCAGCCGTATCCTAATCAAACCACTTGAAATTTTAGCTTAGTTACACAGGGCATAGTAAACTAGATCAGCAAATAGTAAGTCTTAGTTTGAAACTTTTCCAAGCAAAGTCAAAAGATACCAGCTTCAGAACCTGGCTACAGTTTTCTACCTTCCCATCATTTTGCAGCTATAGGTAGCATTAAGCTGCTTTTAGTATTTGCCTCTCCTGAGCAAGCGTAGCAGAAGATACTCCACTAGTGAGCACCTCCACCTCCCTGTCCCATCAACTCTGGCTCAGAGACGAAGAGGAAGTTCAACACATATCCAGGGTGGTTCAAACCCTGAGTACACGCCAAGCTCATACAAGCTGCAATGCTGAAAGTCCACATCATCACTAGCAGAACGCTACCACCATTTTTCATGCTATCTACAGGACTAACTCCTGCCCAAGCCTAAACAACCTTGGGTTTAATAACCTAAAACCCACTCAATTCCTCCAGTATCACATTAATCTCATAAATCAATTCTACATCTCAGATTGTCCTGGATGCACACAAGCATTTTTTTATCATCCTGTTTTGCTGGCCTACCCCATTATTCCTGTAACACTCAGCACCAAGTGCTCTCTCCTCCCAGCATTACACATCTGAATGCTCAGTGCATGCCATGAAATATTAAAGGAGAATACAGAGATGATTTCAGGGATCTAGAAAGCCCCATAAGTAACGAGGCTGCTGCATCAGAGCCGCTCTCTCAGCCCGAGATCTGCAGAGCTCCATCTTGGCTCTTACAGAGAAGGCTTAGAGAATGAGTCAGCTTTTGCTGGTAATTACCAAGAGGTTTTGTGTTCCTGTAAGCAAAGCCGATCTTTGCAGAAATACACATGCTTTAATGTTGAAATACATTTGGAAACTGTTATTGTTGTTCCACCAAACAATAGATCCCTTGAGAAGCAAAACATTTTCTATTTACACATCTATACAAACTGCTGTTTAGAGAGGGAAAGGCTGATTCGCCTGATATACAGGAGAATCAGTTAGTGCTCTTACCAACCCAAACCATACATCATGGGGGATTATTTTGTGTTACAAGGAAAGGAGCAGCATTTGGCCCTTCCTCACAGTAAGAGCTAGAGCCATCTTTATTCTTGATAGAAGATTCCTTCAGCAGCTCCATCATCCCTCTCCAGATCTTTGTGCTTTTATTTTGTATTACAGCTTCTGGGAAGCACAAAGCTGCACGCTCCACAGGAGGAAGCTGGGAAAGGACAACCCCAGCAGATGAGGGAAGAGGGCTGAAATGGAGCTGCATGGATCCCACCGGCAGGGAGACTGCTGCAAGACCTGCTCACCGCCCGGGAGGGAGGAGGATGCGCAGGGCGCTGCGAGGAAGGAAGGGACAACGTTTCCATTCACACGGTCTGGTAGGACCGGCCAGCCTGGTTGATAAACCATTCCTGGGCCATCGCAGCCCAAGCAAGCGATCAGTATGCTGCAGTTCGTGATAATCCAGTGCTCCCTGAAGGGACCTGCTCTACCTCCTTCCCCATGTTGTACTGGAAGCGTCTCCAGCTCTACCAGTGCAGAGCTTTCTGGAAGAAAGGCTTGCTGAAGCTCAAGCAGATAGCTTTTCTAGTGCTGTATTGGGCAGGTGCAAGACTCAACATGCAATAGATCTGCATGGGACAAGCAGCAGCAAGAGTGCAAGACAAAGAAATACAGCAAGAACCTTGCAGGGTGCATTTAAAACATCTTCATAGTGTCTCAAGAGCATTTTTAAGGCTGAATAAAGAAGAGCTTTAAGTCAAGCTTGAACTAAGGCCAGGCACCTACCTGATTTTAGCTTGGTAACAAAGAAGAGGAATACATAGAGCATAGTTGAAAGGTCCTGGTGAGAAACACAAGATGGGTCCTCACATCCTGCCACAGCCCTTCTGCATCTCCCACCTCACGCAGCACCTACCTGGCAGTCTGTAGTCCCCTATCCCCTTGTGCTGCCTGCATTGGTGTTAACTGCACAACCACACAAACCACCTGCAACACACACTCTCCTAGAGCACCTCCTGCCCCTCCTCCTTTTGTAGCCTCCTGGAGGAAACGAGTTGATTCTCCACAGCTGGCCCAAGCCAGGCTGCTTTATGGAGGTTTGCACTCAGGAGAATCTCCTCCTGCTAGGAGCTCGCTGCCTTTCTCCAGGGCAGGCTGCAGCACTGCTGCCTTCCCCTGCTCAAACGGGTAGGTTACGTTTACCTCTGTTACGTGTGGTTTTTGGGGCACGGTGCTCCTCAGCCAGCTATGGGTCAGTACAGTGTCTGTGTGTTTGCAGCACAGGTGGGTTCTGGTTGGAGAAGGCATCCTTTGCTCGAAGGGCTTGCATATCCTCTGCAGATAAAAAGCTCAGAATCAAAGTGTTCTGTCTGTCGTGTATTTTAATTCCATTTTAATTCGGTTTTTATAAAAGCTCCATTTAAGCATAGAGTTGCATTACTTATTTTTGAGATGTGAGCAAGTCATATTTCTGGATCACTTGCTTCAGCCCTTTCTCCAAAGGGAACTTACACAAAAGTCCAGATTCTTGTATGCTCAACAACTGGAAGAGACAGTGCCTCTTTTGAGGGGTGCTCCTCTGACAGTTGGGAGTTCTTGCTGTCTCATCCGCATTCTTCGCCAGCTGTGCTGTTTGTAAAGGTGCAGATACGATATTATTTCATGGAAATTCATTGGGTAACTGAATAGCATCAGAGCGTTGTAAATAAAGGTATGTATTTGACTTTCAAAATAAGTTTCAAATGCACTGTATCCCTGTATATCCTATCTTTATTTTTCATATTTATGTCTCTTCTTTTGCATTTTCTCTTTGAATTATTCTTATATCTGAGACATGATTTACATTTCATATAGCTCAGAACAACAAAATGTAGCATTACCTTATACAAGGCTAATCTTTCCTTATATAAATTTAATTCCAAGCAGTAGTGTGTATTCACAGATCTAGTATGATCTAGCAAGGCAGATTGTTGTGTTTAAACAAGTCCCAGATAGGAATTTGTTATAGGTGACAATCCCTAAGCTGTTACACATACGCTTGAAACACGTTCCTAATGATAGTACTGTGATCATGAAATGGTGGTTAAAGAGTAGATGACATTGTCGACTGTGCTTTATGTTCTCTCGAACAGTACGACTTCAATGACAGGAAAAAAAACATTAAAAATTTCACCTACTTATCTGTCTCTTGTGCTACCACATGCTGAAAAAATAGATATATAAGAAGATTATAACTAAAACCATCCTCCTCTAACCAAAATACAGTTTTTGAAATATGTAAGGGTAATCCTGTTGATTTGGTAATATTATGTAAACAAATTTAAACTGGGGAAAGTCTGCTCTAGGTGACCCTGCTTTGGCAGGGGGCTTGGACTAGATGACCCAGAGAGGTCCCTTCCGACCCCGACCATTCTGCGATTCTGTGAAAGGCAGAAACCTTACAGTGGAGCAATAGGATCATACTGAAATCCACTTCTGAGAAGGATGCCAAGAGTAAAAGAGGAAGATGGGAAGGTGGCTCCAGAGGATCATGAGCGTGTTAATTTCTTGTGCAAGGAGCACAGTGAGACTCGTTACTCCCACCCAGGGCCTGCTCAAGGCTCCACCTTAACCACGGCTGGAGTGACTCAGTAGGTCAGGCTTTGTCCCAGCACGGCAATTTCTGTCTCAAACCCCTCAGATGCCTCAGGACCCTCCGCACACAAAGCCACGCGCAGAGGAGCTGCGCGGTTTGTTGGTGTAAACCCTGCTGCTGCTTGTGAGCAAATGGACCGTGGAGGTTGTCAACAGGGCCCATCTCGGAGGATTAGCCAGACTCCTTTGAAGTCTTCAGCACAGAAAGACCAGACCCAGTGACTGCAGCAACCTCAGCTGCCCTGTGCACAAGCACGGCTCTGCAGTCACTTTTTGTAGGGTTCTATGGTATGGCACATTTTGCAACTAAACAAGAGTTATATCTTCTTGTAGGAAAGCTGTAGAATCAAAAAAAAGGAAAACTTCTGCCAGCTTTCTCTTCCTCAGACATTTTTTATTTTCCCCTCAGCCATTTGCCTGGGAATGGGAAGTGGAGGGAACTTGCCTTCATTTCCAGTAAGATCCAGTTCCCTGCTCTGGCAGGTTTCTCAGCATTGTCCAGGATGTCAGGGCTTCATCCCATATTAGCTTCAAGCTCCTGGTGCTCCTGCAGCCCACCTGCTCCGGGACGGGTACAGTCCCACAGCTCCTGTGGATGGACACGGCAGGGTGCTGCTTCTTCTCCGGGGCTGGCAGCGGTGGAAAATCCCCCTGGTCTCACTGCCTGCCCAAGCTACCCGTGCAAATGTGTGTGGGCAGGGGATGGGTCTGGTGGGAGAGGACCTGGTGGACCACTCCACACTGCTCAGCATCATGGTGTGGTCCAACCAGCTCTATGCCTGTTCTGAAAATTGTCAATTTTCCTAAATTGGGTAGCTTGGCAACAGTCAAAACTGGAATGTGATTTTGTGGGTATAAAAGTTCAGTGATTTTGGCTGGGGTCTAAATGATGACACTTCAGCCTATCTTCAAACACCCCGGAATAGAAATGGACAGTTTTCTTTTCCTAGAGGAGCTCTAAGCAGAATTAACATAGAAGCTGAAGTAAGGATGGATGTGTGTTTTTAAAAACAGCATTCTTAGAAATCAACTGCACGCACCGGAATATCTTTCAATATTGCTGCCCTGCCCCAGCACATGTGCGCAGGGGAGGGAGGAAGGGATGCCCTGGACCTTCGCTCTGAACCCTGTGAGCTTTGTGTTGTCGAAATCTCACCCAGGATTTGGCATCGATACGGCTTTCCCATCATATATTCTGAATTGCAGTGTCGGGATGACAAAGCACTGACAATCTTAAAGTCAGGCCGTGGCAAGCCTACCCTTCAACATTAAAATGGATGAAACGGAAGTCAATTTTTCAGCTTCCAAAGAGTCTGTGGTAGGGGAAAAACATCTCCGCTCTACTTGACTCTTCTTATCTCCTTTTTCATTCCCAGCATGGCTGGAGGATTTAACATGTTTCTTGCTATCGCCAAGTGCTCTGCAGGAAAGCAGCCGGCGTTGCGGCGCGAACAGCGTGCATGGCTTGGCACGTGCCATGGCAGGGAGCATCCTCCGGCCCCGACACATGTGCCTGGTGCCGCTGCTCCCTGCACAGGGAGGAAGGGAGGCAGAAGCTGATAGTTCTGACTATATCTCCCTAAATGCCACGTCTGCCGTGGCCGCTGCGCGCTGGTCAGGGTTCCCCATGGCCGTGGCACGGCCGTTTTGCTGTTGCTGACGTTACTCATTGGCGTCAGAGAGGCAGCAGCGGCTAGCGGGGAGGTCAGGGCAGTGCTGCAGAAATATTTGGCAAGATGCAGCCTCTGTCTTGAGGCACTGATAGTCTGAAAAGCAACACTAAGCAAAACCTGAAGAATGGGAATGCAGCTGCACCTTTTTATCTTCAGGGAGGTAACCGAGAGCACTCCACAGGACAGCGACGTACTCTGGGTTGTGGGGCAGAAATCATCCCAGACAGCCCAAATCCCAGGTTGTGCCTTTACCTCGGCACCGCTCGCTCCCAGTAACCAGGGTAAAATACTTTACCTTTCACTCTGGAACAACAACTGTGTGATAATACTGGCACTTGCTTTTCTTCCATTTAAAGTGGTGTGATAACAAGGAAAGTGAGGCCAAACTTGTCCACTTGTCTTTGTGTTATGTCCCATTTTTTATTCTTTCTTTCATTAACAAAAAGAACAGTGTCTTAAACCAAGAGTCCTTCAATTGTTTCTGGCTACAGCATAAATAGAGTTTTAGGGATTTTGCTTTTGTTAGATTGGGCGTCCTGTGATTTAGATGACCAGAAAGATATTTTTCCATTAAGCAAGCTAAAACTACGTAGACAAATATCTGTCTTCCTTTACCAGCCATTCCTACACCTACCCTCGCCCGTAGGGACAGGAGCTATTCATGACTCCTTTGTAGCAGCTAAAGCCTCACCAGGAAATACCAGCATCGGAAGTAGCCAAGTCCTGGGAGAGGGGTCTGCAGGTTACTGTTAGCTCCATCACCAGCTTTTGGTTAGATATATGGGGAACGTGGGAGAGCGCAAGCAACACGTCTAAAAAGCCAAACTTAATACGTGACTGTGAAAGATGCTAAAGCAAGAAGATACAAGTGAGAAATACTCCGGAGTCGGGATGTGATAGATGGAGGGGCAGCGCACCCTGTTTCCTCTGCTGCAGGGGGGAGCGTTTCCACCCTGCCTGGCACGGAGGATGACCTCTGCAGTGACTCCGGGCATCTCTCTTTCCGGATGGAGGTGAATGGTTTGTGATAGATTTTTTTGAAACTATTACAGTTGGCTGGGAAAATATTGGAAAAAAGAAAAAAAGAAAAGAAAAAAGGAAGAACTTCATGCCTGAAGGCACTTTCAGCAGCACACAAAATAAAAAATACATATTTTAAAGCATGTGGAAGAAAACAAAATGTAGCTATGTACAGAAGGAGGGCACATTTTGTAGTGATCTTTTGCAGCTTGACCCACAAGCATCCTGCTATTATTACCAATACATCTATTTAAAATTCCAGAGCGTTTCTGAAAAAGTAAAATGAAAAATAATGCAGTTTAAGTTAGGGCCTCAAAATGGACTGGCAAAGGTGCCAGACCAGCACGCCACCTTTGCTGCTGAACACTTTCCTAATCTGTAGAAGCTGACAGAAATTTACTTTCTCCTCTGTGGAAGCCTTTTTCTTACTGAGGAGCCTTGGGCTGTAAATCCCCAACACGTGTCGTCTCTCCTGCTGTCCCGAGGAGCAGCCAGATTTCAGACTTTGGACACACTTTTAAATGCTGCAGAATTCACAGTACTGGCACAGAGCAGACAGATGCTGAACTGGCATGGCTGAGGGCAGGGAAATTTTGAAAAAGGAGATAAATGCTGTTGAAAGCGGAAGCTTTTGGTAAATGACAAAAGGCTGGTAGCCTGCTGTACCAACGTCCTGGCTCCATCACACACATCCCTGTCCATCACTAGCCCTGAAATATTAGGGGAAAAGGAACAGGTGACCTGAAAACCCTTAGAAACATGGTAAAAGTATCTAAAATACACGACTGGTGAGGAAGTGTTCACCTTGTGCCTTTGTGTGGCACCCACTTTCTGTGGAAACCAGGAAACTCAACTGTGGGCTTGCCAGGTAGGTGCATCTCACTTAGCTGACCTGAGTTCAGCCTGGAACAGTTGTGTTTGATTTGCGTGACCATGATGTGTGCTGTGTATATCAAGGACACCGAAAAAGTGGGACAGCTTACATCTCTTGTTAAAAATGGATGGGGGACTGGTGTGTGCTCACAGCTGCCCGTGAATGCGCTCACGGNTGAGCATCGTGTGTGTCACACCAGAAGCACTGCCGATGAGCTGCACCGGTGGTGTGCCTTGAGCTCACAATAGCTGGGCATGTCAGCGTTGTGTTGTGAACCAGGAGACCGCACCTTCATTGGCTCTTTTTCCTTTGTTACTGGAGTTCTCCCTTTGTTTTTGTTTCATTCCCAGACTTCTGCTTTTTTCGGTTAATGATATCATGCTATGATACTATAAAGCTGGAAATATTTAAGTATCAACCAATCATTTTTCAAGGGCTTACTTTTACTGAAAATTAGCTCATTAGATTTGTAGCGCAGCCCAATAAATGCACATTTGAAAGCAGCAGAGAGAAGGTCTGCCAAAGTTGTTATTAATCCTTTGCTTTTCTGCTTGTGCAGTCTTGAAGGGGCAGCTCCCTCAGCAAGGGGTTCACAAACCAAAGACTCACGGAGTTAAGGGCAAAAATCCAGGTGGTTTCCCTGGAACAGGAATGGGAGCCACGATGGACAACACCAACTACGGGTCTGCCACAGCTGCGATTCCGTTGAAACGTATGACCAAAATGTAACGGTGCTCAAGAATAATGTTTGTGTTCCATGGGTAGTTTTGATCCAGTTGTATTTTCTAAATTCCTGTTATGACCGCTAGATTTCAAATGAGCATTCATAAATAAGCAGTGAAAACCCGAAATGCTTTCCACTGCAGAGTTACTGTGTTTTTAATTGAAGATATTTTTTGCTTGTGCAGCTAATAAAATTTTGTGGCAAATTGATACATTTTAGCAAAACCAAATATTTCAGATAATACATTTTTTGTTCATGTCAAAAGTCCTTTGTTCATTGAAAAAGCACTTAATGGAAATATTTTAATCAGAGCTTTGAAATATCAGATGTCTTCAATGAAAGGTCAGTCCTCCAGAGCAGAAAAGGGAGCAAATAGCTCAGGAGGGTTAATTAGCAACGAAAGACTAAACAAAAGCTGGGAGCTTGAAAGAGAGTCTTTGAAGGAGAGAGGGCAGTTAAGATACATTAATGGGTTTTGAAAAACAGGATGGACTTTTTCTGTAATAAAATCCCTGATGCACTGAGGTGAAGTTCCAGCTCATGCTAAACTGCATGTTATTTAATGTAAATATGGGTTTGTGCTTATTAGGTTACTTGTTTTGTTATGTTTTTTCACAGACTCCTTGGTGAGCCACCTGAACTGTCCCAGGACGGCTCGGCCAGGCGGCCGCCCCGTGCCCTGTCCCACCAGGTGGTGGGAAGCGATGCCGGGCGGTGGGATGTGATGCCTTTGGCAGGGGGGTGAGGGGCATCTCACAGCCACGGGACAGGCGCTGCCCCGCCGTGGGGGTCCCTGATCCGGGAGGCCCAGAGAAGGAGGTAACCCTGGGAAGCTGCCATCGTTCTGCAGCACCAGGCGCTCTGCAGATGGGGGGTGTGCTGAGTCCCCCGGCCGAGGCACGAGCATCAGACCGCGTCGGGAGGCCTGCAGCCGGGCAGGGATGCCATTCCCCTCCAAGGTACGGCTGACACCTCTAGCTCGTACCTTGCCAGTCGCTGCCAAAAATCTTCTCATAGGCATCTTGTAAAGAAACAATTAAATACGAGATTTCTTCAGATCCCCACCCTCTGTAGATATCAATAGGTCACAGGAGGGCTGAATCTATTAAGCATTTTGTCTGTGAACTCTTTCAAAGATCCCAAGTAATGTGAAGAACACGCTTACCCAGCGGTGTCCACAATAACAGGCACAGGAGCTGCCAGCAGCATCTGAGCAGTCTGCATGGGAACTGGGATGTAACATCAGACTTTCAAGTAAGAAAAATCCTGCCATCGATATGTCTTACATTCCTGATCCTTTCATACTGTACATCCAATTAACCTTTATTTACTGAGGAGCGATGACACTCTAATTTGATTGGCAGCGCTAGTCCTGGCGCCAGTGGCTGGAGTTCAGAAACTCTGCTGGAAAATCATGCTTTATTAATACATCATTAAGCGCTTTAAATGGATTCCAATGGTGTATGTCTAAGGAAGGAGATAATTCAGCATTTGTTAGTTACTGACAGAACATAGAATTGGAATTTATGGTGCAAGTCTTAATGTCAAAAAACCTAATGCACCAGCAATTGAATTACAGTATCATTTTGTAGCCTGCACATCAACGGCTCCTTTAGCAGGAGGAAGGGTGAACGCTAACAGCGATGCTCCTCTGCTCGGATGTAAGAATACTGTAATACAGTTACACCATCGAGACAAATCGGAATACAGATGGAGCAGCAATTTGATGTGTGTCTGAGGTATGTACGAGGAGTATTTAGTCTGCACCAGCGTTAACTGAGCGGCATCCTTTAGAGGAAAAGCATATCGTTAGCATTACTTTTTCTTTAATGAGCATTCAGGCTTTTCTAGCCTGAATCAGCATCTCCAACTTACAGAGAATTTTATCTATGTATCTATATCCATACATAATTTAAGCCGCAAAAGGATGGGTGTACTCCACATGGTGCAACTTACACTTACAGCATACCAATGACTAGCAGATAGCGAACAGCTTCCCAGCCAGCGATGCTCTACATCTTCATTCTTTTTTTTATGAACTCTGCAGAGAGTTCTCTTCCCACATCTCATCTCCTCTTTAATCTCCATCCAGAAAGCATACAGGGCAAATAAAATGAGATTATTCTGCTTTAACATAGAGACCACTATATCGACTATTTGTTTGTGAAACAGGAAATCAAAAGAAACTTCTGTCTAAAACTGGTGGCCACAGCTATGACCGACGCGTCATTAATTAATAATTTAATTCAGTGCTCTGCTGTACGAAAGTGTGTAGGATTTCTGCCGAGGACACATCTCATGAGGGTTAACGCGATCACTCGTGGAAGGCTGTTGCAGGGCCCCAAGGTACTGAAGAGGCGGCCGACGCTGGGGAGGTCGCTGCCCTACTCGGCCTCCACTCCAGCAGCACCACAGCTGCCACGCGACGCAAACGCGGCGGAGCTGGAGACCCCGTCCTGCCAGCGTGACTGCTGTGAGCGCAGAAACCACCGGCACCGGGCGTTCCGCAGCAAAGAGAAATGGCAAAGGTGTTGCGTTAGACGAGTAGAGGAAGCCCGGAGGAAAGAAAAAAAGGACAGACACAAAGAGAGAGAATAAAAGGACGAAATGAAGAGGAAAGCCAGCTTGACTGTATGAAAGAAATTACAGTCACACAAAATGGAAACTGAACCACAGGTTGTTAAGTGGGGGGAAGGGACTGACCACCAGGGAGCAGGAAACTCCCTGACAAATCGTTCCTTCTTTTTTTAAACTAAACATTTCTACCACAGCTTCTAAAACAACCTGTCCTCCCTGCTGATGCCGCCCGAATCTCCGGATGCTGGCAGGTTACCCGGTCAGGTACGCGCGGGTGCTCGGCGTCCAACAACTGCGCCTCACCAAGGCCCCCGCTCTAAGCGCTGAGAACCTGGCTGGAGAGAGTCTTACAGAAAGATTTCTTCTGATGGTTTATGGCAGAAGCATTAATTCTGAGCTGGGCACAGATTTGCACTGGTTAATGCATTCACCAGTGATGAGGTCTGATTCAAATCTTCTCCAGTGGACATAATTAGTAGGGATACAACAAATTGCCTGATGAATTTATGTGTTTTCCAACTTCTCACACGGATGTTGGTCTATCCCCCACCCCCAAGCTGTCAGCGCTGCGGATGCTGCTTTGCCTGTCCTCCTGGAAGAGCTCTGCCTTTGGGGAGTCTCATCCTTACCCTGCTGTCTGGAGAATAACGGCAGAGCCTCGCTGAGCAGAATGATCTTAGTGGGTTCAGAGTCCACAGATAGCTTGTGGAAAATCAGAAGTTCCTCTCTTCCCTCCTTTGTAGAGAGGACTTCATCACATTATCAGAAGAATTAGCAAAACAAACCTGGATAACAGAATGAGGAGGAGGAGTGGAAAAGAGCGGTAGGAAACCCATCAGATAGCTGAAGGAAGAAAGCGAACACAGGAGATACAGGGGAAAGCACCTATTTAGGTGTGTTCAGTCATCTCCTCGCTTCAGGAGCAGCGCCTGGTCCATTTATCTGCAAAAGCAATTCACAGAAACATTGTAATTGCAGCTCTCTTCAGAAGAAAGAAAATAATCGGAGGAGATAATTTTTTAGCTTGAGGGGAAAGACGTACCGGAGGGCCCCCAGAGCAGCGTTCAGCGAACGCCCTCGGCCGGCGCGGCTGGATGCGAAGGGCTGCGAGGCGGTGGGGAACGGACCGGGGACGCTGGCGAGGCCGCAGGGTCGGTGTCAGCCCGGTCGGCCGGGCTGCAGGCGGGAGATGGAGACGCTGTGGGGTAACGTCTGCAGGGAGCTGTTTCTGGCATGTGCAGCCCAAGCACTGCTGGAGGGATCGACTGGATTAAGGCGAATGACAGAGTCGGTAGGGAGGTAGGTGACGAACCGCAGTGGGAACAAGGTGAAAAAGGCAGGTTCAGAATGTGCGTGGGGATACGCAGAGCCTGTGGCAGGGCTGCTGCTTTAATCAGGCACGGTGTTGATGACCCACGCGTTTTCCAGGCTGGAGCTGGAGAGCCGGGGAGCAGCGTGTGAACAGAAGTCCCGGAGTAATTAGGAACAAGAACAAAAGCTGGCACCGTTAGAGAACCGAGTGCGATGATCGGATGATCCTGTGACTGATCTCCCATTTACAGAGAGAAACCAGCCCGGGCAGCACGCTCAGGGTGAAACCCTGCGGCAGGATGGACAGGGTGAGGAACAGGGGCCTGGCACAGCAGCCACAGCCACCCCGCACCACGCCAGACCAGGGCTGTGGAAGCAGCAGGCAGGCTGCGAATCTCAGCATCCCTGCTCCCTCCAGCATCCCCGCTCCCTCCAGCATCCCCACTCCCTCCAGCAGCCCTGCTCACACCAGCAGTCCCATTCCCTCCAGCATCCCTGTTCACTCCATCAGCCCTGCTCACTCCAGCACCCAGTTTGCAGGGGCGTGAGGATGATGCCAACAGCTGGTCTCTGGCTAGTGAGGAGCAGCGTAGGGCTGCAAAGGGGATGAAACTCCCAGCGACATCAGAGGGAATCCTGTCTCTGAAGAACAGGGACATCTTCCATGGGGGTCCAGATTTCCCCTCCCTGCCCACACGCTGACCCCGCAGAAAGCCTCGCCGCTGGCTGGAGTATCGCTTCCCTCTCTCGTCGTGCAGATACACCCAGCACGTGGAGCGCAGGGCGACGTGCCTGCGTGTCTCTGACTGCGGCCGTGCTGCCGCCTTCGGCAGCAGTGCCTGCTGCTGCCTGGCTCTGGCAGCGGGAGGGCTGCCCGCCCCACGCTGACCACCGCTCCCATGGGTGCACACCGTCCCAAAGCCCACCATTCCTGCCTGAACCCTGGACCAGGGGCTCTCCTGTGCTCCCAGCTCCATGGCAGTGTGACAGGGGGACCCAGCCCCTGCCTTGCGGCGCCTTCAGACGGGCTCTGCCGGGTTCCTCCCGTGCTGGCTGATCTCCACCTCGCTGCAAAGAGCCAGGGTCATCCCCTCCGGCTACATCTCACCCCCAGCTTTGGGATTTTCAAGAACAGTCTCATTTCATCTCAAAAAGCACCACTCCATTGCCCTGTCATTACTGCCTGCGAAAATTGGATCGGGACGAGCTCAGGGTGACACTGAAGACCTGACTTGGCACAGTCAGATGCAGAGATAATATACTGCCGCGGGTCCTTCAAAGGAGCAGCACTCCAAAGGAGATCTCTTTTCTCTGGCAAAAAATCAACGCTGCTCCATTGAAGTGCAGCTAGAAGCCAGTGGCACGTTTTTCTACATAATGTGTCCTCAAAATTAGCTGCAAGAGGACAGGGCTGAGCACGTGTTTTGCTTCTAAATAGTTGCATAGTTTCAGTCACGTGTGTAGCGGTAAGTACACTTTCCTGTGTCTCTGTCAAAAGTCCCTTTCTTCCCTTTCTTAATTTATTACTCAAGTCTTGGGTAGCTCGCCTAGGCCCTTTGTTTTTCCCACGGGTTTGGGCTCCTCCGTAATTGCGGAGCGCATCAGCTGGTCTGCTCCCCATGCTTCTTGTGGGGAAGCTGACGCAGATCAGCAGGCGCGATCAGTGCCGGGTTCACACTCGGGAGCCGCTCACCAGTGCACAGAGAGCAACTGGTGAAGTTTGGTGAACACGGGAGTCAGATGGTGCCGAATTCGGCACTCACCCTGCTGAAAGAACGGCCACAACCACATCGACGGAGCCGTGCCTGCTGCATCACAGCAGGCAGGGGGGTTGGACTAGATGACCCACAGAGGTCATCTAGATGACTTCGGCAGGGGGGTTGGACTAGATGACCCACAGAGGTCCCTTCAAACCCCTACTATTCTGTGATATTCTGTGATTCTGTGATATCACCTGTCCGCACCCCGACCCCGAGAGCACCGGCCGCGGGGATGGCGGAGCTGCCGCGCTGGGTGGGAGCCCGCGCGCCGTGCTTCAGCGATATTTTGATGTGCTGGTCAGTGGGGTGCTCACAAAATTCAAGCACAATGTCAGTTATTTCAACGGGCATTAACTGGTCTTTTTGGTTTGTTGGCTTGCTTTTAATCCCCCAGAGTGATCTGCTATACCGTTTTGCTCGTAAGCTTTATGGGAAGCTTGTCCCTAATTGAGCAGGGTAACATTTTGAGGGTGGCGAAGTGCCTTAGGAACCAAAGTCTGATTTTCGAGATGTTCAGTCAATTAGCAGTTTAACTCTCTCTGAACAGCAGCAGTGTGCCCGCTTGGGAATCGGAGTCCCGCTGATTTTCAGAGCTATTGGCTGTGTTTACTCTGCTGTGCACACTTTTCCCCAGGGTTGTGTGCCAGCGTTGTGTATATTTGCAGTCGTCCTGAAGCCAAATTAGCTGTCTGTCTGCTCAGGAGGGAGCACGGGACGAGAGCCGAGCAGCGCTGCCGGGCTGCAGGGCTCTGCCCAGAGCTCAGCCCCTTCCCCACCTCTGCGGGTGACACCACTGCCCAAAGCCCCTGTGGCACAGCAGGTCCTCTGCCAATTGCCAGCGACTCGCACTTCTTCGTACAACGGGGCTTGCGCTACCGCGCCCGTCACTTCTGGCTTTGCGAAGGTGCCCGCACGCCCCACGGCAGACCCCCAAAAGGTCCTGCCACGGCAGCCACCTCCAGCCCCGCTCGCGTGTGGGGACACAGTCAGTGCGTGTCCACCCGCTTCGTTAAGGGTCTACCTGCTCCCTCGTCTTTGGAAATTTTCAAAACAACAGCAACAGAGCATCAAAGAGCTTCAAAAAGGCCAAAGCGCTGACGGGTAGGTATGGAGGAACCGATGCCTTCCGTCCCACTTGCCGACCTGGCACAGTCGCTTTGCTCACCGCTTCGGTAACGCCATGCGAGCACCTCAGCAGCTACGGGCACTTCTTAAACAAATGAAGTCTGAACCTGAAAGCGATGAGGACAGTAGTGCAGTAACCCTGGAAAGAGATGAGACTTCTAAGCTGCTGCAGGCTCTGGAGCCAGTGAGTCACTTCAGCAGTGTGTTCTCACAGCCCAGCAGGCCAAGCGTGCCCCGGGCTGCATCCCCAGCAGCGTGGGCACAGGGCGAGGGGGGGATTCTGCCCCTCTGCCCCGCTCTGCTGAGACCCCTCCGGGAGTCCTGCGTCTAGCTCTGGAGCTCTCAGCACAGGACAGAGCTGGAGCTGTTGGAGACCTGGAGCAATGATGCAAGGGCTGGAACCCCTCTGCTGGGAGGAGAGGCTGGGAGGGCTGGGGCTGCTCAGCCTGGGGAGGAGAAGGCTCCAGGGAGACCTGAGAGCAGCTGCCAGGGCCTGGAGGGGCTGCGAGCTGGCTCGGGCAGCGCCTGCTTGGCTGCAGTACGGGAGACCCAACGGCCGCGTCCATCTGAGACGGGCTGCCATCCTCCTCCTCGTCCCAGTAGCTGTGTGACACGTGTGCAGTTTGTGTATTAAGGAGAAGGATACTAGTATCAATATTCGTGTTCTGTTTTAATTTTAAACCCCAGGAAGGCTACAGAAACTGTTGGTAATGTAATTCTGGGTAGGGAACGGGTATGAGCAAGAACACACACTCCCTTGGGACTTTTCTAATCTTCTCAAGCAAATAAACAAATGAACTCCACATGCAAAAAAAAATAAATCCTGCATTAAGAATGAAAATCTGGAGGTCTAGCTAGAGAAGCTCTATTTGTGCAGGGGAAACATCCTGCAGTGGTGATAACAGGGGCTGTTCCCGTGTGATGGGGTGCACATCAGAAAGGCAGCGGAAGGTCTCCCTGGGTCCCATGTGCCAGGGAGGTGGTGTGGGGCATCCATCCTGTCAGATGCCCTGGGAAGTGGCCTGGCACTCCTGACGTTCTGCATGCTGCTCGTACCACGCCCCCGTACCAGCACCTCCAGGCTCCAGGGTACTGCACCACGGTACCCATCTGCGGCAAGCGCCGGCGCAGGGGCTTGTGCTGAGCATCCCCGAGCAGGAGCAGGAGCAGGAGCAGGAGCAGGAGCAGGAGCAGGAGCAGGAGCAGGAGCAGTCCCAGCGATGCTGGACTGCCAGCAAAACGGAGCATTCCACTGCTGTCAAAGTGAAGCTAGAAAACATCCTAATTACGCCGCTGCCCTTCCGATGAG
>Ga0065711_1039626_pt1 | contig 17646 bp, 7 predicted proteins | sample Hoacrofraction12_FD_59098 | JGI IMG/M metagenome (GOLD analysis project Ga0065711, IMG submission 59098) | Hoatzin crop microbial communities from Cojedes, Venezuela - Epithelial fraction 12 v2 (version 2) | ecosystem: Host-associated > Birds > Digestive system > Esophagus > Crop | place...
AAGGTCCTGTGCAGCCTGCTGTAGGTGACCCTGCTTCGGCGGGGGGGTTGGACTAGATGACCCACAGAGGTCCCTTCCAACCCCTACTATTCTGTGATTCTGTGATTCAAGATGAAAAATCCAACTCCAGTATCCATCTTGCTCTTGTTGATTCTAATGTGAACGTTTGTTCCCACCTTATCAGTGTTTACAAAAATATCTGCATTTTTAAAAAGCAGAATCCTGCAACTAGAGCTGACTAGATGACCCCAGCAAAAGGAACGCTCTGTTCCTTCCCAGTGCTGGGGCAGCACAGCCACGCCAAACCCTGCCACGCTGTCCCAGGAGGGCTGTTTCCGTAGCTCGTCAGACCTCGGCTGTTCCACCACACTGCTAGGTACATGTAGGGACCGTTACGGACCTCAGCCCACTCGAACCAGACTGCAGAGAGCCAGGCAGACCACTGCGACTTGTCAGTGCCTGCTCGATTCACTACCCTCTCACCAGGACCTAACCTGTCTTACTGAAACTCATATACCGGCACCTATAGCTTCTTCACCTCATCTCCAATGACAAGCAAAACACTGACAGAAACAGCAACTTATTTTTGTGAGCTCCCTTCTGTATGAAATTTAGAGCTGTAAACAACTGTTTTATCCAGCACCACTGGAAGTGAACACTGGTCACAAAGCATCTTCCAAGCCTTCAGGAGGACTTCTCAGACAGCAAAGTCCAGAAGACGATTCCAAGTTTGGAGACGAATCCCAGTTTAGCTTACCTATGAAGCCCTCACCGCTCTCTCACCTAGAAACATGACAGAGTACTTTCGTTATAACCTACTTCCTTTGAGGTCAAAGCAAAACAGAGACTCGTGAACAGGCACCGTCCTGGGCTTCACCAGATCAAATCACACACATCAAGCACAGCTTAACAGGGTGCAAGATTTGAAGCTGTGTAAGTGACCACATACCTACCTGAAGAAATCGCAGATCTCATGGGACCGGGCAATACACGACAAAACAAGGCAATATTTTGTCTCAATAACTGAAACTCTTCATGAAATAGGTGGGTACACAAAGATTCTGTGCTTGCTCATGTTGTTTGACCAGAAGTGAGAAGCAGCATGAAAATACACACCAATGAAGGAAACGGAAGGATCACTCAACAGAGAAGACTGGGCAGACCATAGGAAAGAGCAGTGCAATGAAGCAAGACGAGAACAAAAGCATCTCAGCAATGGACTTTATGGTGAATAACGGAAAAGCAGAAGCAAGAGGTTTTCAAACAATAGCAAGTTGCAGAAAAGGCATGTTCTTCCAGCTACAGATCCATCAGAATGGTCCCACAAAAGCTCCTGAAGGACAATCAAATTGCTTGCTCCTGTTGACAAAACTATCTGGAAGAAAGATGAGTGTAGCTTCTATTTCAAATGCCACACACGCACCTTTTATATTTTGTTTGGTTAAAAGCTCATATAACGTTTCTCAAGTAAGTGAGGAATTTTTTTTTTTTTTAAGGAAAGGAGGAGTAAGAAGTATCTTTCACTGAAGATTTTGCACAAGTAATGTTTCTATTGGTCACAGATAAATGACTGTCTCCCAGCATGTATTTAAATGCATCTTACACATCAGTAGTAACAGGCTGTGAAAATTCCCAGAGAAGATTTGTCTTAAAATACAGAGATTTTCACAACAACACTCATTTAGGACACACAGTCTCTAAGGAGTAGTGAGTCAAAGGCTCCTTCATCTACCACAGAAAGGCATTCCGGGCTCCAGTGGCTGAAATACAAACTTCAGTCCAAAGAAAGATGTAAGTTAAAGGCAGTAAGACCTGAATCAGTCAGTAGGTCCAGCACAATTCCATACACCAAAATCTCTGCAAGGATACACACGCCCTCCCATGACCTTAATTACATACTTTAACTGTAACAACTTAAACAGGCCTAGGACTCACTACTCTTCCCTTTTATTACATACACCAAAATAAGCACTTACGGTATTTTCTGGCCTTAAAATTCATTAATCTCTCTTTAGACAACAAACCAGTGAAAAAAAAAAAGTCTCTAAACAAACTCCACAATCTTATCAGAAAAGTGTTAGGGAACAGTTTAAAATAGAAAACGCTACTTTCCATACTCTCAATTTTCTGGCAACACCTCAAAAAAGTCAAGTCATGTTTACTTTCCTTAATGGAAAACCATCACTCGCTCTCCCCCTAATGTCAAGACCCATCATGCTCCAAGTACTGCAAGCAGCAGTTCGGCTGAGTCAGCTGCGCTTAGCCAAGCTGACAGACAGTGCAGGACACACAGAGTGATTCAATGAAACAGAAATTAATTTAGCTTGTTCTTTTTGCTGTACGCAGCACGAGATTTTTCCAGGAGTATCTTAAGGTTTTAGTTTTGTTTTTAAAGTGATTATTGAACTATACAGCATAGTTCAAGTCCTGGGATTTTATTTGGTTTGCAAGACCCAAAACATAAAGGAGTCTTCATATATAACCAAGTACAAGGCAAAGATCCTAGAAACACGTGCACAGAATCAGGATTTCATTTTCAGATAGAGTTTTTACATGTATGCACACACACAAACGTATAAATAACATTCGCATATAGAACTTTTTCATAAAACACAGAATTCAAAGTAAATTCTCATCTTTTCGTATGTATATAGTTAAGTTTGAAAACAGCCTAAGCAGGACTCAGCATCCCCTGTTGGTCTCCTGTGACTAGCTGACTTGGCTAAATTTCTAGGTGCATTGTAGTTAAGCAAAGGTAGAAGGTAGCGTTCCCAGAATGTGACATGAAACACACTTCTTGGCACCGATTACAGAGGAAAGCAAGAGACTATGCAGCTCACTTGCCTAACGACATTGCGTTTAATTGAACAGATAATACCACAATGCTGCTCTAAATTAAGTATGCAAATAAATCCTTTCTCAGTCTTTATTTGAACACTCTTGTACTAGAATGAAAAGAAATTTGAAGACAGTCCTCAAACTCCATCAAAATGTGATTTAGACCAGAAAAATCTTAGTGCAAAGATACTGCTGCATTATGCAATATTATCTTGGTTTTTTTCTTTTGCAAAACATTGCAACAACTACTAAATGTGTTTAGTTCAGTTGGCTGTGGATAAACAAGCTGCTCAAAACCCCCCACAACCCTGCCCTCTGAAGCAGTTACTCAAATCTTCAAGCCCAAGTTTCACTGTAAGTTCCAGACACCTAAACTTTCTCAAAGTAGGATTTATAATTTTATCAGGAAAAGAAAAAATAAACAAAACACCATTTTCACAAGTTCTGGATTTTTACATTAAAAACATTGAACAGAATCACTAGGTGACTAAAATGGCAGTAACAGTATCAGAATGATGACATTTCACACTTATTAATAATGAGTAACTCTTCACACAATACTCCTAGATACAACCAGTGCTCTTGAACCAAGAATATGGAAGCAGATTAACAACTAGGGTTTATGTCCCTTCATCTGCAAATTTAACAGAACTAGGAAACAGAAGAGAAATACAAGGAGTACAACAGAATTGACCAAAGCTCATCAATTCTACTTTACGTGTCATATGCCACTACATTATTTTGCTTTAAAAGTTTTCCTTGACAAGGTGCTGGAGGGCTTGGTGCAGGTATACACTGCTGACAATGAAAATATTTTTATTAAGGGCTTCAGGAAAAGAAGCGGATGATCCCAAGTCACTAAAACACAACCCAAGCAATCTTTCAAAAAATTATTCCAGTCTATAAACAGCAGCTTCAACGTTCATATAACCCACAACACAAGTTTCACAAAACATTATACAAAGCACTCCTGTAAAATTAAAGAAAATAAAAGAAAGAAAAAGAGAAGGCGCAGCATGAAGTAATTTCAGACAACCAGTTTTGTGAGAGCTTTAATGGCACAAAATGTTTAAGCTACAACTTATACATGTACTGTAAACTGTATATAATGTTACAAAGTGCTAACTAATTTATGAAGAATGCGTAATCACTTTGGCTCAGTTAACTCCAATATTTCAACAAATGTCAATTAAAAAATTTGAATTTCTAACAATCTTCAGCTTTCACTTTTTAAAACAGTAAGTAAATATGTATTTGCTGCAGTTAAGTTAGCCTGCTGCATTTTTAATGTGCGAGTTTATGCATTTTTTTTTTCTTGATCCTATTTACAAATATTCTAGGCCAGTTTTCACTGAATGTAAGAAAAATGAAGCCTGCATTTTTTTTTCCAAAACTGTAAACAGGTATAAAGCTTTTTAAACAACATTTATCTTAACAAAACTTCAACTATCAATAGTTGAAACCCCTTTTCAAATTATACAACAATCTGTTTCTGTTCATTGTAAAACTAGAAGTTGTAGACTTTCATCCAAAGCTTATAATAGGGTATCAATAAATACTGTATTGTATCTTAGCAAGTGTTACAGTGATCATGTATCCATTCCTCATTTATAGTTTTCACAATTTTTACTTCACGGCTCCTTGAAATAGTATAAGCTGTGTTGATACTCTAGCGACAAGCTTGCAATATTATTTATCAGATATTGTGAAGAAAAATTACCTTTTAGTTTAGAATGGGGTAATTTTTTTTCCTTGAAAAAAAGTACTCCCTACTTAGTAAAAATCTATTTTTCCACTATTCCAATTTCCATACAAATCAAGGTGCTGTAATTCGAACTGAAAATGTTTCAGCCTTTCCCCGTTCCCTCAGTTTCTAGGACTGTAAAATGATGTGCTTGATACTATCTAAAACATCCTTCACTTCCCCCTTCCCTCCCCCACCTTTGGGTGAAACCCAATATCCACACTTGAAACAAATATGCAGCTGTAGGCAACTCAAGTGCCACTAGTACTGACAATTAAAAGAAAAAAAGCAGATGTCTCCAACAGAACTTTTTGTTAGACTGCCCTTTCACCCTGAAAACATTCTCTAACAGCATTCAGAAGTAGAGAATAAAAATAAATACAGTTTAGCAGTGGATTTATATTTAACTTTTTCACTTCCTGGGAGCTAGGTAAGTTAGCCTCAATTGGGATTTAGCTTCTATGCATCAACTGTTTCAAGCGATCACTGCTATATCAAATAATCAACTTTATAAAGTCTGATGCAAGCAATTATAGGCAGCTGTTCTCTCCAAACTGGCTGACTATATTTTCTTACCATTTTCTACAAGTCAGCCTACTAAAGTTATTATTTAAATGAGATTTTTGCTAGTCTTAAAATTAGCATTGGTTCCCTAAATACTTAGTATTAAAGTCTATATCATATTTCTTTTTATATTCATATATATATAAAAAAAGAGTATTCTATCCTTCAGAGTCATGCTACATCTTCTGAAACCCAATAAAATCTATTTAAGGACACGACTGTCCCAATGCTTTGTAACAATTTGGTACTAAAGCTTCACATTTTGAAAAGAAGTGTCACTGAAGGAGGACAAGGCTTAATGTTCCCTAAGATAAAAGTTCAACAACGTTAGTGAGAAGTCTACCTAACATGAGACATCACAAGTGACTTTCAGATTCCACGTATCCCCAAAGGAGATTGTACAGTAAACAGTGAGATAGGAATATTGAAAACTCATTTGCATAAGACATCAGAGCTTTACAACTTCTGAATCTCTACGCACCTGCACGATTGTCCCCCTTAAAGAGAAGTCAAATGCTTTACCTTCTAAAACTCCCATATCATCGTAATTGTAAATGGTTCCACAACAAACAGAATCACATCCTTTTATACAGAGTCTAACTACACCTACAGCTGTTGGGTTTTTCCTTAATTTAAAACTACTTTAAAAGGAAAATCTCACATTTAAAATTTTCCCCAGGAAAACAGGTAAGGAAAAGAAAAGCTTCTTCACATGCAAACAATGCAATTTTCTAGGCATCAGACAGGTTTTCCTACAAGGAATAAGGAGCTGACTTCATAGAAAAGACAAGATTACAACAATTACCTAATATTAAAATATGCTGATGGATTTAGTTATCCTACTGTAAAATTTATGCAGTCTTTGCCTCCTGCAAAGCAAACGGTGTTAGCCAATACAAGGGGCCAAGTAAATTCCCCCCAAAGCTGATTTAAACTGGTTTCTTATTGCCAGCAATTTCTTAGTTTATTTCACAACCAGCTTATTTTTCAAAAGAAAAATTCATTTTCACTCCAATTGATAATTTTCTTCCAAACAGACTGTTAATTCTATCACCATAATACAGTCAACATTTATACCATGCACAACTGCAATTTAAGTCAGGTTGCACTAAGGAGGCAACAGCATCACTGATGAAATTAAAACTTGCTGGTGGCATTTTGCATTGAGAAAAGCCCTTGCAACATATAGACAGTTGTAAACTCCATTCAGCAACTCTGACGTGTCTTGCAGGCCAAGAGGCAGGGGAATGGGAGGAGAGAGGGAAAGAATGTGGATAGCGAAACACCTCAACAGAGTTCCAACACAATACTGAATTCCAGAGTTAGCAAAAACCTGGATATGTAAGGAAAGGGTGAAGTCAGGGTCATGCTTAAAATGGTCTCAAGTCAAATGTACTAAATGAGACAGTAACACCTTCACAGGTCACGTGGATTTCCAGGTTTTGCACTCCATCTTTCAGTAAGTGCTGGCTGAAGGTGTGGTCAGTCGTTTTCCAATGTAGATGCTGAAATAAAAAGTATAAGGCATTTCGTATTTCACAGAAATACTCCCTGTTTTTCCAACAGTCCTCACGCACTCAGCTATTCTAATTTGTCTTTCAAGTAAGTCTGATGAGATTCTTCCAAGGACTTCATTTCTCTTCTGCAAAGTTACTTAAAGAGTGAGATTTTCAGAACCCCAGTCCAAAAGCTTTTGTGTCGTTCGTAGAGTACGTGACACAGCAGCTCTTGAATACCCGAGCAACGCTCCCAGGTTATTACAGTAAAACAAATAAATTACTGCCTATAAAGGGAGGGAGTAAGCTTTAAAACACTGAGCACTGAGGATCTACGCAAACACTGACCTCTAACAAATTCAGGCACGATTTAATTCGTCGCAGAAATATACAATTTTGCTATAGTACAATATATTCTCATATATTCTACCTTCCCAATTTTTGAGATATTACAAGAATTTGAAGAGACACTTGAACTACACCCCAAGAAACAAATATGAAGCTAAATAAAAACACATTTTGAGTACATGTCTTTGCCCCATCACAGAAGAACATAAGATGGATAAACATAACGTAAGGACTTGAGCAAGCTGATAGATTATGTTGGATTACACAGGCAATAAAAGCATTGCTGAGCTGTCGTAGCTGATCTTGTAGGACACATCCAGTATTTCATATATCTTTCCAAGCATTCAAACCTTGACTTTCAGTTACATCGCACAGCTGCAGCATTAGACACCAAAAATTACAAAGTATGTGCCACACACACAGAACTTCAGCATCATTATTTCTACAATGTGTTTAGGTAATAATTAGTAGAAGTTGCAGCAGTTTTCCAAATATTCTGTTCTTACTTTCCCTGCGTTATAACCTGAAGCATTTAATTAGAAGACGTGGATAATCAAATGGCACATTATAATTGCAAAGGTTATTTGCAAATTCATGATAATCCATGCATTTTCAGTTTAAGAAACTTGACCTATTCTAGAAATAAAACATATCAATGGCTGCAGAGTTTCAATTGCTGCAAAGTTTTTCTGCATTTCAAAAAGTGTCTGTCTTGAACAAGGTGCAACAGTACTCTAGTTATTCTAGACAAAGCCCTTTTCAGCAGGCACCTGACATAAAAGTAAAGTGGAAAAGCAAAGCCAGATGCAAAAGTTCAAGTGAGAAATTGGGTTAATACTTACCCTAGTCCCAAAGCCAAAACATGAGATATGAACAGAGATGGAATGAAAACCTTAAGAAATTCCGCAGAGAAAATGCCACCTTTTTTCATTGCTCCACTTTTTCTCATACTTAAAGACACTGTACGTTTAGGATGTCTGAAATGAAATTCCCTGAAAGAAGACGGGTAGGGGAGAAAAATTCAACATGTTTTTTTGTTCGTTTCTTTCCTTTCTTTTTGCACACAAATGCACAGATCTCTGTAGGAACATTTTTGTTAAAAGCACGAAGAGCTAGAGATCAAAGCAAGAGATCCCTTACACAGAGTAAGGAATCAAAGAGAATAATAGGAGGTATTGTGGAGAGACCACTTACACAGACAGTATAGAGACAAAGGGAGCAGTAGCTGAAGATAGAGGTAGGTCCGAGAGAGGGAATTTCAGGATGTGATTTGTTAGCAAGAGCCTCATTTTTTGTTCCAAACAGAGATACAGAAGTCTGCCAGATTTAGACAGCATCCTCTATTTTAATAAAAATGCTTTGCATTCAAGGATCTCAAGGTTTCCCCTTCCGTGGATGAACATTACATATTTTACATAGAAAGAAAAAAAGGTACAGAGAATTTAGGAGACTTGCTCAACACCAACCCATTCAATAAGCCAAAACTAAATCCCATGAAACCCAGCTCCAAGTACCCAGCTCTTCCAATCACTATGATTTTGTCAAGAAACCCTGCAATCAGCTTGCTGTGGATTTATATTACTTTCAATAAAAAAGTAATTCTGTCACTGTTAAGAAAGATTTCCATACTTCACTGTTTTGACTTCTTTTAGCCTCCCCAAAGAGAAATCTACCTATTTCTAAGATGATGTTATTTGGACAGCCAGAGAAATTCCCTGCAACTGTGATTTATGATTCTTCCTCATATAAAAAAATAGTCATTTAAAAAAAAAAGTTTAACTCACTTGGGAGGAATGTTTTCAGGCCTACTTGACCAGTCTGACACCCAGTCAACACTTTTCTTCAAAACTTCCAACTCTTTCTCTCCTTCTACTGCTTCTTCTTCAGACTGTAAACAGACATGAGACAAGTCTTATAGCACTCAGTTAGCTCCTCCTCATGGTGTTAAATTGAAAGTGACAACAACAGTGGTAAAATGATAAGCACCAAATGGTGGCACTTGATAAACGAGCAAGTGTCCTTGGACTACTGATTATTTAGAAGAGATTTTACCATGCAAACAAGGGGATCTGCAGAAGTCACTACACCACAAACTTCATTACTATATCCAGGACTTCCACATCATTGCAAGTTGTTTGGCTTTTTTTTAAACTAACAAAAGAAGGATTATTTTAATCCTAAATGTAATAAACCACCATCATGCAAAAAATATTAAACAAAGTTTTTACAAACGGCAAGTTGATGGCATTCAATTTAAAGTGTACTGAACGTGGCTAAAGCACAGAAATACAGCCAAATAAAAACGTTTCAAAAACACTATTTTTGACCTTTTTTAAAAGGTGTTATTACTCATTTAAAATTTAGATTACTGGCAACTAGCAGCTTCTACTGGGTGTGTCACAGATAAAGTAGGGAAATGCAAGCTCACTACAACCACCTTGATCCAAAAATTTAACATTACATCACTAGATACAAACATTACCACATAGAGGAAAAAAAAACAGAAAGGCTAGAGAATGCCACTGACTTTGGTACAAATCCCTCCTTAGTATTAAAACAAATTCCTGAGTGACTCTTACTAAAATAAGATAAACCCCTTGCAACATTAAAGCGGGAAGCATACCAAAACCAGAAGTAATCAAATATGACAGTCACAGAAGTGAGATGGCAGACCTAACCAGCAACTTCATTCAGATCGTTCTGGGTCTACAGGGCAGAACTGCAACCGCCCTACTGTTCGGCCAGGTCTTTGACAAAATTAAATGCAAGGTTTCATTCTTCCAGGAATGCTTTTTATTGATACTGCTGAAGACAGCAAATTCTATTAAATGATTAAACTAAGAGATCAGCATTAGCCTTCTCTCAGCATGTATTATGGAGATTACTCACTATGATGTGAGCTGACTATCTGCAGAGCAATAAACTGGACACCCTGAAATCTTGTGCAGAAATACAAACATTTCAAAAACAAAACAGGTTTGACACACACAGTACAAGCAGTGTTAAACAATAATATGACTGCTGCTAGACAGGGCATTTCTCAGCTTTCAAGATGAGGCCTCATCTTTCCCCTCACTCTAAAGTAATTAATCTCTACAAGTCAAATTTCACTTAATATAGAATGTAAGCCTAAGCCAACTTTACTAACCCTGCCACATTGTTAAAAGTAATTGTTCTGGAATGTGTTTTAATTTAATAAAACTTCATTCCAAAAACAACCCCTTAAAAGAAAAGATAATTCACTTAAGCTGACATAAGCTTGAGTGCACAAAAATTACTTACTATACCTATTTACAGGGAGATACTACATAAAGTTCTAATAAAATCATTTGACTAAAAACCTGCAAGTAGAAAGTACACAACAATTAAACAGCCTTACACAAATGACTAAAGGACACTACCAAATTTTGAATAAATAAGGTTTATTAATTCATTTGCTTGTACTGCAGCTCACAGCCAAGTTTCAAGACTCAGAATGAAAAAAACAAATTGCTAGCAAGTAGCTTAACATATTTTTGGACACATAGAATACATAACATTTTAGACCTTTTGACATGATAAAGAGCTTGCTCTACCCCTCAAGTACTCCCCATACTGATCTATATCAAGAGATGAACTATATACAATATCTACAACTTTAAAATATATTTTTTAAAAGTTAATGTATTTTAAAGGTTAATTAAGAAAATACCTGAGAACTACTGTCTTTGCTTGTGTGCATTTCCACATCAAAAGTTATCTGTCCATCTTCTTGAGGTGAAGGGCTAAAGAAAAATTGATTTTGTCACGTCATTCTGTCATACTACACTACATCAACTAAAGAACCATCAGCGTAAATAGCATCTCAGCAGAATCATTTCCACATGCACTTCTGCACACTATTCAACTGAGTTAGCAATATTAAAGTCTTTCAAAACCTCTCATCTTTTCAAATTTTTTTCCATTTATAATCCTACCTTTCTCAACAGGATTGACCATCCTCCCACTGAAGCAAATACACTATTGCCCATAACTTCAGCTGCTACACAAAAGATGCAGACCCCTTCCTTCTTTTAGATAACACTGCCAGTATTTGTGAATTATACCTCTTTTTGTACCATTTACAAGCAGAAACATCACACATCAAAACATCTTTTAATGCTTGGCAAGGATACACACTCCCCTTGTTAGCCTCACTCTGAATACTAAAAATTTGGTAATCTACTTGAGAAATTAATCAGCTATCGCACTTCAACCAAGGAAACACTACAGAATTTAAATCAGGAACAATACAAAGTGCTGTATAATGCACCAATGCAGGTCTCTCTCACTAACACGCTAAGGGCATCTATTTAATCTGACTTAAGCTTTCGTGAAAAAGGCATGTTTTACAGATATCCAAAAAGAACCCAAAACACCACATTTAAGAGCAACTTACCATTTAGAACTTTTAGAAAAGAATGCAAAATATCAAAATATCTCCCCCTTTCTTGTTTGTTACTTTGTTAAAAGGGGAAAAGAATTACCAAAAAGGTAACAAGTAGAAAAATAAGGTTTTAAAAAAACAAAAAAAAAAGAGAGAGAACTCAAAATGTGGGTAATGACTGAAAAAATCCTACACTAGTAAAATAAACTATACAACCATCATCTACCAAACATTCCTGGTTGGGCTGGAAAGTACTATACTGACAGCTCGCTTCTTAGCAACACAGATGCAACAAACTATTTTCTATATACGTAACCATTCTATTTGAAATACTTGTATGGATTATTTTTAAACAGTCTCCTACATTCAGTAATTAAATCAGGCCTCACTAATTTTAAATAGCTTTTATATCTGATCAACCATTTATATATGTGCTGTATATAAGCTACACAGTATACATGACAGACAGCATTTACCCAGCAAAACCAAAGGAGGCACAAGCAGAAGGACAGCTAAAATTACCTACAGAAACTGCTCAAGGATTTCCAAAACTGCCCCAAAACTTCCTAGATGAAAGGGTATAATGAACACATAAGAATATCATAATGCTCACATGTGTCTTGAAGGATTATATTGTTAGGCAAGAAATATTTTACATTCACAGAAAAAAAAAGTAGAACACTGAAAGCAAGGAGTACAACTTCTGAGAATCATTTTTTTATTAAGTCCAGTGATATATTTTATTATGCTTGACTAAATATAAAGCACGCATACATAACTTTATTATTAATGAGCCAATAAAAGTAGATATTTTTTAATACTGTATGTGATTCATGACAATGTAAAATTTAACTGTGGTGTTGATGTGACTTTCCTGCTCCTGGATTCCTTAGCTTTCTGTAGCAATGAAAGATGTCTTATTTGACAGCCAGTTACCATGAGCTGACAAGTACTCTGAATACCAGAGCATGACAAACTTAAGCCTGAGAAAAAGCTTTACCCCTTCATGAACTTTTACAGGATCAAAACTGCAATAAACTGCATGCAGGACAGTAAACACTTCTTTACCTGTCACAGTGGGAACTGCCTCTTGAACTGCTCTGTCCTGATTCATGCTGGGCGTCCAGGAGAATTTTTTCCATGTCTCCATTGTGGATGGAGGATGATGAAGGGACATGCTCCAGACCTCCATTCTTCCCATTGCCATTATCGTTGCTATTGCCATTGCCGTTCATCTGTAACTCCACCCAGGAACCTGTTGGGCCAGGCAGATGTCACTCCATTAAAAGCAGCAGAACTAGAACCCATCTTAAGTTTATCAATTACACACAGAAAAAACCCACAAACATGGTGAATTCAGATAACATACACTGCTGCTGGGAAAAAACTCATAAACATGTACCGAGGACAAGAGTGACATGCTTCCTCCTCTTTCACCAACAAAAACACCCCTAAAATTATGTTTTGTTGCTACTACCTATGGAGCTAGTCAAATAAAATGCCCCCTCTCTCCTCAACTATTAATACTTGAATAAGTCACGTTTCTCTCCGCAGTCTGAGGCTTCAATTATCTACGTATCACTCAATTACACTAGTCACCCCACTTCCCTGTTCTACATTCCTTTTTGAAACAAACTTTTCATCCCCTAGCCCCCTTCTATACAGTTCCCCCATCTGCAATTTTATATTCTCCTTCTTCCCTCTACTTCCAAAGGCCCTGAATCAACCCCGATTGTTATATACACCAGCCAGGCTGCCATTCTCAGGCATCATTCAGCTTTCTTTGCCCCGGCCCTCTAACAAACATCTCCCATCCAATGCCATCTGCCACCTCTCCTATCCTACCATAACCTTAATAAACGGGTCAAACCACAATTCAAACCATCAGAAGCTTGAGGTAGGCATTATATTTCCTCACACAGCTAAAGTACCATGCTAACATACATGTCACTGCAGTTAGACTAAAAGATTTCTACTGCTAATAAGCTAAAATAAAGAACTGAGTAGTATGAGAAATCCAGAGGTCTCACATGTAATAACAGTTAATTATTTCAACGCTATCACTTCAGTGTTCCCGCCCCCTCCCCCCTTTCCTTAGCCAAGGAAGGCTGTATAGACTACACGTTGAGCTTTACTGGGTTTCCCCTCCCCTTTTTTTTGTAGTTATAAATATGGGATATCCACGTGTGCAATGAGATTTAACAGAAGAGCAAGAGTGTATCATGAATGATAAAAGCATCTGCTAAAGAGTTCATATACTCTGTAGTTAGGTTGAGGATTTTTATTTTTGTTTTAAAATGTCTTCACGTGTATTTAATGTGCAGATTAACTAAATGCAAAACAATATTTACCAGTATGTTCATTAGTGACATGTTTCAATTGACAGGTTGTGGAAATATTCTTAATTCATAAACATACTGCGTAACGTCCTGAGGCATAAAGACAGAATAGACTTCTATTGTTCTATCTGTTCCAAATATTTAAATACATTCCCTGTACAATTTCAGTTCCAACTTTCTCGTTAAGACATATACCAAGAATCACATGACCACACAGCCACTTTATTAGCCATGTAATGGAGGGAAAGATCTCCAATGTCTCAAAAGCATACTGTTTTCAATACAATATTATATCCCATCATCCATCAGACAATGATTTCAAACATGTATACTTATATCATGACAACTCCTGTGTAATTTAATGTATGCCACCTGAAGGTGAGTGCTTTCAGGCTTTTTTGTGTTTGGTTACTTTTTTATTTTTCAACTTTTGACATCATCATCACCGAGGTAAAAATACTCGAGAAAAAAAATAAAGCCTAAAGATACAAATACAACAGCTGAAACTACTTTTTAAACATTATTTGTACAGGTTCTAAATTTTAACACTGATTTCTTGACTTCTGACATGCACACTAGAATGCCTGTACTTCTTTCTATAGAAAAGTTTTGGCCCTGGAAACTGCATCAGTGACACAGGAAGGGATGTATGTCATAACGAGTTCACCTATTTTCAACTTGATTTTGTGAAGCTGAAACAGAGTTTATTCTTCATACCAGTTATTAACCACGCCACTGTACTGATGACCATGGAAGCATCATACTCGTTAGAGTCCTGGTGGTTTACAGCCTGGTTTCCCCAAGCTGTATTCACTAAGAAGGAATTCAGGGTGTGCACAGAGCTCTTGTGCACAATCACATGACGTACCCCAACTTGGTACTACATGCTGGGCTTCTCAGATAATGAAGTGCTAACCAGGAAAAGGCAGCCTTTGCTCAGACTAGTCAGCATGAGACCCAGAGACCATGTTATTTCAGATTTAGGATGACTGCTGGTGTCTAAATTTCAAAATCAAAAGGCCACGCTGTAAGAACTACACCAGGCAGATTTGCCTCGTAGCAACATCTTTACATAAAGAGGCCACACCTGCAGAAAAGCACATGGCAAGTGCAGCTAGAAGACAGTTAGGCCAGAAAATCATGCATTCCCCAAGAACCATTTTAGAGTAGAGAGCATCTATTGGGAAAACGATAATGCTCAGGATCTGCAAAGACATCTGTTATTAAAAACTCAGCAGCGAGTGACAAACACTGTGAAAAGAACAGAGAGCAAAGATGCAAAGGTATGTCCTCCTCTGACACCGAACAGGGGCAGAGAAAAACCCAGTGTAAGACGATTAGAACTGGTTGCTCTAGTCTGCAGCTACTAAACACACCTCCATAGCGCTCACGCACAAACAAAATCTTTATTAACATTTATCCCGGACTGACAAAACTTGCCATTTATCTAAAATGTGTTGCAGCCATACTAGGGAGAACACTCAAATTAAACTGTGAGTAAGGAGTACCAACACGTCGAGCAGCAGTTTACATGACAAGCAGCACGTTCTCCATCTGACCTCACTTTTAATGAGTCAAAATACATTCAAGGAAGCGTAATCTGACATCAAGCTAAAACATGCTACATACTCCCACTGGCAGTCACAACCGGTTTGGGAGAGGGAGCCAGACAGCCCTAGTAGTTTCAAAGACTCTGATTAGAGGGACATAAATCTTTGCTTCTTTAAAAAGATGCACAAGGATATATTTGAGAATAAACCGCCCAAGTAACAGGTAGTGTTTTTTGCCCCAAGCTTTCTTCAAACTAAGGAAGTTACATTAATCACCCACATGAGAATTCTTAATTTTACCATATTTTCAACTTGACAGTAAAATGGGAAATATGGTAGAATTAAGAAATATTGTAGAATTGTCCTCCCTTCACAAATCACACCACACACACTTTCTGGGGGGAGGAAGTCTACAACTCACAACTGTTTTTATGAATGGTATTTTTCTCCAAACTTCTTTGAATTTTGGCCATGTTCTCAGACTGTATGAACTGATACACGCTGACTTTAATTACAAGTTTTTCAATAACCAATGTACTGTTTAAACAACAGTAGCTAAACGTGTGGAGGAAAAGGGGTCTCATTTGTTTATTCACTCTATGACTTCACTTGGGTGGGTGGGGGAGATATCAAGGACAATACATAAATTATATACAAATATGCATTTTAAATTTATAAAAATACTCCAAGTTAGTAGGTCTTAAGGCTTCTGAGCCATGGTGAACTTGAATATACGAAGAAATATCACTTCTACAATAAAGTCTACCGTTAACCAAAAGAAAAAAAAAAATAATAAAAAGAGAGAGAAGAAAAGAAAGCTGTTCAAATTCCCATAATGGTAATTATTAAGCAGATTTTTTCACGACAGAGCTAGATGGGTTCCTGCCTAAAGTGGGATTTCTTCCTTTTGTCAATATATAATGGCGCCTTATAATAATTAAAATATAGGAAGCATCTAGAATTCCCAGAGCAAGCAGGCAAGATTCTTTTTTTTTTTTTGTGAACCAAACAAAGCATAGGTTCTGTTACCAGTTTTAGTCCCAGGTCTTCTGACCTTCAATTCAAGTGCTGAGGGATCTTTGAATGAAAGGCCCTAAACATGCACAAACGACATACAGAACAAAATGAGTAAGTGTCTAAGCTCATTAGCCTGAAAAGGTTCACTGAAAAGCTTATATAATGGCAGAAAATGTACCTATAACACCAGAGCATTGTGGAGCAGCTGAACATCTGAAAGCAGCACTAAGCCTACATGGAGCTGATTGGTTGCATTTGTTTTGTTCACGGAGCACAGATTATCAAACATTTCCTCTCATACCTTGTGCTCACCACCTTCAGTAATCACATTGATTTTGCTAAGCCTTTACGTGCTGATCCAGCAGTAAGATCTACGTGGGCAGATCCAACACAGGCTCACAGTGCACTCACCTCTTGTTGCTTCTATCCTACAGCAGAATAACATGCCCACAGAGTAAATTAACATACTAACAGAATACGAAAAGGAAATATTAAAATACAGAAGCAGCATAGATTGCAATTTCTGAAGTAAGGATTGAGTTCGGCGCTAGGCACATCACAACTTTAAGACAACATAATTGTTATTTAATACTAACAGCCCTGAATAATTTGCTAAAATGCCTATTTGACTCAGGTGAACACTGTTGTAAATTGCCATCCCTATCACAAGATGTAGTGTTACCGTAACATAATCACAGTGTTATGAAATGGCCATAGTTTGTCCTTCTTAATACAATTCCCATTGAGTTACCAGAGATCTACCAACCATTTCGTTGTCAGTTTAACTTCATTGTAAACCACGAAGGTAAAAGTTAATGATCAAAGCAATTTATTCACTTCTTCAACTACAGCATCCTTAATAATTACAAACAAATGACAGGACACATTGAAGTAGCTGTTGAAAACGAGGGAAAAGCATCTGCCAAGTCAGTATGAGAGCCTACATAAAAACTACCGATGTGCCTTACTAGTGTTATCCTAGGAACAAAGGGATGCAGCAGAGCAGCTGACAGAGATGCCGGATATAGAGGAAAATAGCTCACGTCAGTGGTATTGACTCAGCCACTGAATAAACTCATTCCCACAGTCATGCTCCTCCCCCCTCCCTGCTGTATCCCCATCTTAGCTGTTAACACCAGCCACCAAATAAACTCCGTTTAACCACGAAACAAACCTGCTCCCGCCGAGCCACGGCGCTAGCTCGTTCCTCCGGCTGCGCTCGCCGTGGCCGATTCACCTCAGCTCCTGTGAGGAGCGGCCCGGCGCCGAACCCCGCCGCGCCGCGGGCGCTCACCCCACTTTTAGCGCGCAGCCCCCTCCGCTTCCCCAGCCCCGCAGCCCGCTG
>Ga0065711_1006344_pt1 | contig 17645 bp, 13 predicted proteins | sample Hoacrofraction12_FD_59098 | JGI IMG/M metagenome (GOLD analysis project Ga0065711, IMG submission 59098) | Hoatzin crop microbial communities from Cojedes, Venezuela - Epithelial fraction 12 v2 (version 2) | ecosystem: Host-associated > Birds > Digestive system > Esophagus > Crop | place...
CTCACCACCCTCATGGTGAAGAATTTCTTCCTAATATCTAATCTAAATCTGCCCTCTTTTAGTTTACAGCCATTCCCCCTTGTCCTATCACTACACACCCTTGTGAAAAGCCCCCCTCCATCCTTCCTGTAGGCCCCCTTCAGGTACTGGAAGGCTGCTATAAGGTCACCCCAGAGCCTTCTCTTCTCCAGACTGAACAGCCCCAACTCTCTTCGTCTGTCCCCATAGGAGAGGTGCTCCAGCCCTCGGATCATCTTCATGGCCCTCCTCTGGACCCACTCCAAAACATCCATGTCCTTCCTATGTTGGGGGCCCCAGAGCTGGACGCAGGACTCCAGGTGGGGTCTCACCAGAGCGGACTAAAGGGGCAGAATCACCTCCCTCGACCTGCTGGCCACGCTTCTCTTGATGCAGCCCAGGATATGGTTGGCCTTTTGGTCTGCAAGCGCACATTGCTGGCTCATGTTGAGCTTCTCATCCACCAGTATCCCCCAAGTCCTTCTCCTCAGGGCTGCTCTCGAGCCACTCTCCACCCAGCCTGTACTTGTGTTTGGGATTGCCTCAACCCACGTGCAGGACCTTGCACTTGGCCATGTTGAACTTCATGCAGTTCATGCAGGCCCACCTCTCCAGCCTGCCAAGGTCCCTCTGAATGGCATCCCTTCCCTCCAGCGTGTCAACCACACCACACAGCTTGGTGTCGTCGGCAAACTTGCTGAGGGTGCACTCAGTCCCACCGTCCATGTCACCGATAAAGACTGAACAGCACCGACCCCAGTACCAACCCCTGAGGCATACCACTCGTCACTGGTCTCCACCTGGATATCGAGCCATTGACTGTAACTCTTTGAGTGCATCCATCGAGCCAGTTCCTTATCCAACGAGTGGTCCGTCTGTCAAATCCATGTCCTTCCAATTTGGAGGCAAAGACATCATGCAGGACAGTGTCGAATGCCTTGCACAAGCAGTGTGGAATTGGCAAATAATTTCAAACTTTACTACAGTAAAGTTTTTCTTGGTAAAATATATAGACATCAGAGATGGGGCTCATCTTCCACTTCAAAGGCAAATTGCATTCCTTTGAATCTTCCCTAATAACCACACACATTTCTCCAAAAAGTCAGAACAGTTAGTTTAATAATATGCAATCATATTCTTAGGAAAAGGATGAAATGGTTATTATTACACTCTATATTATTATGATACATTAATTGTATTATTAACATATATTTATGTATTAACATGTTATACTAATCTTATATAATGCATTTCTGAAAGGAGCAACAATGAAAGAGGAAACTATTTCCTGACATAAGCACTCTTCAGTGCAAGACAAGGTTGTAGTCAGTCACCTTTCCTTACTCCACAAATGCTTTACTTTGCTCAGGTACAGTAACGGATAAATATCATTATCCTATGGCAAGAACATGATAAATTAGCTTAGACATTGTATGTAACTCTACAGCTTTTTATAGCTTGCACATGCCCACCCACACGTGCCACTGTCGACGGCCAAAAGACCTGCTAAAGCAGTTAGAGTAGTATTCACCACCTAAATACAGTCTAATTTTTTTACCATATCAGTCTAAGCTGACTAGTCTGGTTAAGGCGTACTGGTTTTTGCAGCCAAGAGAAGGATTCAGGAGAGCAAGATCGCTCCTATAGCACCTGACTGCCCTTCTTTCCCAGTCTCTTATTATCCCCTGCCCAGCTAGAACTGGATCAAATGAGGTGTCTTTGGCACAAACTCAGAGCAAGACTCACACTCTCACCACTGGTTTCGCATACTGACTGCACTGCTGCATCTGACCTCTTGCCATTGCAACATATTAGAGTCTCTCTGTTTTTCAGAGAAAGTTTACCAAGAGAATTTGGACTCACCTTATTTTTATGTAGCGTATTAGAAAGCATCTCTCAGTATACAATGAAACATCTCATCCTTGCTATTTCACTTCCTTTTCACTTAATCCCCAATTCACAAAATTGGGTCATTTTCAGTGGGTTTACCACATGAAACTGTGAGAAATAATAATAGCCAGCAATTAAGTCAAATTTAGCACTTATTACTCAACAAGAATTGCCTAGGAACAGAACATGTTTTCCATAAATGCATTCATTGTTCAAAATTCTTTTGAACGTGTTTTAATGCATGAGCCTCCTCTCCTACAGAATATTAATAAGCTGCTCATTGCAAGAATGTATCAGAAGTTGGATACTCACAATTCAATGTTAAAGTTAATTTGACAGGTCTCAAGCCAAACGTGGTTTTTTGCTGATTACACAAGCATAACTCATCTGATCTGCAGTATGTCCGTTCATGAACCTGAATCCCACACTTGCATTTCATTAAAATTCTACAATAATTTAAAAACCAATGTTTTTCTAAGTTCTCCTATGAGTAACCACGTTCTCCTGAACAGAGTCAAGCTACCTACAGGGAAAGGTCAGAGTTAAACAGCTTCCCCCAGCTCTGTTCCTACTCTGAGCACAAATCCAAGAAGCTATATACATGAAATCTGACTATAAAGTTCTAAAGAGGAAACATACAGTGTCTTTGCCATGATATTAAGATGATTTTGCTTCCCTTCTGTTTGTATATAAGAAGAACAGGAGCTATTGTCTTTCTGTGCCACACAGTGTCGAATATTAATAATTTCATAGAAAATATATAACTGATCCATCTGGTATTCATCACCTTTGTCTCACAAAGCAAGGGTCTGTCCTCAAAGACCTTTTTAAAATATGTACAAAGTCTGCGGTACCAGATGTGGTTTTCTGGACCATTTTCTTTTTCAAGTCGTAACATAACGGCAGACCTACTACAAAGTTACAGTTTGCCATCTCTCTCTTTTTAATTTCAATTATAACTTGCAAAAATTCAACTTCCCCTTACAATAGGAATCACTCAGGTTGAATACTCATTATGTGATCAAAATAGAAAGCGAGGAGTTGGAATAGGCATGCTGTATTTATAACATCCTTTGACTGTATCCCAGCTTTAGCTTCCCAGCACAAAGAATCAAGTCTTTAAGTTAAAAATAGTTTTCAAGTCTTTGGTCTTTAAGTTAAAATTAGCACTCAGAAACATTCACACTTAGGGAATTATAGCTCAAGCAACAAATCTCACCATTTCAGTTACAATATGTGATAACACTCTTCTGCAAGACCCGAAAAGCTAACATAATGGGATGTTCCCTATCAGGTAGAGACTCAGGAGGTGTAGCAGCTCCAGGCTGGGCATAAAGGGGGCTCTGAGCCAGAAGCTCGAGCATGGTGCCACAGACGCCGTACTACGCACCCAGCCTCTGTCCCACGGGCTTGGGGGAACAGTGTCAGGTTGATGACGACAGTGCCGCATGGCAACGAAGTGGATCTGCTTCGGGTCCGTGTGGCGTACCTCTGGCCCACCCGCTGTTTCAGTCANCGGCCTTCCTCCAGTAACTCATGCACTCCACTGCCACGCAAAATGCGAGTCTAAGAAGCAGGCAGATCAGATTCAGTATTTATGCTTTGTGCAAATACAGGAGGCCTCACACTGTGCACAGCAGTAAGGAAGTCTGCCTAACGTTTCTCTAAGCTGTTTACCTGCTAGCTCTCACTCCCAAATATTTGCAAACCGCTGAAAATGACAACTTTTCTTCATATCAGCTATCTCCTGCTGGCTGTCTAGCATGGTTTGAAATTTCCTATCTAACCACCGACCCAAGTAGGAGCCTGTAACAAGATAAGTGGGTCAGCGAAGGTCTGTTTCCCAGCCACCATTTGGCACAGACCAAAGCACCTGTATTGGCCAAATCTCTGTACAGACTTATTTTCCTGAGTTGGCCTGGATATCCTTTCACCAGAACTCACTGCTCCCTGTGGTCCTCCACAGCTGTGGACAAGTCCCCAGTCTTGTCCATAAATTCGAGCATCGGGCATTGCTCCTGCCCAGTTTCCCACCTCTTCCAATACTGCTGTTTTCCTTTTTCTTCATACTGTGCGCTCAATTCAAGTACCAAATGACCAGCTCTTTTGCCTCCTACCCTGTAGATATTATTTCCAAACAGCTCTTACCCCTTTCTTAATCTCACCTTTCCCACCCTGGGATCTGATTACTTGCAAATGGGGGTAAGATGGGAAAATATAGAGATTCTGGGCATCTGCTACACATTCTTCTTTGGTTCTCTCTCTCCCACTTCATCCTAAGTAAAGGGTGAGGATGGGTAAGGAGATGCAGCAGGCTTCTTGGCTTGCCCCACAGGTTGCCGCTCCCAGGACAGCGGAAATTGGTTCAGGCTGTGCAACAGCTGCCTCAGCTGGAAACATCCTGCACCCCGGTCCAAAGCCATCTTCCACCCTCCTGCTCTGGCAGTCATCCCACCTTCTGCAGCCAGCACTGAAGCAGAACTGCTGAGCTGTCAGCAGCTTCTCACAAGAGGCCAATTTTTACGCCGCATAATTGTAGCAAAAAAAAAAAAAAAAATTCATGAGAGTTGGCAACCCATGTTAAATTTGCATGCATATCTGATTAGCTGCATCTTTAGAATACACGGTCTTACAAAATATTGCAAAATTATTCATTTTAATTTTTTAAAAGTCTGGATTAAATTCTGTCAAAATATAAAGCCTATTTTCTTCTTCCTTCCCTCCTTCCAAGTGAGCATAATCCAATTTTCCTTTGAAACTGTAGCATTTTATTTTGCATTGCTTGGGAGTTATGAACAAAAAGAGAAAAACAGTAATAGGACTGAAAAAGGAATTTTCTAGCTTCATCTTTATTTAAGCAGTCAGAGAATGAAATAGGACACTTTCCTACAGTTATTCCTCGTCTTCCACCCACTTCCCTAGAAGATATCTAGAAGAGCAGGCTCCAAACCGGTTAATCACAGCTTATGGAAGCCAGTCTCTCAGAGGCAGTTTTATACATCTCCTACATGCCCTTAGCCTGAGAGTTCAGACTACTGAGATCACTGTGCAGGAAAGGAGCCAGGACATCACAGATCAAGGTGCAGATGGGAGATCTGCTCTGGCTCACCTAGACAGTCGGTGTCAAAAGGCTAAAAAATGTAGTTTCTGTCCAGGCTTCAGTATCAAGGCTGTAGTGCACCAGCAACAGACAAGATTTTCACCAGTTTGCCAGACTGACTGGGACATATTTTCTGAGTCTGGAAACCACGGCGTTGCTGGAGGATTCAGGGGAAAGGGTTGGGGTCACATTTTCTGACCCTGCAGAAGAATTTGGTGCTCAGATGCTGCTGTTTCGCCTTTGCCTGTGATGCTCGGATGACAAATGCTGTGTTTCAGGCTGTGGCCAGGGCCAAACATGCGTTTCAGCTGGCAGTCTCAGCTCACAGCTTGGCCTCTTGCATCCAGCGGAGCTGCCTGGGAAGGCAGCTGACACCTTTGGTATTGCTCATCATGTCACATGGGATCACCCTAATCCATCCCATCTCCCCACTATATTTGGGAAGTCAAAGTAAGGAAGAAAAAACACTTTCTTCCCAAGAGGAAGGACCCAGTCTTATTTCCTGCCTCTTTATTTGCCAAGCTACTGCATGTGACAACCCTCTTCAAACCCACACCCATCTCAAACCTGCCTCAAAATCTTCTTCCCAGTCAAGCAGAGGTAAGCCCACCTAAGCCATCTTCCCAATCACTGGGTCCTCCCTACAACCAGAAGCTTCCAGCAAGACACAATCACCTGCCTTCATCCCACCTTCACCCTACCTCCCTCTGTGCCTTCTTGGCCCCCGCGGCTCAATGGGCAGACTCTCCAGCACATGTCCAGAAAGGTTACGGTTACGTGCAAGTATCAATCAATATACAAACTGGCATGACCACTGATATTATATGCCACACAAACAAAAACTGAAAGTCTGTAATAAACACAACGCAAAATACTTACTTCTGTGTGCATGAGCTAAAGCCAAAGCCCCTCCTTTCCCTTCTCTCGTGGTTCCAAAGGTGTACATGCTTTATTCCATAAATATGCATTATGCAAACTGCCAAATAATATTATGAGAAAAGCTGTATCAATTTGGCTACATTTTCTTTAGAATACTTCAGGCAGCATTTTGAATGCTGTATTTTGCTCAGTGTGAATATCTGAGCACTGAGGCTACTTTCTCAAAACAATATTTAAAAAATTTTTAGAACTCATTTCAGGACTTCCATACAACATCCTGGGTGTGTTTGTATAACACTTTTGGAACAGAACAACAATGCAAATCCCAGGCTTCTGTTCAGAAAGTGCACAAAGGAAAATGTTGCAGTGGCTACACTGATTTTGATTCAGTACTTCGATACATAGGTGCTTACGTACATTTCACAAAAATAAGCCTTCCATAAAGATTTCCTATTAGGAGGTTAGAAAGCCCAAAGTCATAAACCATTCCCCGTGTCCTAGGTAAAGTCCATCCAATTCTGTGGTGAAACACTACCTTCCATTTTTCATTATCCTCTTACAGTTTTAAATAATGTGGTCACCATGGTTCATTTTCTTTGTGGCAAAATTTTATGCTCTAGTTCATAAAAATAGAGCATAAAGTTTTGCCACAAAGAAAACACTTAGTAGTGCCTGGTCATATTGACATATAAGTGAGAAAGCAGGAAACAATAAAAAAAGAGAAAATCTGGGAACAAATAAACTATGAGCCCTGCATTCTTTTGTCGGTTCCCAAACAGTAGCCGTCAACTCAAACAGCAACTGCAACTATTTCTCTTGCCAAAGTCCACAGAGTCTCTGTGGTCAATCAGGTGGCAGTCCTCAACCCTGAAAGGTGTTTGCACACTGAACTCCTGGTAAGCAACTGGCACCTACATTAACTACCTTCTGCACATGCAGGTGACACCTCCTCTCCCCAGTTAGGCCCACACCAGTAACAAGATGGCATGACGTACCTGGCATCTGTTTGCATTCATCAGGTTTCTTTAGCTCCAGATAAACACCAGTTTCTGATGGGTCTAGGCAGCTTTGGTTGGAGCCACTTGGATGTCTCTGTGTTGAACTCTTCAGCACACCATGTAATAGGAAACATTATTCACTTGGGCACAGTGCAGCACAAGTACACACAGACAGCTTGATTTCTAATCACACCTGAGCTAATAAGTCCTCCTGAGACTTATTAGTGTCAGCTTGAGCTGTCTGGAAACGTCTTGCCCATATTTAAAAAAAACTCTCAGTCATTCCTCTGAAAAGGTCTAGTGCATCCATTCAGTAGAGCAGATGCCCGTAAAATTTAAGTCTCTGGTTGTGCTGTGCATGCTTCAGCCCAGGATTTTGGTAGGTGAGCAGGGAGGACTTTTCTCTCCAGTTGCTCCTAACACCCTTCTCAGGCTGCCGGGGAGGTCCTCCTGACGGTGCTCCCGCAGTGCTCAGGCGATTCTCAGTGCTCAGACAGCGAAGACAAAGAATAAAAACCAATAGGCAATCAAGTAATTACAGCCCAAGTCTATCATAATTAATACATATAATGGAGATCACTTAAGAAGAAAGTTAACTGCGCTACCAACAGGAGATTGCTTTATAACTGGGTTTCTTATTCCTTCCTGGTACAAGAGCATGCAAACTAAGGCATTTAATCCTACTGCAGTAGTTAAAGCATTACAGCTTTCTAAAGTCAATTAGACTTAACATTTGAATGCTTAATTTTGCAGTTCCTTTTAATGAATTTTAATTTATTTGTTTGTTTTTAATAATGTATTGACAAATATTGTCAAGCAGCTACAAAAACAAGTTGAAAACAAGCACTGTGATTACATGCACCAGGTTGAACTGCCTCATATCCCTGGGAGCTATTTACTTTTTTTCAGATATCTGGATGCCAGGATATGAACGCTAGTGAGCAAAGAATGGTTTCATGGTTAAGGCATTGAAAAACAAGGCTGTGTTCTTAGAAAGAATATTATACAAGATATGAAGTCAGTGTGCTTTTCTATTCCTCCTTTCCCTGTGCCTAAATAGAAGTTAGTAAGACTCCCTTAGTCGGTAGAAATTTTGGAAGCCCTAATTAACATCTGCAGAATAATTTATGATCATGAATGGATACAACTATTTCAAAGCAATTAATTTTTATTGGCTATCTTTTCTACAGTTCATCTGAAAAAAACTGCACGTTGCAAACTGGAATTTCTATCTACCATAGAAAGCAAAGGAATACGGAGCTCCTGGTTATGCCCTGTTCTCTCAGAGCCTTCAGCACACTACTGAATGAATGGATTTAAATGGACCCGATTTTAAAGGAAAAAAATAAAAGTAAAGACACCACACATCACTGTTCCCCCTCCCCCCAATAAACAAAGAAAATGCTTGGCATTATCAACGAAACCAGCCAAAAACTTTTATCCCTTTCTCCTTCAAATCACTACAGTCACAAAATATTCTGGAGCACTTGTCATTACTTCTATTCATACAGAAAAAATGGTAATGCACTTGTTTCAGATATTATATTATGCGGCAGCCCTTCTAGGAGGAAAGTGCTGTTGTGACAGAAGCAGATCTCCACAGCATCACTGATGTGAAAGAAACCCTTTCAGTTTTCATCAGCTGAGACACTGTTCTATGGTGAGGGGCCTGGCTAATTTTTCTCCTGAGGCTTTTGGTATCTGGTGGCAGATCCAATAGCTCAAACATAGGAGAATTGTCAACACTGTCCCCGCATCAGATATAGAGAAATGCTGATGACTCCTGGGCAATTTTCTTTCATGTGTTGATAGAGGGAAGGTTGCGGCCAGAGGAACTGGGGCATGACTTCTTTTCTTTGTTTTCCCACTGTCATTTGAGCCCCCTGGGGTCAATGTCGAACAGCTTTTCTAACCTGAACCAGGAAACTAGAAAGCTGGCCGAGGCATGCATATCTGCAGTGAAAATGTTTATTTACATCATATGCCCATGCATTAGCTTCATGTCATAGCCACAGTCAAGGAACTGGTCTTAAAACAAAACCAGGAAAAGGAGTGATCTCAACTCTGACACAAGCAGGAGGTGGTTCTTTGTTCCCTCACCTTGTTGATTGTTGAAGTCACCCTCACTCAAGCATAAACAGCTGAAAACACATCCCAGTCTTTCTGCCTGCATTGCATGTGCCGTGTTCAAGTCATCTGGATACCAACCACATCCAGCTTGGAACAGATGCTCAAAGTGCAGTAGAACAGGTAACATTTCTTCCACTCATGTAAATATTGTATGTTAGCAACTCTATGTGAGTCACAGCTCAAATTCTGAGATGAAAGATGCTAAAGATGCCATTCATCTACCTGCTTATACCCACAAGTAGTAGCCATTAGAAGTCACTATTTGTCAAAGATCTGAAATAACATCCTGTAACTTGTTATTGCAATTTCTACAACATATGGCAGCAGCATACACTGTCAACTGATCCGAGGAAGTGAGGAAAACAAGAGACTTTAATCACAGTTTAAGTAGAACTACCCGTTACACCATAGGGACATATGAGTGAGGAGCTGGAAGCACCTAAAAACACTTTGAAGAAAAGATTACGAACAACTGAGGTAGAGCTGTCAATTTTAATCGCTGTCTATGTTGAACCAGAGTACTGACTTTGCAGTTGTGTCCCACGTGTCATTGGGAATCCAGGAATTACATACCTTTTTAAACAGCAGAATCGCACCACTGTGGCTTCAGAGACAGATTTGTTGTAACTGGAAGAAATGGGGTATTATGCTACGTCCTGCAGCCCGCAGGCCTGCCTCTAGCCTTCTGGCTACTGCAGGAAGAGCAGAGACATGGCTTTTCCTACATTGTCAAAAACCAACCTCCTGGACGTCCCTCTATGCCCAGCATAGAAAAAATCACTTTGTGCCAGCCACTCTGCAGGAAGACAAGGGAGAGAAAGAGCTAGGTACCGCCTTGTCCTCAGTATGCCAAGTGCAGAACTAAGTATAATCTTGCCCTTACCATCTGAATAGCACCATTTAAATGAGTGCATATTATTGTATGGGGATTTTCTGGAGATGCATATGGCACAGTCAGTATATATTTTTAGTGCTTTTTTTCATGACCATGGCAATACTATGCAGATAAAGCAGAAGCACTCAGTAATAAAATCCTACCCTTTGCCACTGCTCAGGGAGATGCTGAATTTGGACAGAAAGCAGTAAGCACTGTGGGGTCTTGGGATAAAGAACAGTGAGCATCCAAAATTCTGTATGAACTGTATAAATGACATTCTTAATCATTTTTGTCCCTGAAAAGGTATTTCAAGGAAGACAGGTTTCTGGTCTTGGTTCTAAAAGTGAAGATGTATATGACCGCATCTTCAGTGCCTCCACTTCTATAGCTACTGTGACCTATTTAGTTAATAAGAGAGGACGAGCCACCGATAAGACAAATGAAGCACTACCTTCCTTTTACCTCTGGAACATTTCCAAAGACCAATGAAAACTAAGAAGGAAATTTACTTGGTAACAAGGTTAGCTAGAGTAAATAGTAAGTAATTACTGTCTTTTAAAAGACATTGTTAAGACACACATACTTTCCTCATTTCCTGCTTAAGTATTTTCCTATTTGTATAAGTAAAATCATTTTAGGCTAAAAGAGTAGTATACAAAACAAATTAAATAGAATTCACTTTGTATCTGTTTTCCTGGTGCTTATTAAATGTGAACATTTTTCTTAGTCTGGGCAATGAAGACATCCTAAAATCTTTAATTTTATTTCTTAACTGGTTTGCTCTCTCTTTGACATGCATATGTTCGCTGGTTCTGTTCATAAGGTCCTGTATATGGCTGTATTTAATTTTTTAATTATTTATTACAATAGGCCACCGGACCACTCCCTAACTAGGTCTCTTAGAAAAAAATTATACATCATTTAGTGCCAGTTTATAAAGAGAAAATGCTTAACAAGTCAATACAATTTCATCTATTTACACAAGTGACAACTTTGGCCTAGCAATCTCAGTGGTTCTTGTATCTCCCTTAGACTTGCAATATTTTTCTGTTGTATTTATAATAAAGTATATGAATGAAACATATCAGTTCAGACAAGAGCTTGTGAATTGCAGGAATTGTCATCATTGTATGTACAATTCTTCAAAACTGCAGCCTGAGACTTGATGAGGTGGCAGCGTGCAGCTCAGTATGAATGTACTGTATGGTGAGTCTCTGGAAACAGTAAAATCAGTTCTTATCTAGGTCTCTTGAGGTACAATAACATCCAGAAAGACTCCAAATGTGGAGAGAGAGAGAGGAAAGGCAATCTGCAACACTTTTGTTCTAGGTTCCAAGTGCAGATGGAAAGAATAAAAAAAAAAAACATGGAAGGAAAGATACTCAGAAAGAATAACTTCTTCATTTCTGAAGGATAAATAAAACAACTGGATTATTTGCATGAATAATGGATCTTAAATGCAGCAAATTTGTATCTGCTTTTTGCTACTACATAATCAAAGGTTAGCAGCTTTACCTAGGTAAGACACAGACAGGGCCTTGAGCCAGATTTTGCTGAACTGAGACAATTTTTTAATGATTGAGCTCTTCATTAAACCTATCAAAATACTGACATACATTGGTAAAACTATACAGCTGGGAAAGGCTGGTTAAGAAACTGAATGTTCATACTACACCTGAAAACCACATAGGCCGGTTGCATGTTCCATTTTACATTGTTGCTAAATTAATAGATCCTGTTCATTAAATAAGTATAGGGAAATTTTCTCTCCAATGCTCATCCAAGCCAAGGGCAGTGTTTCCCCTTACTGAAAATACCTCTGGGCTAGCATTTTTTTGTAACACAACTGATATTCCAAGACATGACAACTAAACCATGAGTCCGATCCCACCATTAATCTTACACTCTACCTTTAAGAACATTTTGTCATCTGTTAACAGCACAATGGGAATTTTTATAATGTATATTAACCTATTTAACTCTCAAATTATCACTAGACATTTTAAACTAAAACTACCTGCAAAGAACCAAAATCTAATAGAACTAGCATCCCCTGAAAAATGCTTCATGCTTCTTTGTACATGCCAGACTATAAGATATCAGGGCAGTAATACCAAAATTAATGTGTAAGTGTTCTTTCAGGTCCTTGTACATCCATCATAAATACAACCATTTGGCTTCTGGTTAGACATTATCTTCTTAAATCCTCATTACGGTATCACCAGAAATGGAGAGAAGTCGAGTGGGCACAGCTAAAATGGCTGCTGCATGATAAAGAAGAACCAAAATAAAGGTAATTTTGTAAATATTAACAGACTCATGGTATCCATGAGCTTGGAAGAGCAGGAAGGGAGGGGAGTACACAGTGAATACTGTCAGTATAGTACACGGAGGTGCAAGAAGGCTCTCTGTCATAAAATTTCCCATAAAATTAAAACTATTTTTCCACCTTCTGTAGAACAGAAGAACTTTTAATAGCCAAAGTTTAATAGTTTAATAGCTGAAGTAATAATAGCCAAAAACTTTGATAATCTCAGCCAGAAAACCCAAAGCTCATTCACAGGACATCTGGGGACCAGCGGATTTACCATCTTTGTTCTTTCCTCCCTCTACTCCACTCACGCAAATCCCTCTGCACACAGGCTGAATGCTAGAGTGAGCAGGGCTTGTGCTCTCTCTTGAGAAATTTCAGAAGCCTTTTCCCTTCCCATCTGTTATTCGCATCCACCCTAATTTGTTCTGAGCAGAGCTTGTTTTCAGACGGGCAGTATTTGCCCCACTGTACCGTAAACTCAAAGTTCAAAATCTCTTTGCTCCGAAAGCTAAGGTTTCTCCCATTACGAAGCAGCTTTGCCATGCTTAACCTCATTAGGTAGCAGGGTCACGCTGAACCCTATCAGGTGGCGAGGCCATGCGCCGCGCTCCGAGGATGACGGTAATTGTCAGCACAGCATTGGAAGCAGGAACCGGAGACTTCCTCTCAGCGCTGAAGGGAACTGTAGGAGAGAGACCACGAGATTTCTTAGGGAGCACAGCAGAGGTCTCCTAGCTCTCAAGCTTTTTAAAATCCATCAGGATTTAAAATACACGGAAACATACAGCGCTGCCGAGGCCCCGCACTGAAGCGAAGGATGTGAGCTGACGGAGGCTTTGTATTGTACCACGGAGGTGGAGAGAGTGGTGAGAAAGCCTCGCTCCAAATCCCATCCCTAGGTGGAAAAATTTCCCCGCTGGGTGCTGTAAAGCAGCATTCTCACTCTCTCTCTAACAAATCTATCTGAAAGGAAGATGGGGGAGAGAGCTGAAGAAGGAAGGAGGGGAATAAGCAGATGGGCTGTAGTAGAAGCCATGGCACTGGCAAAAGTAGTTTTCCCATGCCCATATCCTCTGTGGGCTAAGAAGAGGAAATACAGGTTAAAGAGCTCTGTAACGGGACAATACCTAATGAGGTAACTATGCATCTAAGGACAAGAGCAGTGCATCCAGTCACCAGCCGTGGAATATTGTGACAAAAATGGTGTCTTTTAACAGGGCTATGACAGGAAAAGTAGGAGCAATGGCTAATTTATGACCTTGAAAATAGTGTTGTAACAATTTGGCCAGTTAAGAGCGAAACAGAAAAAAGAAGACAGTCTACAAATGCACACTGATGTAAAATGAACTTGTAAAAATGTCTGAACAAAAAAGCTTCAGCTCCATCCTTTCTGTATGAAAGCATTGGGTGTGATGAAACATCTGGCTCCTCTTGAAGCACAGGTATGACTTGAGCCTGCGAAGTACCACACCACAGACAGTCCTACTTATTAGCAGTAAGACAATTGTTAATGTAGTGCTGCTCACCACTAATTTAAACAAATTGCACATAATTGGTTCCTATAAACGCTCCAGAAAACACTGCTTCACTACCTTGGCCACCTGACTGTCTCAGTGTATCCTCAGACTGAAAGGTTTAGGCACTCACAGAGGGTACCATGAACACTGGGTTTGGTATCATGGAGCTATGTGGCTTAACTGCCCTCCTAGGTCAAACAGCACTGAACTTAAAGCGAGAATTTTTACTTTTTGTTTCAGTGACAGACCTTTATTTCATAATTAGTTGAAGAGTGTGCTACAGTCCACTGCACAGCACGTTACATACTGGCCATTCCACCAGTGCTCTTCATAAACTCACCATTATATCTAACCTTAAAAGAATTAACATTTTTAGTGCTATTCATTGAAAAGCACTGTTAATATCAACAGATGTCACATGTTTCTACACTAGCCAGATCTTTCTGTACTGGAATAAAGAAGAATTTAAAAAGATAAGTACTCTGTCAGGGACTTAGCATGCTGTTGTCGCATATTCCCCTCACGGAGAAAACATTAATGCCACATGTCAGGGGCAAGGAGACTACCATGTGACCCGTTTACTAATTTGTGTAGTGCAATGTCTGCAGTTTGAACTTTCATTCTCTGATATTCCTTTTTTTAGAAGTATTTTTCAAAAGGATTAGAAATTCCTGCTAACTCAGCCTTTCATTTTATAAATTTGCTTCAAGGTCCTTCATTGAAGACACACTGAGACTCCTGAAATCTATTTGTGTAACCTCCAGCTTGTTCTGGTTTCTGCTGTTGCCTGTACCTAAGAGAGTGAAAGCAATGAAAGAAATAAGAACTTTGGGATTCTGAGAAAAAGCTCAATTGTCTTTAAAGGGAAAACCCAAGATGACCATGTCCACATGGGAGGAAATTGTTGTTCTGTCTCAACCGTTCATTTGGTGCTTATGCTATTTGGTTTCTGTAGACCTATATTAGTTTCATTATATGTTAGTGCCCTTGGATGCAAACTGGGGAAGACTTGCTTGTTCTGCAAATTAGTCACTGTAGGTTAAAATAGACAAGAAGATGGAGAACACTGCGGCTGATGCTGTAAGAAATATTCAAGTAACAGTAGATTAAGCACAGAACCATTCAATCTGTACATGAAAATTATTGTCTTCACAGAAACAGGGGCCTCTCCTTCTGGAGACCAAGGACTGGTGGATTAGCAAGAAAAGATCTGAGTATTTAAATTTAGCTAGATTTTAAAAAAACAAAGCAGTGTGCCAAGGCAAATAAAGGCTCCCTCTTCTTTTCCTCTGAGGGCAAACATCACTCCCATCACAAGAATGATTCCATGCTCTGGCCATGGAGAGCATGCTCCCTTTATCCTCCAGTAAAACCCTTTGGAGGTCTTTGCTGGCCTAATCTGACAGTAGTGTGTTGCAGCGTAAAGCAAATAGCAAGGAACTTCCAGAAGCAGGATTAAAGCTGGTACTTTTGGGTAACACAGCAAGAAGAAAGACACTGTGAATGAGAAGATACCAAAAAACTTCATTTACCCAGCCTGGAAGAGGGAATGAAGAAAAGATATTTTCACTCTTGGAAAGAATCTCAATGCAGTTAGTCTGGCCCAAGTTGGCTTAATTGCCACATTGTGTGAAAGGTCCTAGACATGTTACATTAAAGTGCTAGTAGCTGAAGAAACAGTTTCCAAGATACCTAATAAATTGAGAAGTATTTATACTGAAAGTCTTTTACTCCTCTACTGCTAGAAACACTTTACCAGCTCAGAAGATTTGACTCGACTTCCAGATTTACAGAGTGGTTAGAGTGGTTTCAGAAAGCCCAGCTCTTCATAACAAGCCCACATGCTGAACACAGGCCCCCATTGTGCTTTATTTTAATGCAACACAAAACTGTGTCCCATCATTAAAGCTTTTCACTATTGGCTTTATTGTGGGCAATGCAAATGTTAAAATCTCTGTTCTTGTTAAATGGAGCACACTTCTTAGTCCTGGATTAAGCAATGATACTTGGGTTTCTTCAGATCTTTAATTTGTAAAGGAACAGTTATCTTAAGGGTTTTAAGGGAATTCATGAAAAGAGGAGAATCCACTGCTTAAATTCAACCTTTTCATATTTAGCACTAAATGCAAGAGTAAACATACCCTTTGTATCCTCAGAGGAAAGAATTTAGAGATTCCAAGTGCTATAAACTGATTTCCCTAAAACTACTTAAAAATAAAACAAAACAAACCTCAAACCCAAACTGCTTTATGGTTTCTAATTTTCATTAACATAGGCAAAATACAAGCAAATATACTGGAGCATGCTGTCAGAGTATAAGCCAGACCCTTTTAATTCACAGACCATGACCATGTTTAGCCTGCCAAAATATTTAAAGCATCAATAATCAGTAAAAATGTTTCTTTACTTGTGCTCCTCATAGCTATACAAGGAGAGAGAGACACTGGTGGTCATGTGGGGAGAAATATATACCCTTTAATTAAAGGAAGATCAAAAAGCATGTGCAGCAGCAACTCAGGTCGGTGTCCATAGCTCAGCAAACAGAAGATGGGTGTGCAGTAAAACAACAGGTTACTCAGATGACTGATAGTGTTGACCAGCTTCATTGTATACGCTCACACAAACGAAGGGGTGATCTGTAGTAAGGTCAGTGAGGAGGAAAGCAAGTCCAAGTCAGTGAAGCGGAAGAAAAAGGTTTTGTTTAGAGACAGAGGAAATCTCCTGTACTTCAGCTCTTCCTTACCCTGAAGCTGCATCTTCTTCTTGTCAGAGAGACGACACAGGGGAAATCTGTTGCTTTCTCCAGCAAGACTGAGCCCCCCTTCCTGTCTGGTTTGCCCTCATCAGAAATTCATTATGATTCATTCCTTGCAGACTTGTTCTCTGGTGCTCAGCTGCCAGACTTCCTCCGAAGAGGGGTACTCTGGTCTCTTTCCTCTGCCAGCTTTTCACAGGGTTAACCAAGAACCCAAGGGAAGCCCCTTCCTAGGTGCTCCTTCCTCACAGGATGAAGCTGGAATTCACCCCTTCTACTGAAGCTCTAATACGTCCCTTGCCTGGCTGGGATGATCTCCTATGCTATCATTAGTCCAGGTGCATTCCCACACTAAGGATGGGGGACAAGTAAATCACCCTACAAGCAGAGCCTGCCCTAACTTTTCTTAGTGGAGGTGAAAGGCGGTTTCTGATCCTCCTTGGCTGTGCTCATACCGCTAAACAAAAGAAGTGCTAGACCTCCGGTCACCCACACTTGTTCCTGAAGTCCCAGGCGGTTTTGGACCACTTCAGCGAGCTCTCTCCAAGCCAAATCTGTTAGGGAGTGTGGTAACCACAAATTATGTGGACATGAGCCAGCCAGAGCCATTTGGACTTGGATCAATCCCTGGCCCTTTTTAATTAAGCAATATAAATTCAGTCTTAGGTTCCTGAATAACCAGGAGGAGTTTAAAGTGGGGGAAGTATATCAATGCCAAACTGAAGGTGGACAGTTCTTACTCACAATTCTTACTTGCCATCTGTTAATGAGAAGAAGAGACTGGCTCTCTCTTTGAAGTTACTTGCAGATCTCCAGTATAAGCTTCTTGACACAGATGTACAGTGATCTACCAGGTCTGAATGGCACCTAACATTCTTGGCCTATTTGACTGTGGAAGCTATCGGAAGCTATTGGAAGAACAGGGCAAACTTATACCGAACCTATACTCCCCTCCTTCACAGTGCCTAATGCTTACAAGTGTGCAGAAATTCCTTTGAAACCTCCTGACGGAGACAAAAGCTATTTATATGTCTCCAGTGTTTGATATTTCTATAGTTTATATCACCCATTTCATGGCATCTGATACAAAGATTTACAAAGCTTAAGATCCATAGAAGCACATGCACTGCATTTTGAAAGTTGTGTTGTAAATCAGTTGGGGGGGGG
>Ga0065711_1039627_pt1 | contig 17645 bp, 4 predicted proteins | sample Hoacrofraction12_FD_59098 | JGI IMG/M metagenome (GOLD analysis project Ga0065711, IMG submission 59098) | Hoatzin crop microbial communities from Cojedes, Venezuela - Epithelial fraction 12 v2 (version 2) | ecosystem: Host-associated > Birds > Digestive system > Esophagus > Crop | place...
CTCTGAGGGTGACGGAGCCCTGGCCCAGGCTGCCCAGGGAGGCTGTGGAGTCTCCTTCTCTGGAGATATTCCAGACCCACCTGGACGCAGTGCTGTGCAGCCTGCTCTGGGTGACCCTGCTTGGGCAGGGAGTTGGGCTGGGTGACCCACAGAGGTCCCTTCCAACCCTGAACATTCTGTGATTCTGATTCTGTGGGAGCGTGGTAGTGCTCGCTTACGCCTTGGAGCACAGGAATTTTGCCTGAGCTGTGGCTTTTTGGTGCTGTTTTACTGTTTGGACTTCTGCTCTTCTAAGGTGCTTTCACAGAATCACAGAATCCCTGGTTCCTGCCAGATTGGTCGACTGGGGGCTCCCACGCTTTGTACCATCTTCCCTGACGATAGCATCTATATGCTCTTCTTAATGCATTAATTTACCTGTTGAAATGGGCTTCGCTGTGTCAGTCCCTTTTTTTCAATCCTTTATTTCTGCCGCATGGGACGGACTTTTTTTTATTCGTTACTTGTCATTAGTGACAGCTGCAGTGACAGCTTCATCCCATGTTTTCAGATGAGCGTTTGACAAAACATGTTTCCAGTTGTGCAATGGGAGGTGAGCACTACTTATTAATTTGAGCTAAGCTTCGTGTCCTACTTACAGCTGAGATCAATGGTACTTGTAATTTCTGTGGGACAGGGCAGGAGGAGACTTTGTAGCCATGCGGTGGGTGGTAGTGGTGAGGACGGTTTGTATACCGGAAGCAACACTCGTAGCTGGAACGTCTGCACTATTTCCACCTTAAAGCTTTTTTCCTGTGGTTGTCTTTGAATATCTTTTGGATGTCACAACCGTTTCTGACTCCAGCCTGTGAATACCTCTGCTTAGAACGTTCTGTGCAGTTAGTGCATGCTTTGAGATCTCCTCTTATTTATTAACCAAGCTTTGGGATTAAACCAAAAAATTATTACTCCATATGTATAGTAGGAGTAGGGCAGTTTTTCTGGTGTAATGGTGATGGGGAACATGCTATTATCTGCAAGTTAGAACTTTAACTTCTGTTACTTGTGGAGAAGTGTGAGCTAGGTGGACTTTGTGGTTCCCTGAGAACAAAGGGCATGGCCTTGAAGCTGTTGCAACACTAAGCTTTTTGCGTTCCTGTGGCGGGTTGGACCCCTGGTCACAGGGCAGCACCTTGCCGGTTTTGGTGCTGCGCTGACCAGGTGGACCCAGGAGACAGTAAGATGTTATTGGTGAGGTGGGCAGCAGTTCGGTGTACTTCAGACTTCTTAAAAGAATATTCTTCTCTCTTACAAGGCTTGGAATTCGCCTCTGTGATTCACCTTGCGTGGGCAGGGTATTCCCACTGAATGGCCGAGGCAGCCGTAGTGTAACCTGAGTTGGTTCCAGCTGGAGACTGTTGATGCCTATGAAAAGCAGAAGTCGTTGTCTGAGGAGTGTGTTTCAGCTACTGTTTTCTGTGGGGTTTCTTTGGTGCTTCTGTTCATTCCCTTTCATCTCTGCTGTACCTCCTCTTACAGAAGGAGCGCTCTGCGTATAACGGCTGGGCAGGTTCAAGCATCTTCTTGTGGGGAAACTGTCTTCCAGCACCTGCCAGATAGGATAAAGGCAAAGTTCCTACCAAATCTGCGCTCTCCACCAGCTGCTGGAGGAGTCAGAGGAGGCAATTCTTGAGGCTGCGTTTATACTCTTCTTTTTCTAACTCTTTGTTCTTTCCTAGTCAAATTTTAGCATGCCTCTTCTGTGCAGGGTGTGTAAACATCTTGTGACAATTCCTGTGACCTTTCTTTCCTCTGTGCCTTTTGGAAGCTGACGGTGGAGAGCTTGACTGCCACCTTCTGAAGGTGGAATGCAGTCTGAGGGCTGTGAGACAAACCTCTTGGCAGATAGCATGTGCGTGGATTTCCGTATCACCCTCCGGAACTGAGGGTGTGAAGGATCCTGTGCCTGTTAAATCACCTGAATATTAAGTTACGGTCTTTTTTCCAACGCTGTGCATCCCCTCTCTCCAGAGCCTTTTTCTCTGCTTGTATCAGTCTTTCCAAGCCATGTGTTTTGGTGAAAGGGCTGTGTGGGCATATGTGACGTGCCCTCCCCAAGAGGTGCGTTACTGCAGCACCGATCGGTGCTGTGGCAGTGCTTCTCACGGAGAGGACGTGAAGTACAGCGTATTGCAATGCCGTCTCATTCAAAATCTGGATGTAGTTGAGCTGGGCGCTCGGGAAAGCGAAGTTAGCGTAGCGGCACAGCAGTAACACTAAGGAGGTCTCCCGTGGTCTCCTCAGGTCACGCTCTCAGCAGCATATTTCACCCTCTCTGATAACCTTGGAGTGGTTTTCTCGACGCCAGTTGTGCGTTGTTGTCCCAGTCTCATTCTGTGGGCTGTGATCTGCACCCCGGGCTTGCTGCCTCCTGCCAGCGTGAGGAGCGCAGAACTGATCCCAGACCTGCGCTGTAGCATGAGATGCTGCACTGATAATGTTCACATTCCCAGTTATTTCAATTTACTTTCTTTTATTTAAATCTTTTTTAAAGTTTCAGCAGGAGATCACTGCAAAGACTCAAACAACCTGAATTTTGTCTTTTCTTCCGTTTTCCAAACCTTTTCAGCTACATATTGTGTAATGACTCTACTGTATTAGTATAGCACCTGATTCTGCTGCTGGATCTACACAGACAGCTGTCCATATTCATGTTTCACCCGAGAAAATCCACCGGGGAGAACAGTTTAAAATATTAATGGCAGGGACAGAACTTCTGGTAACCTCGAAAGAAAATGCGCAGCATCCCTGACACATGTGTCACAACAAGACTAAATCATTCTTTCCTAAAAGATGTCCCAAAGTCTTTTTGGGAAAGTGGAAATTTTAACTCTAAATTGTAAGATGACTTTTTTCAAACAGCGTTTGGCTAGGAATTGGAAAATAGGTCTGGTGTGCAGAGGCGTAACCCACAAAATGGAAACCTGTGGTCTTTAACTGAATTACTTTTCCTTAGAGGGATTAAACTATTTTAGTTAGAAAAACATTTTTAGTATGGGAATAAATGCACTCATATCAAAGTAACCCATTATAGCTGAATCTATGGAGATTTTGAACGTCTTTCAGATGTGTCCTAATTTATTTTAATTGAATGCTTCCCCTGAGTGTTAAAGGACTGGAAAAAAACCCAGGCAGTTACTTTTTCTATTTTATGTCATCTTTAGGGAAGTTATTAACCTTCAGGTTAGGGGCTGTGTCAGTTTTGTATCACATGATGAACAGTATTTTCTTACTCTGCAGGGACAGAAGGCTTGGAAGAGCAGTCACTTTGGTCTTGAATGTCTGCAGAGCTGAGGACGTAGTTCTCTGTTCCCCTGGCTTCAGCTCCAGAAGAAGTAGTGAAGAGTGCCGTAGTTGTACGGAGCGGAAAGGGTAGGTAATGTTTCACTTCAAGACTGATCTCATCCGTTACCTAAGTGTGTTCGTGTGCCAGGCAGTCTTTGACTTTTGGGGGAAAGTGCTCTCCAAACTGTTACTTTGGCAAGGAACTGTTAACTTACTGCCTGTGTAAGTTGTTGCCTATGTGGAGCATTTGATGACTGAAACAAAACTGTATTACAGATGTGTAGCACTGTCTATTTCAGTGCAGTTACTTGTTCACCTGCCAAAGTCTGCTTTTTAATCTTTTACTCTCTTTGTTGTAACTGAAGAACAGTGATGTAGATAAAGAAGAAGGAATGGTCATCAGAAAGGTTGAGGAGAAAGGAGGAGCAGGATCCCAGCAGGACTGCAGTGTGTGGGTTAAAATGCAAGAAATAACAGAAGACTGAAAACAGTGTGTTGCGAAGGTGGCTGGGAGAAAAAACATCAGCAGAACGGCCTAAGCTGTAAATCTGCTTTTAGCAGCTGTGTGACAAGTAACTTTGATGGAGATGAGAGTCAGGGTTCCAGGGTGTCATTAAGAAGCAGTGAGAATTAGTGATTCAAACAACATCTGGGAAGGCAGTGACATCGTTAAGATAGTTTGAACAGCTTCCTTGTTCCAGCACATTGGAAAGGAGTCCTCAAAAAAATGCTTAGTACAGAACGTGAATCCACATTCTGCTCCTCCAAGTGAGAGTGCGAGGACCCAACTGCCTTGTCTTAAACTGTTTCCTTTTGCACAAGCGCACCCAACGCTTGGGTGCCTCGGAAAGAGGGGGCTTTTGTCCTTTCCTCCGATTACGGAGTGCGGGGATTGCAGTGCCTAATTTTGTTATGTTCTCATGCTCTAATAGCTTGTTATGCTTTGTCTCACTTATGCTGTGAAGTGCCAGTCACAGTTGCCATAAGCCCTTTTTGTTGACCAATTTACATTTTGACTAGCTATAATTGTCTTTTTATGCTTAATGTTATGGATTGCACTAAAGCTGAATAGCGTATTGTGGGCTATTTGTTCAGCCCTACAAAGAAGTTCTTGTGCGAGCACAGCTCTAACAAGTGATCTAAGCAACTCTGATACAAAAACTGTTCAAAGTTGTTTCTCCTCACTCTTTTAAATAGTTTATTTTTATGTTTGCTGGTAATGCTCAACGTATTAGGCAAATTTATATTTAGGTATGGACTCTGTCTTTTTCAGCATGAGTAAGAAGTAAAGTTCTGTTTAGCAGATGGAGGTTAATTTCCTGTGGCGAGCTATGACGGATTTGGTGTAGACTTGAGAATGTGGACTCGGTTAATGAAGGGTAACTCCATTTTGGGTCAGTCTCCCACTCCGATTAATCTCTGTGGGGAAACATAGTGCAGGACTAGTGATTCTCTTAGGCATCAAACAGAGCGACAGATCAGAGAGCTGGGCTTTCTTGATGCACATCCTCCAGTTCCTTACGCTAAGATGCTTTACGTATAATTAGACTTCGGTAAACCAAGGAGTTTTTTCTGAAACCAGTAAGGGTTTAGTTTCTGAATGGCAGCCTGTTCAGAGTTGCCATTTGATGGGTATCAAATATCCTAATCAACTGTGTTCTTAAATACAAGTTTTTGGAGCTTTTCTGCAGAATTGTTGAACTTTAACACCTTCTTAACAAGTATTTGCCCCTCAGAAGTGTGCAAGAGGATTATTTATCTGCTTTGCTGTAGATGTTGACTTGTGTACTTTGAGGCAGCGTTATGCAAAACTAATCCCAGATTAGTGCCTTGCCAAACAGGCAGGGTAAAACTGGCTCTGTTGGCTGTGAAAGCTGTAATACGGCTGTAACAAGGCACCTGAGATCCCGAGAGACTGGTGATTTTTATGTGCCAGTAATATGTTTAGTGGATTGCAGTGGGATTCATTTCATGGGGAGGGGTGTTGTGCACAGCCTAGATTTTAGCATCAAACATGGAGAGCAGTTTGCATTGTAGTAAATTGACTTTCTTGAAATGTAATTAAGCTGAGCAGACATCAAACCAAGTGAGACTTCAATTATGAATGCTGGATTTGCACAAGGCAAAAAGAGAATTTAAAAATGAGGAACATGTGGCTTCCGCTTAATTTTTTTTTTGTTTTGTTTTATTGTTTGTTATATGTAAGCCAGCAAAATGTGACTGAAGTTCCCTAAACCAGAACACTTTTTTTTTCAGCGTGGCTGTGTGCAGAACGGCTCTGATGCCTTTTGCCTTCCTAAGCAGCTTTCTAACATCAGGCTTTCTAACTGTGGGTGCCCAATTTGAATATTCCCCTCTGCAGTTTGACCTTTGTGTGTCTAAATGTGTAACACATGTATATGTGGTATGCGTATGTATGTGTCTATATAAGCTTATATTGTATATACATATGTATACATATATACACATGGATATATGTATATATACACGCATAGATATATATAACATGTGTTTATATATGCAAAATTAAGAGCACCATGAGCAAGCACAGTCAGTAGACACAAAACACCATCTACAGGGGCTTACTGTCCTAATGAAATGAGGAGATGGCTAAACATTTGATCCTTGTATCACCGTAGCAACTGGCCAGTTATTCTCGATTAAGTGCCGGAGTAACTGCGCTGACTTCCAGAGTGTCAGGCTGCTATAAAACTGGTCTGAGGAGAGAGAGCGGGTCGCGTTTCTCTGGTGTTTGACTGGCGGTTCAGAGCAAACCTTCGACTGCAGGTGACTGCAGGGTGATGCTGTGGAGCTCTTGCTGCAGCAGGTCAGTCCTCCATTGTCCTTGGCCGACTACGGAGCCCTTCAGCATTTTTCAGAAGCAAACTTTTGCAAGGCTGCTTTATTAATATTCTTGGTGATTTGGGAATTGTAGAGCCCGAGTTTCAATGAAGAAAAACTGTAACACGCAAGAGATTAGTTTCTACTAGCTTGTTTAACTGGACAGATTCCTATTCCTGCGCATTTAATTTCAGGAGGGAGGTGCTGGAGGAAGGCCGCCTTCCCGAGACTTTGATGCTTTTAACTGTTGGGTTTGAAGTAAAATCCCTTTAAGAATCACATTCTTGCTAGCAATTTTATCCGTATTACAAGTATTGCACAAGGCTTGTACCAGTTTAGAAGTACATCTGTCTAAAACTGACTTGTGAAACCCTGGACATATTAAAAAAATACATTATCTGAAATCTTTTAACATTTTATTAAAAAAATTGAGACGAAATTATTGCATTCTGAATCAAAGGGGCGATCTCACTCCTGTTTACCAAACCTGAGTTGCTGCTTGGCTCTTAAGCCTAGCATAAATCAAAGGGGAAGTATTTTTTTCTGTAAAACTTTAATTTCCTCCACTAGACAGTTTTATGTAACCTGTCATTTTGATATTGCACTACTTTTCTTTCCAACAAAAGCAGCATATTAAAAACTGTAAATCATGTTAGCTTACAAGGAGAAATACAATGCAAATAAGATGCATTAGCTTTATGGGACTCTTTTTCCAAAATAAAATTCCAGAAACTGTTTTAAGATTCAAGAGAGGGTTTTTAAAGCAAGGAGTCTGACTGGCTACTTTCTTTGTGTTTGATTGCATAAGAATTGTCAGCTTTTCAGTTTTTGGTGTTTTTTTTCGTTTGTGGTTGTGTTTTTTTTAAGAAAAAGAAAAAAAACGAGCAGCTCTTGCAACATTCTGATTTATGCTTGCTTCCAATTATTGCACTATTTACTCTCCTGGATAAGGAAAACCACAGCTGTTCTTTTGCGCTTTTTAAGGCTGATCTCACTAGAGAGAGGCTCAGCTAGCAGACAGAATGTACACTTTTCAAAAAAACTTTCCGTCAGAGAGCTCTTTTCCATGGAAGTGTTTACCTTTTCTGGTTTAGAGGTATTAGACTGTGCAGAACATGAGATGCAGTTCTGTATCTTGGTTACCATATTGAGGGCTGTTTTTTTCAGCTGTGAGGTTTTTCAGGTCTACTTGCATACTAACTACCTGGAAGCTTAGTGCCGGAATAGATGCCTTCTAATACAAGAGTCAAATATTAAGCACCTCTTTCTCAGCACTGAAGGGAGGTTTGTATGAAGCTCTGCTGCTTCCTGAGCCCAAACAGTGGGCTGATTAGTAGAAGAGATTGTTTAACGCACTTTTGTTCAGTTGTTAGAAGTGAGGGAGTTTTGTCATTTAAGTGCAAAATTTAGATTTATGTAGGTGGAAATGTTTTAATCTTTGTCACTGTGGGGATTGAATCACTTTCTCCTTAATGGTGTGGTGCGGGACAACTGTGATTTGGATTTGGAGAACGGCTGGATGTTTGCCTTTATCCTTCGACTGTGGAGTAAATGGAGTCTTCATAACCAGAAACGGAGACATTGTGCTTTTTGATTTTCTTCTACTATTAGATCCCCATACGTGACTGATCGATGAAATGGCAGAGAATGGAACAGATTGTGACCAGAGACGCATAGGAATGATCAAAGAACAGCACAATGGAAACTTTACAGGTAGGTGGAAGATGTCTGAATGTCCTCAACTGGTCAGCTTGGTGTGTGAAATGGCCAGCACAAGACTCAAAAGGGATTTATGTCGGTGCACATTATACCCAGATGATGCAGAGGGCCTCAATACCTGAATCAATCTTGGAAACTTCAGTCATCTCTAAATCTGAACTCTAAAGTATTTATGTGTTGTAAAGCCACAGAATAGTTTTATGCTGCGTATTTCCATTCAGTTTTCTCTTAGACGCTTTTTTCCCTCCAGAGTTCTATTTCTGTGGCTGATATTCTTGTGAGCCCTCTAAAGCCGACTTGGGTACCAAGAGGGGCTGCAACAGGACTGAGCTAAAAAACTAAACTGTGTTGGCAAATATGTGGCTGTAGAAGTCAGGCCGTACAGCCCCACCCTTTGGCACTGAGAAGTTAGTGTTTGGTAATAAAAATCTGTTTTACTCTGGGAGAAATCCAGTTATTAGTCTCCCAATTTCTAGCTTTTCTGTTGACATTTAGCTTCACTGTAATTTATCAGTTTCAATGATAAAATTACTAACAAAATAGTTAACTACTGCATCTCCTGCCTCGCCTCTGTTTTTCGTACTGGTATGTCTGAAGTAGGCTCGAGTTAAGGTTTAGGACTTGTGAAAAATAACCTGAGAACATTTCATGAAGAGCCTTGAGTCACTGAATTATCTGTGGTGTGCAGTATAGCACAGAAATGATAATCATTTCAGTTTGTTTCCTGTCATCCTTGAATGTGCCAGTTCCATATTTAATTAAGTTTTGTAACCAAGTGATTTCTCAAGTTGTGTGCAGTCTTACACCATTGTTTTTTATGACCTTTACTAAAAACAGTCGTAAAAAACAAGGTTGAAGCATTTTTATTAGACGTATTAAGTAAAAAAATAGAGAATATAAATTCTTGAAGCAATGAATGTGGCAAGACTTAAAGAGGAACAGTGTGTGTGTATGTATGGAACAAAGCAAAGCCTTTTACTTAAAGGCTTAAACCGTTCTGTAACTCTGAGAGAATGTGGATGTTCTCCAGTGTTTGCCATTGCAGGATTTCTGTTAGCTCATCTAAAGCAACTGATGCTTACAGCTAAAGAATACAAAATTAAATGGGCTATGTGCCTAATGAGGTATGCAGTTTCTGTGTAAATATTAGCATCTGATAAGGCAGCATGTTTCAATTACTGGAATAAGACTGAAATAATACGTCTTGGGTTACAGTATGCTGGGGATTCAGATTAGATTAATATTTTATATGCAACATCTTTTTACAAATTCAAAACTTATGAATATTATTGCAATGCTTTAACTGTATGCAAAACAGAATACATATGTTTTGACTTTGTGTAATAAGTGATGTTTAAACAAGTTTGATGTCTGGGTACAAGAGTTATTTTTGTGTGTTTTTTCCATTGTTTTGTGATATTATTTTTTTCTCTTATTTCAGAATTCATTTTCTTTAAAAGTTTAACAATTATCACTGCTCATCAGCTTCACAACCTTTGAACAAGCCACTCTCATCCAAAAAATAGCTAGGGTTTTTATTAATCTTGACTGTACTGTAAGCACAAAATAACAGATTTCTCAGAAGAACTTTTCTTCTGTGCTTGTCTGGTAGTGCACAGTGACTGGTGCTACCCTGGTGTTGAGCTCTGCATTATACCCAAATCACTGCAGCTAAAAACAACCAAACGCATCGTGTCAGTCCAGCGAAGGACTGCGGTATGAAAGCAGGTCCATTTCACGGGAGTGCATCCTGTCTGGTAGGCTCATTCTGGAGAAGCTGAACAGCATGGCAAGGCTTACCATAGCCTGAGGATCCTGACTGGGAGGGTGGATGCTGTTACCCAGTTACACGGTGACTGAAGTATATAAAGAGCACATGTAATTCGATCTAGTTCGATCAGAGAAGTCTGAGAATAGCTTTGGAAGAGAACCAGTGCAAAAGTTCAAAGCGAAATGTGGTCTCTGTAGTGGGTGACCGTCGCATTTGACCTAATATATTAGCTGATTTGTAACTAGTAAAGCAGTACCTTGCATAAAGGCTAATAGATATGCCAGACTTTGCACCCTGGGCCTGTTACATTCTTCAAGAGTTGTCAGCTACATGGTGGAAAAAAGCCACCTTATTTCCTTTGCTGGAGGTCACCTGATTTCTGATGCCCTTGGAGCAAATTCTTTGTGATGAGTACAGAAGACGACTGGGAGCTCACATTAACTTCCTAACAAAGGGGAAAAAAAAATAGACGACAGTGTGTTTCTGGTTGGGATAGAAGCTGAACTGTCAGCCTGTGCTTATACATTTCTGTTGCTTTTCATTTGCAGATTCCTCTTTGTTGAGTGAACGGAAGCGAAGGGACCGAGAAGAGAGGTTGAATATTGTCCTCTGGAGACAACCGCTTGTTACCTTGCAGTATTTTTTCCTGGAAACTCTAATAAACGTGAAGGAATGGACCATAAAGTAAAGATCATTTCTTTAACTCTACTAAGCATTCTGGGGAAACCCATGCTCTGATTCAGTAGGTCATTCTGACATCTTGCTTTCCGTGATGATTTACAACTTTAAAATTATTCTTTCAGAAAACATACTTATTTTTGTACCTTAAAGGTGGCTGCTGGAACATATCACACTTCTAGCTGTGTACTCAGACTTTCTGCCTAAATTACATAAGTGTAAATACAGTAAGGTGTCAGTGGAAGAAAATTGCAGACTTCCTTTCTGAAGAGTGGGGTATTCCAATGTGAAGGAGTGGAATAGTGTTTAGGGATCCTTAAGGCAAGAGATACTGTACTTATGACTGCAGTTTTCAATACTGATCTATTAATGCATGTGTTGGGATTGCTGAATGATCTCGCAGTAGCTCAGCCAGGGCAGGGTTCAGGATTACGTGGCACTTGCAGAGATGTTTATGACACTGCGAAGAGGACTTTGCATCTAAGCTACGAGGTCCCTCTCACAGCAGGAAACGATTCATTAAAGCACTTTCCCTAAGCATTAGTTACACACTGAATAAAATGGGCTTTTATTCCAGTTAGATTTGCAAGTACCAGTCCTAACATCCCCTACTAATGCTGAAATGTGTAGCTATTTCTTGTGGAACTAGGCTTGAGGGGGCTTGGAGTGCCGGAAAGCAAACGTGAGTGAAACCGGCAACTGAAAAAGCCAAGAGTAGCAGCCACCCTAGTGCTTGTATTGGTAACTGGAATCTCTTGTGTTTAGGACTGAGTTTACAGTCATTTTCCAGTTAGAAGATAGGATCTAATATCACCTTGGGTGATCCTAGCTGTTGGACTGCTGCTTTGCAGAGTGAGCCGAGGTTGGTGCTAGTGGGCTACGTTCATTGACCCTTCTGGGCTGCGTTCGAGGTGCTGACACACAAGATCCTTTGAGAGAAACTTCTGGTTTCCATTTTGATCTTCTGAAAGGATTTGTGTGAAAAATACCAGGTTTATGTAGTGTAGGCTTCATCCCCTTTTATACTCGCCCTTCCCACCCCCCAAAATAATACAGCTCCAAAACCTACTTGCTTTACTATGTGCATTATTTCAGTTATCAGTGGGAATTGAGAACTTTTTTATTGGGTCTTGCATTAGCCATTTCTGACCACCTCCAAGCATTTATTTTAAATCAGCAAAAACAACGTTTGAGGTCTTATTTTAAACTGACTGTTACCTGGCTTCCTAGACATCGGATTCTGTTACAGATAGTGCTCGTATCCTCTGCTGTGCAGCACATTTATGTTGTCTAGCACTAGCATGACAACATCTTTACAGAAATTATAAGCTATGAAGTTGAGACCTCAGATTGACTCTTAATGATCTCCTGTGTTCCACTTGAGTAAATTGTGATTTAAATGATGACAATCACTTGAAAATCCAATTTTCATACTAATATATGCAAGCAAATTATTTTAAATTTAAAGGAAAGTTCGAGTGACTTTTCAGCTTGCTTAATATGAAACATTTGTGACTGTTTTCCTGTATTACATCTCATTTCTGTGTTTTTTCTGTTTAAATAGATGTTATGTTCATAGTTTGCTATTCCATGTCTGAAGCTTTTAAGTGATGCTAGCACTTGCTTTTTTATATCATTAGGTGACAGTATAATATTGTTTCCCAGAAAATAATAAATTTATTTGCTAACCTAGTATGTGTGGCCACATACACATCAAGCAGAATGTGTAAGTAAAACTAAAAAGGCTCAAAAGCAATTTGGTATTCGATTACTTAGGAAAACACTTTTCTCCCCTTAGTGTAGTAGCTTCTTAACGCTTCATACTTAGCTAACATGCATCTATTAAACTTTGAGCTGTTGTGAGAGATAGGAATTTCAGTAGATCAGGGGAACCAAAATGTAGTAAAGATTTGTTCCTCTTGCTGTCCCTGTGGTTCTGCCCACCAGCACGCCGTTTGGAATTAGCACTTCCAAATTCCACCCACAGCTCGGCCCTTGCCCAGGGCCAGTGCAGTGCCTGCTTCGCACTTCGCTTAACCGTGGATGTTGTTGATGGCCCTGTGTTTGAGACTGTCTTGGCTGTGGAAGTTGAATATTTGTTTTCAGATTGTGTTTGTTTTCAGACAGTTACTTTGTTTTTATTTATTTAAAAAAAGAAAATGCATGGCTGAACTTTGATCTCACTTGACAGTGAAGTAGGGATTTTTTTCCCATGAAGAATGAAGGCTCCCCAGGTATTTTCTTGGGAGGTTTATGCTTTAACAATAGCAAACTTCTCAGCTGCCATTGTCCCCACTGACTACATCCACGCAGACCCAGTCTACAGGAATAACTAAGTTACTTTGAAATGCATGCTAAATTATGAAAAACCCTAACTGCCATTTGTCTTTTAAGATTGTGGCATCGGCGAAGCATCTTGGTGTCTTTTTTACTGATGCTTGCAGTGCTTACAGCTACGTATTACATTGAAGGAACACATCAACAGGTATGAGGTTTTCAAGTTGCTTTCCTTAGTGACTAACACTTCCCATCGCTGTGCTAGAGTAAATGTACTGGGAACTGAGCAGGGTCTTCATGAAATTGTAATGTATCTTTTGAAGTCCTACGCGCTAGGGATATTTGTTTCTCATGTCGTGACTTCTCTCTGTTGTGTGTGGATGAGTTGTGTTTTAGAGATGGGGAATGATCAGCTGTATCATTTGATCTATTCTGCTGCATCTGTAGGTGTTCCGCTTCTCATCCACTCCTGAATAAGCACACCTCTGCTGCTGCAGCGCTCCTTCCCATCTGCTGTTAACAAGCTTTTAATAGCGGTGCGAGCTCTGTAGACACAATGTTAAACTGAGTTGTGATAGAAGTTTGTGGTGGCCAAGAAATCTTCCTTCTGCTTCTATGGAAGGTCTCCTGACCAGCTAGGATAGGCATATATGTAGACATAAAATGGTTTCATGGTTCAAGTCTGGTTCTATGATGCTTCTCATAGCCCCATTGTTTTCAAGTGGTTGTTTAGAAACTTTTTTGTGCTTTGGTGTAAATGGAGACTGATACTTTTGCATCACTTGAAGTGTAAGCCATTGCTTAAGTATAAGGTGATGGCGTTGTCTACACCTTTCCTCTCCTCATTTCTTTTTGAGTTTCAGATTTTTCTGTGAGGGCAGACAGCCCTTTTAAACCCTGCAGAGCATTTCCTTGTGCAGCCGAATGGCCTTACCTCTCTGGCTCTGAAATCAGCAGGTTCCCAGTCTCAGAGAACTTGCTTACATCTGTACTGCCGTGGCATGTTGCTGGCTGCCTGAGGGACGTGCAGGTCTGGAACAGGAGTCCTGGCTTCCCAGGGCGGGTCTTGAAGTGCAGCGAAATGAGTTGGGTCAGCTCATCGCATTCTCGCTCACTCAATCCCATGCTCGAGACCTAATTAAGCACTTGCATGCAGAGCAAGTTGGTAGATGGTTGCCCATTCCTGATGGACAAATACCTGCTTCATTAAAAGCTTTCCTGGTTGGTGGCCTTGTCAGCGTGAAGGCCGGAGCGTGATGGTGCCCTGACCATTTGCCACTAGATGGCTCTTGCAAACTGGTCTTGAGGTGCGTGGCCCGTGAGCTGGCTGCTGGGCCTCTGCTGTGCCAAGGCTGGGCTCCGGAGGGTTCCTTGAGCCTGCTGGGAACAGACCCGCGCTTCTGGGGATGGCGAGGCGAGAGAGACCTGCAGGGTCCAGCCTGTGCCTGGACCTCGCCGCTCTGGGGGGTCTCAGTTGTGTGCCAGCAGGTATCTGTCCACCCCCTTCTTCCAGAGCTCCTGCTCTAAAGTCCATGTCCTCCTAATGCCTCTACCTATCTCTGTGTACCACCTACACATATTTGAATATGAGCCACTTTTTTTCAAAAGCATACTAAAAATAGCAAAGTATCCTTGCGGTTTTCATTTGCTGTTTTCAGGGATTTTTTTTTACGCTCTGGCAGGTTGAAGCCTGGTTAAGGCTGGTAAACTCCATCCTGCTGCTGTTGGTCCATGGATGGTATAAAATGGCACCTCTTCTTGGGGCTGTGGCACAGACAAGTTGATGGCCTGGCTCATCTTCTTGGTATTGCGCTCGTGGCAGTGAGAGGGAGATACTGCTTCCCATTTCCCTGGTGTACACAACGGGACTTTTTACATCCAGAATTTTCTGTGACTTTTCCATATCCCCTCATTTACACATGCAACGCACAGTCAACATTTTGATCTTTTCTTAAAAGCAACAAACCGGGTTACTCACTGGTCCAAGATAAAACATCGGACAGACTGAGAGTGCAGCTAATTCTATTCCTTTATTTAATCTGTTCAGGCAATTCCCTGAGCTGTCCGCTCACTGCTTGGGCTCCAGCAGACGCTGTCTGGGGCTTGCTGCTCACTGCTCACACCTAGTGTGCCTGTTCTAGATTTCAGCCCCTGACTACTGAAACTGAATTTTTCACCTGTCTCCTTGGAAACCTGCTAATTCTAAGGCACGTGGGCTCTTCTTTTGGAAGTGTGCTGTTTTCTGTACATGTCTGTGCTGTAATTGTTATAAATTGCAAAGAGAAGTATCTAGGATTCAGATTCAATTGTTGTAATCCAGATAATTATCTGCATTAGTTTGTAGCTTTAAATTTCTCCCCGGGAGATGTCATCATTCTTGTTTGGTTTTTTTTTCCTCTTTTGTAACTTTTCTTTTTCAGTATGTGCGGTATATGGAGAAAAAGTTCTTCTGGTGTGCCTACTGGGTAGGATTAGGCATTCTGTCCTCTGTTGGACTTGGAACAGGTCTCCACACCTTTCTGCTCTATTTGGTAAGGATATTTCCGTAACGTGTTCTTTCCGAGTCGAGTATTTTAATTGTTGCATATTTTTAAATATGTGAATAAAGAATATTCCGTAAGTCCTAAACATTAAGTACTTCTGAAGGAAAATAAATACTTAGTGTAATGCTTCTGGGCTCTAGTGAATGCTATTCATATTCAGTACTGTATGACCTTGTTTTGTAGTTTGTATGCTATATGTTTGTTGAACTGTAGATATTAGCCTGCTATTGATCCTCACTTTGAAACAGAGACAAAATCTGCAAGCACTGTCCTCTAGTTTTCTAATTTAAATGAAACATTTTCTAGTGTGTGCAGCTCAAGTGTTTCCATTTAAAATTTTTCAACATACTCTTTTTTTAGTAGCTTAAAATGGTCATTTTTCTAGCCAACACCACTGAAATGCGCAGCTATTTTAACGTTCAGTCTGTATTAATTTTGCTTTGAAAATAATAGCAAGAAAAAGGTTTGTCTACAAAGATAAAATAATATCTGTTCTGAAAATGTGTATGATGTTGTTTACCTCAACTTCGCTAGGAAACATAGGGAAATGGTTGGGTGTGTTTTGCTTTTGGCCATTGGATTAGTTCCTCGTTTATGAAACCACTGTCCTGGATTTAAGAAAAGGATTCATGGCCACAAAATAATTAAAACCAGTTTATGCAACAAATGTCATCTTGTATTTGGCACAATTACAGTTGTTTACTTTCAGAACTGCTTTAATCATTAACAATAACACAGAAAACACTGCAAGAAACAAGAAAATTGTGCTTTTCCACGCAGCAGGGCAATGCCTGTTAGATCGAGTGGCATCTGTATGGGCTGCCTTTGCAGTAATCTTAAGACTTACTCCTTGTGTAGCTTCACTCCTGAAGCCTGCGGAGGCAGAGGGTACCGGAGAAAGGAGGCTGTTGCTAAACAGAAACAAGTTTATGCATGCGTAGACTTCTGGATGAAAATATTGCTGTCAGTCTATAAATGATTGGAAATGGGAATTCAGTAAAGCGGACGAACACAGTGTCTAAACATCTGTGTGGAACGCTGGGTAGTGCTCAGACAGCAGTGAAGTGACAATGTACAGGTCCTGACGAGCAGAGACGGTGCTGTTCATAGCTTAGGGCCAGTGAGACACGTGGGCTGGACAGAGGGAGAAGCAATCGGAATTGTCCATCCCGAACCAAGGTGCTCTGCCTCGCTGGAGAGGCAAACTACTGTCGAGTGATGTGTGAGGTGGAGTCGGGCTCCCAGACTCTGCTCGCTCGGGTTCTCTGCCAGCCGACGACGGTGGGGGTGAAAATGCAGCAGCATGGGCTCACCAGGTCTTCAGCAGGACAGAGAGAGGAAGGGAAAGGAAAGCAATTCCAGCTTTGCTGCAGGAATCAGCTGGTCATGACTTAAATCGTGGTTATGATTTAAATCCGTTTAAATTACAGATTTTAATCCTGTTGTGCTTTTTATATGTTTTCTTAGGCTATCAATGCGTGAGAGTCAGTTTAAGATTTCCTCTAACCAAAGATTTCACGTATTCAGACATTCTCTTTGAAGCAGTTTGGAGAGCTTATCATACAGTTCCTAGTTTCAATTTTTACACATGCTGTGTCAGAAATCTAGTAAATAAGAAATGTTACACACTGTTTCTAAACTATGTTTAGAAGTGGATGGTGTTTCTTTGCTGTACATTGCTCTGACACAGGGTAGGAAGAGTGCTGTCATTTTATACCCTGGGCCACTCCAAGGTGATTTTGTGACATACAGAAGTCCTCATAAGACAGCACCGCTTTTTTTCTAGAAGAAGGTGGAATGAATTGACCTTTCCTTTACTCTGTATTTAAAAATCCAGATGTTTAAATAGTTCTAAATTACTTTAAGAGAAACCAAATTAAATTCTGCAACATATCACTGAAGTTTTCCCATGGGGTACGTGAACGTAGTGGGTATGTTTAGGCCATGGCCTGAACTGACGTGGAATTACTGTGTATACAGAATATACCCCTCTGTTGGCTTGCCAGCCTAGCTCGCGGTGAGCACGGCGGGGGCGAGCAGCCTTCCAGAGACTGCAGGGAGCTGCGGCGCCGGGGAAAAGAAATCTAGTTTAATGTTGGTAGCGAGGTTAATATTTTACTGGTGTTAATTTATGAGCTGTGATTATATTGCTATATTAGTATAATTATATTGTAATTATATTAGTATTTTATATTATTTTAACATTTGTTTGCGATGTAAGAGGCAAGGTTTCACGTAACTTTGTTCGGGGAGAAGAACCCGGCGGAACAGATCGCGGCGAGCAATTGGCAGGTGGTTACAGAATGCAGCGTGACAGAGCTGTGCCCTCGGCACCTGGCGCATCACGCCACAGCAGAAATGCTCGTTCGCTCGGAATGCGTGAGGCAGGCAGGCTCCCCGCCGGGACCCCGGAGGAAGAGGAGCAGGCCTTCGCCCTCCTCCTCCCCGCGCGGGCCCCGCCTCAGGGCGGGCGCGGGGCCGAGGGCGGCGGC
>Ga0065711_1039628_pt1 | contig 17645 bp, 8 predicted proteins | sample Hoacrofraction12_FD_59098 | JGI IMG/M metagenome (GOLD analysis project Ga0065711, IMG submission 59098) | Hoatzin crop microbial communities from Cojedes, Venezuela - Epithelial fraction 12 v2 (version 2) | ecosystem: Host-associated > Birds > Digestive system > Esophagus > Crop | place...
ACCTCCGGGGCCTGGGATTCCTGAGGGCCAGTCTTAGCACTGAAGACTGAAGCAAAGAAGGCATTCAGTAGCTCTGCCTTCTCCGTATCCTCCGTCACCAGGACACCCGCCTCAATAGAAGAAGAAATAAATAAATAAATAAAGCCTTATTTCTTCTTTCTTGGCCGGACTATCTGATAAACAGCCTTTAAGTGCCTTGACAGTAGAAGAAAAACAGGGCCAGCTTTACAAAGAATGCCCGGGGATGTTCAGCTTCAGAGAAAGCCCAGTTTGAGACACACAGTTATCCACATAAGAAGGTGAACTTCAGAGAAAGGGCAAGTTTGGACTGGAGACTTTCTGGAACTTTTTCAACTTCCCTTTATTTCCAAAAGGATAAGAATACCATTTATTACAATGCCAAAACCTAGCAAATGTAAGGAAAACATATAAGAAAATATCCCAATGCTAGGTATAGCTATTTTACTGGTTGAGCCACAGAACAATTTTACCACAAGTTTCCACTTAAAGAGCGCACTGTTTTAAAGATAGGGTAAGAGTCTGTAAACTACTAAGTGATTTTAGATCCCTGAAATTTTGCTGGCCAAGCAGAGGACAATTTCAAGTGCCTTGCATCTTTGCCCCAGTACTGAAACATCCAAAATCACTTGACATGTAAATGATAAAGTCACTGAAAAATAAACAGGCCTGTATTTCACCAGCGTACTTTTGAAAAAACTGATTTTTTGCAGTAAAATAGGGCAGAACTAAATGAGAACCATGGGTCAAGTATTTTTAATTTTTTTTTCATTGAAGTGCTTAATCAGATTTTAAGTACCTAATTTAATCACCAAATCTTGGGCCTAAAGCCATTTGCTGAGTGAAATCCAAGTTTAGAACATAAATACAACGTTCCTGCATAATGCAGCTTTGATCTAATGACTAATAACAAGGAAGGATTCTTGTTCTATTACTCCCAGAACACAAATGAAATGGCTTTTGTGTTTACTTTCTCTAATCTTGATTACATCTGTATGTCTTGGAGGTCTAGGAGCGTAAGACAAAAGTAATTATAATTCTTTTAGCTTAAGGGCTACCCTTGCTTATGGATTCAGAAATTTTAAAAAGGGTTGAAGTGACTTCTTTCCTATTTTTTTCTCCTTTTTTTGTTTAAGTTTCTTTTAAAAGAGAGAATGAAAAAAACGGGGAACAACATGAGCTAATGAGATGGCCAGTGCTACTTGTTTCTTCTTGTAAACTTGTCCAGAATTCAGAATGCATTTTTCCTTAAGAGAGGAGATAAAGTCTTAAATAAATACAGATAACACGGTGTCATGCTACTGGAATTGTGCAGGCTTGTAGAGCAGCCTGCAAAAACACTGTGGAAGAATATGCTGAATGTCTTTCTAGTCCCTATGGTAACTGCTGGAGCAATAAGTTATTCTGAGGACAAGTGGAAAAAAATGCTATGAGAAAAACAGACCCTTCCTGACCACAGCAAGGAAAAGACTTGATCTCTGCAGCCTCCTAGCAATAACGTACACTGTGATTATAACTTCAAGTATGCAGAGATCCAAGTGTCACAAAGGGGATGAAAAATAAAGAGCTGGCTCAAGGCTCTGTGGTTTTATGGTGGGACTTGAAGTACAGAGGTAATTTTCAGGCTGTAATTAATATTTCCCTGCTACTGCCAAGGCTTCCACAGACTAATCTCTCTTCTTTCAGTGTTCCTAATTGGATATCTTCTGAACAAAGTCCCATGGCTCTAAGTAACACAACGATCACAATAAAATTACCACATAGTAGCAGTTCTCCAAATACTTCCTAAGCATTGTAGGTGGCTCTGCTGTTGTTCCTTCATTTCCTAAATTCTCACTTTCTCCCATGACTGTCTCATCCTCATTTTGCTCAGCACCCAACATCAATCATCTTCAGAGATCCAAGCCAGTGCCAGGCATGAGTGGGATTTCCTTACTCCAGGGTAGAAATACCTGTTAGCATCAGCATAACATATCCGCAGCATTCCCATCAGAGCTTACTAAACTGGATTTCTTGTCACAGCATTACCTTATGTGAATTTTCACAGGTGAAAAATATGGATTACTCATAACTGAAAGTATAAAAGATCAGCTTGGTATACTGAAGACAGGGAATCATGTTTTTTCTGCTGTAGAAGTCTCAGAAAGCAGGAAGGAAATGTTTGCAAGGAGCACAGGGGGAAAGGAAGACCTTCTGGAGCATGAATTTTCAGCAGAGAATTGGAGGAACTAGCTGAGGAAGATGAACACCTGGCATAGTAATTGAAGTTCATACATGATTTTACATTTGAACATCATATCTGTACCAAACATTTTAAAACTGTGTATGTTAAATACAGTTTCTAAAAACATGTATCTATTCTCAGCAGCCATTGCCCCTTGAAATATGTCTCTCCTATTACCTGAAAAGGAGGAAGAAAACATGCAGTACACGTAGTTAGTTAAATAGAGAAAATACATTCTTCCTTCCTGTATACAACTTACAGAATTTCAGTAACTGAATTACCAAAGCTTCTGAGACCAGAAGGGTTGCAAATTGCCTTCCACCTGCCCTAGATAAGGTAAACTGCTGTCTAGGTAGTTTTTGACTGATATCTCCTAGGCAAAAATCTGTGCACACGTGCTCCACAACACAAATGAGACGGACACAGCTCCAGGACACATGCAGCCCACTACAAATGCGATGCACAGGTTGACCTCTCCAGGCAGAAATGTACATTTGAATTAGGTCTGGTCCATCCAAAAACATGAGCTGTCAGCCAACTATATGCAAAGTACAGCTAATACAGTAGTCCTGGTATACATAATGCTCTACCAGCCTCCATTGTAGTAGCTATAGTTAGTGGCTAACATAAGACAAATTGTCCTCACAGATCCCAGTAGTCCTCAAATTCCATTCAGTTAAAATTTTCAGGTGAAAAAGAGGACGTGTCCAGGATGTGCCCATGCCCAGCTGGTGAAGAACTCTACCTCTAGGGAATATTAACAGCATGTACCAATTTGCTCGCCAAATCTAGAAATTGTATTTTTCATCTCTTATCACTCATGAGGCAGAAATTTTTAGCCATTTTTGCTATTGTCACTCTTATCTTGATGCAGGGAACCCAAATCCCCCGTGTTTAATTTTGTAGCATTTATTTACTTGCCAGCACCCCTTCTCCCTCATAGGAGAACACAAGTCTCAGAAAAGTCATGGCCCTGAAGAACATTGTTAGCAGCAGCAGGAAGAAGATGGGTGGAGGATCGACTTTTGACAAAGCTTCAAAGCAAGGACATATGCACTGTTGTCACCCTTTTATCTCCTTTCCCCAGTATCAAAACTCAGATCTTGCTACTCTTAGCAGGATGCTTCAGGCATCCCAAACAGCATGAGGTCTGTCAGTGTACCTTACAAAATCAGTGAAAGTCCTTAGGTCTGCAGGGTCATGGGGGAATGAATAGAGTCACTTCAATCACATGAGCACATAATTAATCAGGCAGTAAAAAAGTGCTGGGCTCACAAAGTTGTACTCTTTCTGCGGTTACACTGGACTGCCTCACTCCCAACAAACTGTTGGGAAAGCATGACAAAAGAAGAGAAAGAGGAAGGTCTCTGGATTATGAGACTTCGCTGTTAATTGATATGAGGACTGAAAATATTGATAACATCCTGGGCTGTGCACCCAACTCAGGTATCCAAGTGGAGGGCTGTTTCTCACTCCTGCCTGTGCTGAAGGGGAGCCCTAAGGAAGTCGTCCAAAGGCAGACTGAAGATCATTGCTCCCATCCCTGCCCAGTTACTGCTCCCCACTTGGTCTCTTCCTGGCCAACAATAGGAGAGGAACTAGTGAAGAATATAAATGAGGGAAAAGAAACACAAAGACGACTGAAAAGAGGTTACAATAAAACAGAAATTGGAAACAGGTATAAGTTAAAAACAAGAAACATTCTAAATAGAGACAGGCTGGCATCAGTTCAAGCTATGGGACTTAATTTAGAACGTCACCTTTGAAAAGAAGTCATAAAATGCTTTGGCTGTATCAACAACTTAAGCCCTACTATACTGTAAAACCTCTGTTTCTCTAATTATTTTTTGCCCATTTCCTCTGTTTTCTTGTGCATCTTGTCATTTCCTTCAGGTCCTATCTCTCATAGATAATTTTTCTCATGTTCAGAAAGGTATTATTTAGACTACAAAAAAACCTTTTTTTAAATTATACTGAGAAGCAATGGTATTACTCTGGATCTTTGACAAGGGGTGAAATTTTTAAATGCTACCTTAATACAACAAAATTATTTGACATGATCATTTTTACTGTATTATAGCTCAAAATAATAACAAGGCAACTGAAAGTGTAGACACTTCCGAAGAGATAAAAATGCTTAAACATTGACATCTATAAAGAGGAATAAATGAGAAGAACTAACGTAGGAAAAAGACGTTACCATAACAAAACAGCCTGGTATCTTTAAGGGGAAATTTTTTGTTGCTTAAATGGGGATAAAATGTTGTTGAAAATTCTTTAAAAAACTTTTATAAAATGCTCTGTCACATAAAACATGAATGATGTTGGCTATGTCCCAGGTAGAAACAAGCTAAAATATCCACCATGAGGTCATAACGATTTCCCAGGACCTCCTTGAAAATGTGAAGTGTGTCACAAGGGGAATTTCCTGGTGAAATGTGTAAATATCTTCAGTAAAGTAAGCAAGGGAGTTAATTCTGGCAGAAGGGGTCTGCTTTGAGTTTTTGAGAACTTGCTCTCTCCTCATGCATCTTTCACTGACAATTTAAATCAATGGATACTACAACTCAAACCACCCGAGAAGAGTAAAACCTGGGGGTGGTAACTTCTTAGCTCATTCCAAACCATAGATCCTGGGCTGCCAGGAACCTCATCCGTCCCTTTTTGGCTCAGCACAGGACATTGTTCAACCCAGCTGTCTACCCTGCTGCCTTCTTAGCCCTTTGCACACACATACACACAGAGGAAAATCTAGCTACAGCTAGCTAGTTTAGAAAAGAAAATTTGTTCCAAGCTGTTATGTTTCTCAAGTGAATATCGGATGAATTCATAATTGTGGGAACTCTTGAAACATTTCCAGCTTTACACAACATGTTTGTTTTAGGGCTCTGGTGACATCTGTAATGTGTGGGTCTGCTGAGATTTGGAACAGATACATTATTTTCCTCAGCCACCTGGAAGAAAGTAAAACATTGAGAAAAGCTGGTTTATAAGGACTCCCTGGTGTCCACAAACTGGTCTGGTTAATAAGAGAGAAAATATTTCTGATTTTTGTCAACTGCAAAACAAATGGCTAAGCATATAATTGCTGCTTTCTTTCAAGGAAATAAAAACATCGAGAGACTTGTAAGGCTTAAAATTATGACACAGTAGCTTGCCTAGTGTCCTGTTTTGGGGGGACATGAAGGATTTGGGAATGTATTTTTCAGACCTCTCCTGCAAACCAGAAACTGAAGAAAGCAATGCCTCAAACCCGTGTGCAATTCAGTGTTAACTAGACAGCTTTAACAGGAGTTAGAGGAAATTCAGGAGGTTATTTCAAGTTCTTAAATTCTTTTACTGGGGAAACGATAAACTTGAAGTATACACTCGAGAGCAAAAGATCTCTGCAAAAGAAGTGGCCAAGTTCGAACTGCAGCAGTACATGGGTTTTTATCCAGACAAAGGGATATTCAGCTTGTTGTAAATGTCCTTAAAACTAACAGGCAAACTACTTCACATATACAAATATAACCAACCATATCATTTGCTGCAGTCCTCCTTTGCTTCCCCTCAATATAATGAAATGTGGCAAGATACTTATAATCCCCATTTCCTCCCTTGAAAGACAGGCATCTGTCTTTACACTGAGAAGAGGAACCCTGTGTCCTGCAGCCCTGAGCCTGTGAATAGAGTGAATGGACTTCACCTACCAACAGTGACTTTGTAGCTGGAGCAGAGCCTGAGGAGATCCTGCTGAGCCACAGAGGGCTCACAGGGCTGGGTTTGCTGCCCTGTTCGTATGGTCGCAGGGCTTCAGAGGGTGGTGGCATCCGTGGCTGGCTCAGGATGGAGCTTCTCTTTCGTAGCTGTCATTTCTTAATGACCGTGTATAATCAATCTTCCTGTATGCAGAGGCCACAGGTAGTTACAGACCAATCCACAGAAACTGGTTATTTAATTCAAGCCTTTAAAGCACCCCTATAGTGCCTCTCAGTTTTGTGCATGCTGTACCACATATTCAATATCTACCTCATTTTTTTTGTTTATGATTCCTCTTCTTCCTCTGTCTTGGAGGTTAAAAAAAAAAAAGAGCCTTCAGCCACAAGGCCTCCCATGTATACTATCCTGGAGGACCGAGGCTGGACATGCACAGCCATCATGTTCTTTATTATCCAAGCAAACTATCCCAGTATATGGAATTGAGGACTGCAAGGGACAAGCCTGCTGGCTGACTTACCTTTGACTTTTGCACTGATAAGCTATCAATAACCAAGTTGCTGCACTATATCCCCAGAATATCAGATTAGCAATCAGGTGAGAAGAGCTGTTTGAGCAAATGACTGTTCCTTGCCTTCTTTTTTGTTCACGAAAATTGAAAACTGACTTCAGGATTTCTCAAGTGGTCAGGGAGAAATTTTTTACTTTCAAAAAGTGTTTTAAAATGTCTTCACAGGCTGACCAGAGCGTTCCCGCATTAAGATATAAAAGGTATTGCCTGATTTTTTTTCACAAATTGACATGAAACGTCATCACTGCTAGGTAAATTAGGTAAAGTGTTTCTTAACTGCTGCTGGGAATAGGGAGGAGATAGTATGTACAGCAAAAAACACTTGTCAGAGACTAGAGATTTTGTCCAAGATACACACATTTCAGCAGCAAATGTAAAAACCAGTTGCCTCACCGAACAGCCTAAACTGCTGGCCAAAAAAAGCTATGTTTGGGTGTAAAAGAGACAACTCTCTGGCCAGCTGTGTTTACAGGCTTTACAACCCCGAGTTTACCTCTCCTTTACATGCTACAGATCAGCTCCAAGACACATATGCTCAGATTTCCAAAGAACTAGATTTTAGCCCTATATCTTCCATAGAAATTATTTTTTGCGTTTCTTTGGAACTATGAAATTTCAAAGAAAACAATCTGTGTCTCTTGTCAAGAGAATATCAAGTTTGGCTGAAGTCTTCATTTGTCTCTGTATTTTAGAGATTGAACGGCAATGATTGAAATATGATTTTGTAACAAATTTTTATGCATTACTAACAAAATTCTTGCATTGCTCTTGTGTGCTGGCCACTGTGTAAGACCAACTCTTTACCACGGTCAGTTCACCTCATCTTTGAAATATCGTGACATTTACATGGCAAGTGCACTTCTTAAAAAATATAAACCAAATAAAATGTTCTTTTTTTCAAGCCTGCGCTCTGCAAAGTGAGCTAGAATATAAAGACATCTAGTTATAACACTAAGAAAATAAAATACGGAATACATTCCTCTCACTTCACCCTGAAAAATCTAAATCTTTATTATCTAGCAGTGTATAATTAGCTACATCTGCAAAACTGCATTGCTGCATTTGAAAATCCCAAAGGTCCTAATGCTATTTCTAACAGATGTGTTGCTGCTCTTACACAAAGGGGAATAACAGTTTGATCAACTTTTCAGCCCACTAACCACCAGAAATACATCAAGTTATATATCCAACATCTGGTGGTGATATCATGTCCCAGTTTGTTTTTCAGTATCTTACATGGACCTAGAACTAGGTCTGGCTGTGAAGCTCAGGAGAGAATTGCACTAGAGTTCACTTCTTATTGCCTTTTCAGAAATGCTATGAAACATGTCATTGAAATGATAATGTCCTTATGAAGTCTATTATTTAGCGAGCCATTTGTCATCCTTGTATCATGGATATAGTCCAGGTATCACGTTTACAGGAAATGTCTGCTTATGTTAGACTCAAAATTGCTCTGCTGGGGCTTGTTGACATGCTTAATTCTTCCAGCTAAGCCCAGTTTGGAGCCAAAGTGGGAGTGAGATGAGCAGACTGGGAGAAAAAGCTAATGGGAGTAGAAGGATTAAGATGAGGATTTAAGGATGCAAGGAGGGGAAAAAGAACAAGCAACCAAGGTGGCAGCACAGTAGAGATGGCAAGCTGAAGGGTGCATCAGAGAAGCGACAGCAGGGCTAGATCCAAATAGGGATTGTCAGCTAAGACAGGAACTACATAGAACTGTAGTCCTCAAGCAGCTCACATAATTGCCAGTTATCCCAGGCATCATCTAGCCCATTGGTTTTTAGGTATCTAAAAAATGCAGACCCTTAAAACTGATTGGCCTGATTGTGTTAACATTTTGGAAAGCGCTGGCTGGAATGCGCTGAGAGTGTGCAGGTTCTTTCTAACAAAAAACTCAAGTTTGCAGGTATGGAGCCTGGCATTGTTTTATTTACTGTCATACAAAGCTTCATCATCCTGATGTCTTGGAGTCGGCTGCACGTCAGCAACACTGCCCTGGCTTACAATCAGCTGTTCTTGCATTTAGAGCAGTCTGGCCTTGGGATAAAGTTGTTCTCAAGTCACTACAGTGACAGAACTACTACCGCTGTGAATTTTCTCTGCCTTCATTCCATAAATATTTAATATTAGACAACACCTAGTTCTCAGCCCCTCAAGTACTCTTCTTCCACTTTACAAGTCATCAAATTACTGTAAAAGCACTAAAAATATAATATCTCAGTAGGATTTTAAATTAAATGTTAGCAAGTAGATGAAAATTAGCAGTGGCATGCCTTTTCCCAGTTATATATGAAGGAAAATGTGAATTCGTAGAAGTGATCATTTTAAACAGATGGATAAAGTTTACGCTCCATGCTGTTCCTTGGAACAAGGAACGGTGCTTTGGACTCCATGGCAAGTGGATTATAAAGTCCAGACAGTGATGATATTTAATACATAACCTTATTCTCAGGGTGTCCCTTTGGGTTAGTGTAGGTTGCTCACTGCTCAGCATATTCTTTTTTATATATCCCGTTTTCTGTTTCTTAACTCTTATTGTGCATTCTATTAAGATTAATATCCAACATATAGATTTCAGACATTTTTGCAGAACCCGAGTGCCTTAAAGATAAATATTTATTTAAGGAAGTTCCTCCATTTTAAAACAGTTACTTTTGAATATTTTCAAATTATTAGCCAGCTGGAGTGCTGACTTCTGTAGATTCCTAGAACCTTCACACTTGGAATTTGGAACTCTTATTTACCCACAGGCCAAAAAGTTACAGTACCTTGTGAGCAATCACTTTGGGCGTAAATGAACATAGGCGGACTATAGATGGATCTTGTTTAATGTCATTAATGATCTGGATGATGGGGCAGAGTGTACCCTCAGCAAGTCTGCAGATGATACAAAAATGGGAGGAGTGGCTGGTATGCCAGAGGGTTGTGCTGTCATCTGGAGGAACCTCAACAGGCTGGAGAAATTCGCTGACAGGAACCTCATGAAGTTCAACAAGGAGTATTGCAAAGTCCTGCACCTGGGAAGAAAAACCCCAGGCACCAGTACATGCTGGGGTCCACCCAGCTGGAAAACAGCATTGCAGCATCGGACCTGGAGGTCCTGGTAGACACCAAGTTGACCATGAACCAGCGTTAAGGGACTGGAACATCTCTCTTGTGAGGAAAGGCTGAGATAACCAGGAGTGTTCATCCTAGAGAAGAGAAGGCTCGGGGGGCATCTTACCAACATATATAAACACCTGAAGGAAGGGTGCAAAAAGGACAAAGTCAGGCTCTTTTCAGTGGTGGCCAGTGACAGGACCAGAGGCAATGGGCACAGACTGAAACACAGGAGGTTCCCTCTGAACATCAGGAAACACTTCGTTACTGTGAGGGTGACCCAGCAATGGCACAGGTTGCCGAGAGAGACTGTGGATTCTCTGTCCATGGTGATATTCAAAAGCCATTTGGACATGGTCCTGAGCAACTGGCTCTAGGTGGCTCTGCTTGAGCAGGGTTGGAGCAGAGGTCCCTTCCAATCTCAACCATACTGTGACTCTGTGACCAAACACCTGATACACAATATGCACGGCTGATATACTAGCATCAGTAGCATATTTTCAGCTTTTCTTTTACTTTGGCAAAATGCAAAGGCAACCTAGGTTCAAGGTTTCTACAGATATGAGTAAATCAGATCGACTCACCAGAAATTTCACTATTGCCTTGAAACTGTAAAGATGCTTTTTGTATTATAGCATCTAGTATCTGCAAGCACTACTCGGAGAGTTCAATGTCCAGTGATGTTAGAGGAGTTCCTCGAAGGGTGAACACTGGACATTCATACTATCATATAAGATCGAATAATAGCATGACTTCTACGTTTAGCAGCTAACAGTGATCAAAACCAGAAAAGCTGCCACATTTGAAAAGGCAGGAAAATCTTGTGGTGTCAGTGAAATTTGTATTCAAATATCCAGATTCTTTGCTTGAAAGAATACATGCATTTATCTGATAACCCTCTTCCTCATGCTCCTCCTGCTCTCCCCTCTTCTCCTTAAACAGCAGACTTAGACCAGCTATCTACATGCAAAGGTCTGTTGATTTTCAAAGACATCTTGTTCCTCAGTGAGAGTTAGGGACACACATCTCTTTTGTAAGGTCCTACTGATTGTTTCATTGCTTATCTACAGAAATTATTATCCTGTGTTAATAATAAAGTGAACCCCTATTTCTATGAGGGGTTTATATTTTTGTAAAATGACATCAGTATTGTAAAAAGAATTGGCAGTGCTGCACTTTGGGAATGCCAGTGAGGACCTCAACACAGCTAAAGCAAATTACGACAATAATGCTGGTTTTCATTTGGGGATGTCTTCTAAAACACTGTTCTGTAATGTGGAAACAGGAACTGTGGAAAATGTGTCATGCGATATGTGTTTCGCCATTAGAAAAGCAGACGAGCACAGTGACAATTCAAGGAGTTTCCATAAAGACTTAAAAGTTGGACTGCTTCTCCCTCATGCATTCCATTGTAACAACAGTGTGCTTATTCCACCATGGGGTACTTAAATGTACAATGTCCACTGAGGAAGACTGGAATACCACTCCAAGACTCTTCTATACTATTAGTTATGTCCATAGGAAAAATTGTACCTAAGCAGAAAAAACCCCTACACAAAAGCCCCGACCTTAACCTGGTGTCCTGCAACTGTAGATTCTTGTTTCTTGGCCTCTGAGCACATCCTGACAAAGACAACCTGTGGTGTTAATAGACCAGTTCCGGCATGAGGCAGCTAGAAACATGATCTTTGTGATCAAAATCCAGGTCTGAAGCAAATTCTAAAAGAACAACAGGGCAGTGCTTAATCCCTATCTAACCACAAATTCCTGAGATACTCAAAGCGAAGTCACTGTAAGGTTTTGATGTTGCTATTTTTTATATCATGATAAAAATATTAATGTTTTTACTGAACTGTAATAGAACATCTATGCTGACAATTTTAAAAATAAACGACAAACACAGACACAAGAGTTACTAATCAGGAATACTTGTACTTCCTGCAGAACTGGTCTTACCCAGTGCTAAGGCAACTCTTTCTTGTGGACATCCCCGAAAAACAGAAAACTTGGACTGTTTTATGTGGAAAAAGCAAACCGTGAAGGTCCAGAGTTGTAAATAAAGGAAAACCTATGTGGTATTTCATCTTTCATGCCAAGAGGGTTTTCTCTTGCCTCTTTCTCTGACTATAACTTTAGTGGTATTTCTTATAAAGCAGACATATTTAGACAGATTACCACTCATTTGAAAAATAATATATTTATTCTGTGTCTAATATAGTAGACAGCATTTTCTGTTAAACAGCATCTTGATGATTAGAGATCCTATTAGGGATATATATTAATATAAATTTACTTCTGGTGTTACAACATCAAGTAATTAATTGTCGTTCAGAAAATTTGTCACAGTGTAACAAGGTCACGGATGATTACCACCCGAATGTTCGTAAAACCACCCAGGCAAACGAGGTCAGGAATTTGAAGACTGACAGAGAGTAAGAGCATCTCTAGGAAATGTCCTACTTAGTTTTACCTCTGCTCAACCCTTTAAAGGCAAATCTCGAATTGAACCTTTTCAATGGAATTAAAGCTGTCAACCCCTTTTAGGGGATGGGAATGAATATGTAATTCATGCCTATAAAGATATAGGTATCTTCAGTGAGGAGAATCTGAACTCAGCAGTGGAATCCTGCTCTTTATTGGGTGCATTTGTGAATGGGGCATCTCTACAACCTTATCAAAATGCCCGTGATGCAGAACTTGGAAGAAATAAACTCCCTACTGAGGAACATTGGACATTGCATGGCTGCGGAAGCTCTAGTGTGTGGAGAAAGTGGAAGCATGTCTCATCTGATCCCATGTCTGCCTGGGAAAATCTAAGGAAGGGAAGGATGACAACAGACTGTGAATTTAATGTTTTCCAGACAAATTCAGGCCTAAGGTTGTCTGAAAGAATAGAAATTCAAATGAAAGATAGGCTTGAAGACTCATCCAACATCTCAGAAAGTTAAATTGATGAAAACTTAATTCTATCTGCTTGTGTATGTCTTGTCTGACAACGATGATTTTAAGTTCACTGGGGTTCAGCGAAATTCTGGGATGTTCTACCATTATTTTCTGTATTAACTGACATTTTTTCTTCAGTTTAATTTTGGGTGAGTAATCTGACATTCAAGTGATTTGAGGATTTAAGGGTATAGGCTATCTGACAGTACTTCGATATGCCCAACTATGGTCTCGCTATTACTAATTCTCCATATGCCTATTTCCATGTGCATGACAGGAAGGGAGACAGAACAGAGAATGTCACTTCTAACCCTTCATCTCCCCTGCAGAGCAGCTGGTGGGAAATGACAGGGACTGCAATGGCATTACCAGCCACCCTCAGTCCTGGCAAACTTCTATAATAATCAGATCATCTAAGACTCAGGTTTCCCTTCTGGTTAAAAGTTCATGGAGATGCTGTAAATGGTAGATTTGTTTTCACTAATCAACCAAATTCCTGTTTGAAATAAAGGCAAAGATAGTAAAAATGAAAAACAAACAGGAAAGGGAAGGAACAGAAGGAACAACAGGAAGCTTTCTCTGAGACAGAAAAGACCACTGGTGAGTTTCAGTAGATTTTTAGAAGACTTTACAGACGCCTGCATTAGTATGTCTTTTTTCACAGATGGTAGACTTCAACATTGAGAGATTAAATTAATTGAAACCTAATCCAAGAAAAACCATCCTCTTTCTTACATTCCAGGCCATCCTGCCTTCATTTAACTGTTCAAGATTAAACCAGACAATGGTTAAGAGATTTTTTCCCCTCTTTCTGGCTTGGTCCAGAATATTTTTTTAGGATCAAGATGACAAATAGTATCAATATAGAATCCAGCAACTCCAGAGACAGGAGGACCAGCAGCTCTGTTAGCCACGCACCCTTTGTAACCATCTAGCAGTCCAGATGGTTTCTTTTGTGCACTTCTGATAAACAGTCTCTACAAACATGTTGCATTCAAACCCTTTTAAATTACTTATTCAAAACACAACCCGTTTTGGTGTGTTTAACAGCAAAACATCCTCCTAAATTCCATTTAACTGCTTGGACTAACGTAGCTTGACTGGAAGAGTTGAATAGCATTTTCTCTCTTTCTTATTCTAGCTTGGACAATTAATTCTACCTCTGACTCTGCTTAAAAAAAAAAAGTTTTATTTTAGTTACACCATTTATATAAAACACACTAAATACAGGATATTGTATACTGACTGCAGAGTACTCCCAAACAGCACATTCCCACAGAGATCTGTGCTGCCTTCGGGTCAGGGAAACAGAATTGTAATGGAGAATAGAAAAGCCAGTTTTCAGTGACTAAAATATGGATCAATATGTAAAAAACACATTACTATCAGATACTGGGAACAAACTCCTATCCAGGATAATACTGTCATGTTAATATCATTAGCAAAGTAGTATACAATTTGGTAACACAGTAATAGCAACTTATGACCTAAAAAAAACCATTTCAGATACTGCAGATAGTCCTTACACTATGGTATTCCTTTCACAGAGGACAGAACTTTCCAGATACCGATGAATAAATCAGCATAAAAATAAAGGCAGGTATGATAGGTTTAGATATGCTGCAGTTCTTGCAAATAAAGAATTTATTATTTATTTATTTTTGTGTACCTTGCACTTAATTTTATGGAAATTTTACCATGAACTGAACAGATGAATCTCTTCAGTTTCCTTCAGGGATTGTTCCACACTTTGAGGAATTGAATAGAGTTGCTCAATGCTCAGTAACTCTTTTTCTCCTCCAAAACTGACTTCTATTTAAACCACCTCAAACAACTCCTTCCTTCCATTTTTCTAATTATTTCCTTCAAAATAACTGTGAGTTGTTGTCTTATTTGGTCACTTCACAATGGTGGTTTTGCAAAAGCTCCTTTAACCTCCGTCATGAAACCAGCCCCTGTGGTACTATAAATGTTCTTTTTCTATTAGACCTACCCCCTTTGATACAATACTTTGGACAGGAATTTAGATCCTTTTTTTAGGTGCAGGGTTGCCAGAGTCATCTCAGAGAGAGGCATAGGAAATATCATACTCGTTGTAGAAATAAGTACATGTAATCACTACAGTCACAGAAGTTTCCTTCCCGCCTACAGCTGGAAATTCGTGTATTCCACAGAGATATTTTAACTAATTGGTTCTCAAGTTTACAAGACAAAAGGGAGGTATGGTACTTCTGCCTGGTTGCCAGAGATTTTACTGAGGGCCTGAGAGAAAAATGTGTTCATGTAAGTCATGATCCTGTGCATGCTTCCTTGGTGTGCTGTGCCAAGACTGATGTAACAAGCTTTGGGAATCTTCACTGAAGACCAAAATGTGCTAACTGAGATCTGAGATAGCAGCCATCATCCTGACAGCCTGGCAAGCTGCCTAGGAGAATTCGCTGTATCTGCTGGGAGGGATATGGATATTCTCTAAAGAGTGAACAGTTTCCTGAATTCTGGCCAAAACCCCATATGTTCGTGTTTACATGGATTTTAATTTCATTTGTAGCTAGGCACTCACAGGGATGGACCCTGTATAATAAAAATGACCTAGAAAAAAAAAATTAAAGTATTTTCTAAGATAATTTCACAAAGGCTTTTATTATAAAATGACAAACCTGATGGTCTCCTGCAAAAGGAATTCCTTCATGGAAATTCTGTCCCTAAACTGTAGTCACATACTATCCCTAGCAATCTAATTAGGAGAGATTTGTAAGTAAATTGGTAATAAATGTTCCTTGGGACACTTCTGTTTTCAGGAACTGCAATATCATTTTTCTGTTTATTCAGTTCTGTTGTACTGGGCACATGTGTAAACAAACAAGAGTCAGGACACGGGCCTGGGATGTTACAGAGAGTAGGATTTCTTTCTAATAAAAATACACTGTTCAGTGCTGTCCTTCTGACTTGAAGCAGACTGATATTATCGAAACTGATCTCCTGATCTTCTATCTTAGACACCAAATTCCTTCTCCCTCTTAACACACAAAACCAGAACTACAGGAATATTATTAGATTATCTGGGACGAAATCCTGGCCCAATGAGGATCCTTCCCAGGACTGACCATGCAGTATTGATGACATTACCACTCCTGCTTAGCAGAGATGAGATTCCAGCCCTGTCTTCTATCTCCTGCTAATGGATTTTTGTGGGATTTCAGAATGAAAAAAAACCACCTAGTTAGATGAAGATAGGAAGGCAAAACAGAAAAATAATGGTCCATTTAGGGAAGCAGTTTCTACAGCACTTTTGCAAGGTCATACCTTATTAAAATCTTAAATCATAAGTGCTTAAATTTTCCATAATCCTGTTGGAAAATCAAGAACATGATTTTAAAATAGCTGAAGTGAGCTGGCACAGTCATTGCTGCCATCAGCTTTCTTTAGACCAGACTTAGAGCTACTGTCTTGTTTGCTTTGCAAGAATCTATGAAAGTGACACTATACCATTTTCTGTAAAGCCTGGGATGAACACTCTAGTTTGTATTATATTACTAAGCAGTCAACCACTCAATGTTTGGTTTACAAAATAAATGTGTGATTGTTACAGTATTTACATTTTCTTTTTCTATTCAAAAATATCCTTTTTATTTTGACAATTTAAAGCAGTCATTAATAAAAAAATAACAAACTATGCAAGCAACTTCTCTGTGTATAAATCTCCAATACTCCAAATAATAAATATTATGGATTTTAAGGTGCCCATAGTCAGATACCACTTCTAGTCGGAACGCTTCTAGAAGACAAGTAAGATGGCTTGCAGTGTTTCTAAAGGAGATGCAAACCCATTACCAGTACTTCTGCATGGACCAAAGAGTTACTCCTTTCCACCCCCTTGCAAACAAGTAATTCTCACAAAACCCACCAAGACTTGTACTTACTTGCAGTGTTAGTTTCAACAGAGACACCAAGGCTTGAATGAACTCAGGTCTTCATCTGTGTCTGAATAATTTTCCAGAGCTGCAGTGGAGTTCACTGGCACTGGGAAGTTCTCACATTTGCAAACCATGGCTGTTCAGTAGGCGAACAAGTCATTTTATTTTCCAGTGGTGCAAATCCAACACTAAAATACACAAAATTCCCAACCACAGCTATAGCTTAATGCAGCCCAAACTTCTAACATAAACATTTTCCTCAACCGTATTTTTCTGCTCTTTCCTAAGTGTGGGCTATTCTTGTTTCAACTTAATTTAAATTAAAGACAGAACTACAGGCTGCAATACAGACGAGCTTGTGGCCTGAAAGGGAAAGGAGAGACAAGATTACCCCTAGGAACAAGCCACCGACACAGTACGTTACTGCAGTGTAAATCCTGACTTTCCTGTCAAAGCCTCTCTCTTAAATAGCGCAGCGAGTGAAGCAACAGCAGCAGATGGGGAAAAAACAAGAGCAACGGCCAGCCTTTTCCCTTTTTGTGAACATCTTCTCACCACAGAAAGGAAGCAGCAGCTCAGCCTTTCTTTCTTTTTCCTTTACTTTCTAGCTCTCCAGTGCGATCAGTCACAGTTCGTTAATTTTTACTACAAGGAGCATCACAAAGGGATTCACCAGTGGCTGCATCAGAATGTCTACACCAGATTAAATAATTTGAAACCTTAGGTAAATTATTTTCTTTAATGAAAATTAAAATAATTAGAGATAAATCTGGATTGCTTTCTAGACTGAGTTTATCTGATCAGTATAATGGAGTTAAATACAAGATCATGTATGGTGGAATAAAGAATGTGACTTCTACTTACAAAATTGGGGACTATAAAATAGCTAAAAGCAGCTTTAGGATCTGGCTGAATATGAATTCTAGGTGTGATTTAGTGAATAAGAGTCATCTTAGACTCTGTATGTGCGGTCACAAAAAATTTTTAAAATAACAAATAAGAAGCATGATCTAGTTTGCAAGTAGAGGTGAGACTAAGGGCCAGGATGAGCACTGGAGTAGCTGAATACTTCACAGAATCACAGAATGGTAGGGGTTGGAAGGGACCTCTGTGGGTCATCTGGTCCAACCCTCCTGCCGAAGCAGGGTCACCTACAGCAGGCTGCACAGGACCG
>Ga0065711_1039629_pt1 | contig 17644 bp, 11 predicted proteins | sample Hoacrofraction12_FD_59098 | JGI IMG/M metagenome (GOLD analysis project Ga0065711, IMG submission 59098) | Hoatzin crop microbial communities from Cojedes, Venezuela - Epithelial fraction 12 v2 (version 2) | ecosystem: Host-associated > Birds > Digestive system > Esophagus > Crop | place...
GAAAGATGAGGAGCTACTGGAGAGAGTCCAGCGGAGGGCTACAAGGATGGTGAGGGGACTGGAACATCTCCCCTATGAGGAGAGGCTGAGGGAGCTGGGCTTGTTCAGCCTGAAGAAGAGAAGGCTGAGAAGGGACCTTATAAATGCTTATAAATATCTAAAGGTGGGTGTCAAGAGAATGGGGCCAGACTCTTTTCAGCAGTGCCCAGTGACAGGACAAGGGGCAATGGGCAGAAACTGAACCATGGGAAGTTCCGTCTGAACATGAGGAAGAACTTCTTCCCTCTGAGAGTGACGGAGCCCTGGAACAGGCTATCCAGGGAGGTTGCGGAGTCTCCTTCTCTGGAGATATTCAAGACTTGCCTGGATAAGGTCCTGTGCAGCCTGCTGTAGATGACCCTGCTTTGGCAGCAGGGTTGGAGTAAATGACCCACAGAGCTCCCTTCCAACCCCTACCATTCTGTGATTCTATGATTCTGTGGTATCTAGGCTACTGCAGACATGGGAATTCAAAGTATATGGCTGCAGGAGGCAAACAGTCATGAAAGAGCACAAACCTGTAGTAAGGATAATCAGCTGGGATGGGAACATTCCATTTTCATCTCTGCTTTTGGATGTTTTCAGATTTGTAGCCAGTGCTTGTTTAGCAGAAATAGGTCAAGGTTATGTGTACACTATTAAGGTAAATGCACAGAGACTTTCCTCTGGGACTGACACTACTGGCATGGAGTGGTCAATATCTACACTATTAAGCTCTCTTTCCTTCCAAAGCAGAACTGCTGTGTCTAATATGCTTCTTGGAAACTGTCCATAGTCTGTGTTGACTGGTTAAGTGCCTGGGAATTGTCAGGAGAGTGATAGCTGGTCCTGATCAAAACGGTGCCAGACACTTTTTTAACAAATTAACAGTATAATACAGCAAGTTTCTGTCACTGCCAAAGTAGAACACAGACATAGTCAAATGGTCCAACAAGCAGACATGTTTGCCCACTAGTGACCAGATTATCTGCTGTAGCTCTTTAGGCTTGCCAAGTGTTGGAGGAGTTATCCTGCCCTAAATGGACCCACCTCAGTGGACGTGGCTTCTAAATGGACCTAACTTCAGCAGTCCTTAGACTTCACATGGTTTATTAGACCAGTATTGAGCAAAATTCAGGATTCTTCCTTTGCAAAAGGAGTCCTCCCCTTGCAATAGCTGCACTGTGGAAAATGCAGAGCTAGAATGGCAGGAGGACAGGCACGGATTCATCCTGCAGAAGAGTCTTATTCCATCCCCACATACTCCCTTGCTGTTTTCCCAGGCAAGGCAACAAGGTAGGGCAACAACAGACAACAGCACAGGGATTCTTGCAGGAAACGTTGATTTGCTCCCCTCTGCTCTGTGTTGTGCCTGGTTTTACATGTTGTTAAGGCCTTGGCTAAAAGCTGGGACACTACATATAAACAAAGAAGCTACCTAAAATAATTCCACAGAAGAGGGCCTCAGCCTCCTGCTTGTTCCTTCTTCCATTCTTTGAAACTTGGTAAGACAAAAGGGAGAGCCTTGAAAGCAAAGGCAACCTCAGAAGAGCGAGCAGCTATCTACTTGCAAAGCAAGCCTCTTGGGCTGTTTCCCGCACTTTTTCTTCTCAGTTTCCCCCTGATTGAAGAGCAGTCTCCACAGTCTGCATAATACATGAAGCTGAGATAGCTAACAGCATGCTTCGGCCCAGAGAGCTTGTGCGTGTGTGGGGAGACTTTGATGCCTGCATGCTTTGAATGGCCTTAATGGCTGCTCTTCCGCTGTTTGCCCCTGCATCCCTCAAACCCTTGCTCAGGAACAGAACTGAAGAAATATAGTTTCCTTATTTATTTCTCTAGGATGGTCTACTTTTTTCTCCTGAAAGAAACCACCCCGACTGGCGCTATCTGATGCCTAATGAAGCAAGCAGAGGACAAGATTCCTATCAACTCTGGGAAGGATGAAAGGAGGAAGAAAACTTGTTTAGTGACACCAGCAGAGGTGGGTAAATACAGGGCAGTATCTCAAAGCGGAGCAAAAAAATCCCCCATCACGGCATGAGGGAAAGGGATTAGCTCTCAGTGCTGTGCCATGCTTTATGGTAGGCTTCTACATGCTTTGAAGCACCAGCTTGAGAAATTGAAAAGGAAACAATCCTTAATCCCCCTTTTTTACGATTTAGTGATAAAGTCAAATCCACTTTGCTGTGAGTAGCTCAGCTGATTTTTAGAAGCCAGACTATTTCCTGAGATACAAGGCTTTGCTTACATAAAGTGATCGACATTGTTTATTGGGGCAAGGGGAGGGGAGGAGTAGGTGGTGGTGTGTGGAAGAAGCTTGGATGGTATTTATAGAAGGCTGCTTTTTTTTATTTTGTTATTGGTATTGTTACTATTTATTTGTTGTATGAGTCAGGGAGTGGGGGATAGAAAAGGAAGAAGAAATACGAGAAAGGGAAAACTGTTTTTTCCATTTTTACGAAGACATCCTGAAAGTCCATTCAACAGGTGCATTTTTTTGCTTCCCATTACATGAATTTTTCTTTCTGAAAAAAAAATCCGCTGTTCTCATCCTCTCGAACATGAATCATGTAGTCTTAATTGCGCATGTCCCATCCTGTTAAAAAAGCCCATCTGCTTATTCTCTGCATGGCTGCTGAGCACACAGAAGATCTTAAAAGCATTATGCCAGTGCATTTCAAGGTCTAACCCAATGAAAAAAAGCTAACTGCAAAAAAATAGATAGCCACAACAATTAAAATTGTGTATAAACACCATTAACAATAATTGATCTTTTAAATCAGGAAGCTTTTACTGATCCACCTTGAGATTTGGGGTTTAGATACAGGAAAAAATAGCTTGCAACGAGTGTGAAAGGAAAAACCACAAGATTAGATGCATCCCATGGTCAGTCCACTCATAAATCTGCAGTCCTACTGATGGCACTAGGCTTACACTATTCTTTCTAAAGGGAGGGATATTCAAGATGACTAATTAAAAAATAAATTTGTGTTGGTTACATCAAACCACATTTGTTAATAATATCTATCAAAATTTTTAAATACTGATTGAAATGGAAGGAATTAAATACATGGCATTTTACTGGCCTGAGAGCAGTCTACATTTACAACTAAAATAAAAGATTGAGATATAAACCATAAACATGAACATCCAGCATTTGCACATTTTGACAAATGATTTTTATTTAAAGTAGTAACACAATTATCTGTTTGTTTTCCTTTTATAATTTGCAAGGACTTTGAATCAAGATTTCTTTGATAAACAGGATGCAAAACACTTTAACTTTTCCAAAGTACTGAGTAACCAGTAATGTGTCTCTGTGTAACATTCAATTTCTGGAGTCACCAAACAGCCCAAAATGAAGTGAAATAGTAACTTCTCACAGAACTTCACATGTTCAAGTTTATTGCTATCAGGAAACTGTAGTCCATTCTCTCTACAGGTTTATGATACTGCAAATATAATTTCAAATATTGTAGCAGCCTTCTCCAAAGCCCCTGTCAGTTTCCACCCTTCATGTCACCCTATCAATACACTCCTAATTAATACTCCAGATAGCGACAGCTCAGAATAAACTCTTTCACGGTTCTTTGCATCCCTTATGCCCAAGACCACCATTTTCCTTTGCAAGGTAGAGGCAACAGGTCACTGCTTATCTATGTCCCCTATGGCAGGCAGCTGGACAATGCACTTTCCTCTCTTTCATTACTTCCTCCATCCTCTATGTTCTTCTTCCAACATTGTTCCTGTCCTGGAAGTCTCTAGAAGATGGTATCTTACTTTTCTACATATTGCTTTGAGGCAACCTGATGATCTTTTATAGAAACTGTTCCTTAGCTTTAGCTATATCACATCTAAAGATAAGTAATCAATTGCAACTTTGCAAGAAGCATATATGCCATAATAAATAACTTCCAGAAATCAACAGCAGGACTCTGGGAGAGGGAGTAAATACAGAAATGGATAGCCATTGTTATTTTCTTGAAAATTCGCCCTCAGGGATGATGAAACCAATAGTGATGCATCACCACTAAATTTGATCTGTTGTTTGTCAAGACCAGTAAGAGGCATCTTGGACTTCTGTTTTGTCTTAGGAATGGGAGTCACCCTGAGAATGATCTGTCATTACTATTTCTATTACTTTGATGGATTTACTAAATATCCTGCTTTAGGATGAGAGCTCAGTTGCACTGAAGGAAGTGTGCATTGTGTCTGAAAGTCTGTCATCTAGATATGAGAAATAGGTATGTGACATATACCTGAAAGTTGAGATATGGGTACCAGAACATACCTTAAGAAAAATAAACAAAACAAAAGAAAGCAAAACAAAAAATACTGCTACATGGAAATTTATTCTTTTGGACAGAGAATAGTAGTAAATGAGTGCAGAACAAAAAGGGCGGGGGGTGGGGGGAAGAGGGTGCTTCTGTTGGAAACTCAGCTTGCTGATAGACTGCTTCTTTAGTGAGTCAGCCAAGGAGCTGAAATGAAGAACTGAAATATGTCAATACAGTAGGTGGGATGGTGCTATGGATGTTACATTTCCTGAGGAAATGGGGGAAAACTGTTAAAAAACAAAAACAGTTGCAAGAAAGACGGTGACCAGGTTGTTGGGGATTTTTCACTTGCTTGTTTGTTTGTTGTGATGGGCTACAGAATTCTCACTAATTAAAATAAATGAGTGAATACTGCAGAAAAAAACTTGCTGAAGAAAGACATGAAGGAAGAACCTCTGGAAATTATATTTTGTAGAATCATAGAATCGCAAAATCATAGCATGATTTGGTTTGGAAGTGACCTTCAAAAATCACCTAGTCTAACATCCCTGCTACAGGCAGGGACATCTCCAACTAGATCAGATCGCTCAAAGTCCCTTCCAACCTGACCTTGTACACTTCCAATGAAGTGCCATCCACAACTTCTCTGGGCAACCTGTTCCATTGTCTCACCACCCTCATAGTAAAGAATTTCTTCCTTATGTCCAATCTAAATCTACCCTCTTCCAGTTTAAAATCTTTTCCCTTGTCCTGTCACTACAGGCCCTTGTAAAAAGTCTCTGTCTTTCATATAAGCCCTTTTTAAGTACTGAAAGGCCACAATAAGGTCTCCCCAGAGCCTTCTCTTCTCCAGGCTGAACAGTCCCAACTCTCTCAGTCTTTCTTCATAGGAGAGGTGTTCCAGACATCTGATCATTTTTGTGGCCCTCCTCTGGATGCGCTCTTACAGGTCCCTGTCTTTCTTCTGTGGGGGACCTCAGAGCTGAATACTATACTCCAGGTGGGGTGTAAGAAGAGTGGAATAGCGGGGCAGAATCACCTCCCTCGTCCTGCTGGACATGCTTCTTTTTATGCATCCCAGGAAATTCTCTCTGTCCTTAACTCTTACCTTGAAGCAGAGGTCTGTCAAGAGAAATCTTCCTGGGGGAAAGAGAAGGGCAGAATGAAATAACAGTGGTAAATTAAATTAATTAGGGAAACTCAAGCTGGACCTTCAAAGACAGTTCAGAACAATCCTGTTGAGATGCACATATTGAAAGAAAAGTAGGAGCTATCTTCTTTCACTTACTTTTCTCCACTTTTGCTTTTTGTCTTTCAGCTTTCTTTGTCCCTGTGTACCCTACCATTCAAAGTGTGTTTTCTGTCACCATGTTTGTCTAAAAGAGGAGATAAGACTTAAGTGCCATGAGGCCACACCATATATCCCCATCCAACAAGAGCAGTTTGTTCAGGGTCTGTACTAGTCTTTATGTTAAGCCATTCCGGTCATTACTTTCACAGAATCACAGAATCACAGAATGATAGGGGTTGGAAGGGACCTCTGTGGGTCATCTAGTCCAACCCCCCTGTCGAAGCAGGGTCACCTACAGCAGGCTGCATAGGACCTTGTCCAGGCGGGTCTTGAATATCTCCAGAGAAGGAGACTCCACAACCTCCCTGGGCACCCTCAGAGGGAAGAAATTCTTCCTCATGTTCAGACAGAACTTCCTCTGCTTCAGTTTGTGTCCATTGCCCCTTGTCCTGTCGCTGGGCACCACTGAAAATCTTCTGGCCCCATTCTCCTGACACCCACGCTAGAGATATTTATAAGCATTTATTAGGTCCCCAGTCTTTCTCACTGTGACTGCCTTTCCCCTACACAAATCCTCCCATTATACTTTTCCAACTTAATCAGGACACAATACAGAGTGGCCACAGCAGAGTACAGAGTTCCACCTCGAAGGATGTTCTGCCTCCATGTAACAACTTAGAGGGTGCTGCAGGTTAATATTGGTCTCATTATCAGAAACAGTCTGCTACATTAATTCAGAATTAACTACATATTAGTTTCTTCAGTCATTAAATGTGTCTTTTCTCATCCCAGGTTTTGCAGATACAGACAAAATTGCCTTCAATCTTTGATAAAACATAAGTAACCAAATCTTGGTGTTTGGCTCAGGATGGTCTGAACTGAAACCTAGGTGACGTCAAGTAGCACTCCACTGTCAACAAAGAAAACAAATGTAGAATGATAATTCTGAAATATCACTATGACCAGATAGATGTAATAAAGATTTACGTAGAAATGTTTTATAACTGGAATGTGTTAATTTCTGAGCTGAAGCTAACTTCAGGGAAAAACTTCAGTAGCTGCCTATAGGAAAAACACAGAAATACAGAATCATAGAATATCTCAGGTTGTAAGGGACCCATAAGGATCATTAAGTCCACCTCCCTGCTCCTCGTAAAACTAAACCATATGACTAAGAGCATTGTCCAGACGCTCCTTGAACTCTAACAGGCTTGGTGCTGTGACCACTTTCCTGGAGAGACTGTTCAGTGACTGACCACCCTCTTAACAAAGAAATTTTTCCTAATGTCCAATCTGAACTTGCCCTGATGCATCTCCATTACATTTTATTGGTCACCAGGGAGACGAGATCAGCAGCTCCCCCTTTGTTGCCCCCCTTGAGGAAGGTGTAGACTGAGATGAGGTCACCTCTTAGCCTTCTCTTCTCTGAGCTGAACAAATAAAGTCACCTCAGCCACTTTTCTTAAGTCTTGCCCTCGAGGTCTTTCCCCATCTTTGCTGGTCTGATCTGGACACACTCCAGTGACTTCATGTCCTACTTATAGTGAAGCACTCAAAACTGCACACAGTACTTGAGGCCACACCGGCGCAGTATAGAGTGGGACAGTCACCTCCCTCGACCAGCTCACTATGCTGTGCTTGATGCACCACAGGACACGGCTGATCCTTTTGTCTGCAAGGGCACACTGTTGACAGATTCAACTTGCCACCAACCCAAACTCTCAGATCTCATTTCACAGGGCTACTTTCCAGCCTCTTGTCTAAAAATGATCATTTCTGTAATATGTATCATTAGATTACTTCGTCAGGTCAATATCATCCCATTATATACTTGGAAAGTATGTGGAAAAAGGCAACAAAGAAATTTTCTCATAGTTTTACAAGAAAATAGAACCATGCGTTTGACAAACAGCGTGCACCAAGCCTGTGACCTAATCCCTGGTCGTTTGAGCTAGGTCCTGGCATCTGCTTTTGAAGGCACAAAAAAATCTGCAATTCAAGTGAGAACTGTATATTGCATAAAAATGCATTTTCACTGCGTATTTCACTAAAATATACAATATTATATTTTCAGGTAGGTGTCAGTGCTGTGAAATGTCAAACACTTTTTTTTTTCTATTACAAGGCTTTTGAATATTATCACAGCATAACTGCTTTATAATTGACATTCCCTTTACCGTCACTTAGACAAACAGAAGGATTAAAACATGGATTACATGATTATGACACTGTGCTATGCAGAATCTGAAATTAAATGCTTAAGAATAAACTTTTGTGGATGAAGCTGTTGAGGAACTATTTGAGGGACCAGTCTTAATATCTGAAAATCTTAGTTTTGAAATAATGTTTTATATATATTTTATGAAGAAAATGAATACTTTCCTCCTATTTTTGGGAGTATGTGTGTACAAACAAAATATGGTATATTAATAAAACAAGGACAAAACTCAGAAACCCAGGTTTTCCTCTAAAGCATCTATGCAACTTCAGAGTCTAGTCCAACAACATCTGCCTCCAGAACAGAGACAAATTAGATGCTTGTCTTTGCATCTCAGACAATCTCATGAGAGCTAAGTGTAGCTACAGGGGACAATGAAGATGCTGAAAGTATGATTCTTTCACTCAATATGCATAAAAGTATGCTTTCATAGTCAATGCCAGTCCAAAATAGATGTGATTACTGCGGCACTGGGGTCCAGAAGTCCCAGCTGATATAAAATGAACGTAGTCTCTTCCTGAGTTGTGTGTGGGTACATTCATGACTATGTAGGCACAACTTCAAAATAGAAGATTTTCCTAGCAGGTGGCTAACTCAGTGCTTGGAACATAGGTGTTAAGTTTGCTAGGCTGAAGAGGGTCTGCTGATGCAAGGCTGGCTCTTCAGAAAACCAGGAATCTCAGAATCACCAACCATTTCCAAAACTTGCCATTGATAATCTTAAGAGCTAAGAATAGGGAAGGTGGGGGAAAGGTTTCATATTTGAGTAAGCTCCAAGCCATGTATTAAAAATTTTCAGTGTTGACCACGTGGTGTGGAGAAAGATCCAGTCATACACTAAACTATGTCATTTCAGTCACCTGGTAGCATTTGATGAAGCAAATTAGAAATTTTGGAAATAGCAGGCTTTCAGTACTCTTACCAGGAAACCGTGGGTAAAGCATCATTTCCCCAATGTGATAACCCCATTAGGCAATAACTCCTTTAGTCTGCACAGCTTTCTGGAGAGGGACAGTCTTTCTTTCACTCGCATGGTAGGCTCCACACCAGGACAACGGTTTAGTCCTTCTTCTTTGATGGTCTGAGGAGCAGCTGATTCAGTGCTCTGGTTTTCACTGAGTACATTTTCACTGATTAAGTTACTAGTGTTCCTTCACCTACCATTGTTCCTTTGATCCTTGCCAGGTCCTTATGCTTAATTTGCTTAGCCTCTAGTCACGTAACAATACCGGTGCAAACTCTCTGCAGAAAGCACATCTTGTACTTCTACACGGCTTCCAGCCCAAGCTTGGGTCTCTTGTAGCATAATATTGTTACCAAATGGCACTCCTGGCTATGCCGCTGGCTTGCTGCTTATTCTTAAGCAGCTTCTTAAGCCAGTTATTTCAATGTCTGCTCTCAACTGATGAATAATCAGCAAAGATGAGGAATACAAATGTATGCAGTTGTCATAATGAAGAATGAAGTAATTCAGTTTCTAATCCATTACTAATGTGTAAACATAAGTATTAAGGGAAATTTCTGTTTTGAAGACTTCAGCACAGTGCTTTTATTGCCATTGTCTCTTTGTTAATGTCTCAGCAGCTTTCTGGATTCCAGGCTTGCATTGTGCTGCCTGTACTATTTCTGTGCCACACTAAAAGAAGTTGTTGTTTCTCCAGAACTTTACATGAATTTCTGTTCAGATTTGATAAGCACTCTCTCATTGAGAGAGTTCATTGAGTATTTTGTGTACTGCACGGGTGACTGGAGGTATGGTAATTTTTTTCTTGCTGGAACAAAATAGAGGTGTGTTCTGAGATGTGGATATGGTAATGAAGCTGTGGTGCCTGCAAGTTCTTCCACGTCTTTACTCCATCCACACAGTATCTTATAACTGTGAGAAAACAAATCATTTGGAAGTCTCTACCTCAGATTTCTTTGAGAAGAAACATTGTCATGATCTTGTTAAGTCTGTAAAAACAAATATGCCTAAGGGCAGAGTGGCTATAGTTAACGACTTTCACGTCCTGAGAGTCTAGCAAGAAGATCCTATTCTCAGAACCAACTGTGAGTCTGACACAGAGGTAGGATAAACAGTTGTTGGAGGGGAAGACAGGCTCAGGAGGAGAGCATCCAGTCCTGTGATTCCTGTAGGGATTTCAATGACATAAATAAATGAGTCAGAGATGTTGCTACAGCAGATCCTCCTTAAGGGAATAGTCAACCCTGAGGAACTTTAAAGTAATGCAAGTTTTTTTTTTTTTTTCCTTGCCAGCACATTTCGTGTGCTAGGTATTGTGTATCCATAGCAACACAAATTTACTTAACGAGACAGTTTGCACAAAAGGAGGCTAAAGGCTACAACTCCCTGAATATGCTGAGGTAGATAACTGCATGAACTATCCAGCATTTACTACACAAGGATCAACACATCCAAACATGGAGGAAGACACTGTAGTTCTTTCTCACGTTGCTTCCGGTAAGTTATGCTATGATTTTACCAGATTTTTAGTATTCAGGATTTAGACCCTACTAGCACCCTAAGATGTCAATGCTTCTGGCAGGTTACGCACTGTGTAAAATAATAAAGGGGGAATAAACCCTTCTGAAGGACTTTGAGGAGCCATAAGTGGAAGTACTACCACCACTCTGAGATCTGTTGTTGGAGCCCAAATTTAGCCAAACCATTCTTACAGGTATACAAACACACTCTCGTGTACATTCATATACACACTCACGTGAGCAACAAGGAGCACAAAGAACATGCAAGAAAGGAAAAGGTTAAGAGAAAAGTGGTCTGCTTCGTTCTGAAACATGTCACACTGCATGGAGCCTCTGGTCATTTTTAGGAGGGGCCATCACCATGGTCACAGGCAACCAGGCTCCCACACAGTTTGGGCTCTTTTTCTGGAACATTTTCAGGTATTTTTCATATTATCGCAGTTGGTCTCTTGAAAAACAGGACTGAACAGCACACAAAAGGCTGAAAGTAAGCAAAGTCTTTGGCTGTTATCTGAAAACACATAGGCTGGAGAATTTATGGAAAATAATTTACTCACCCAAATTAGCATTTACCTGTGAAATGAGAAATAATTATCATGCTCAGCTGAGCATAGATGATTGAAATATGTTAAAGTCTAATAATTTCTGTATCAGAAATAGTGTCCCATAATGCCATGCAGGAATTCATGTCAACAACAGTTCGGCCTGCCTTCTGCTCTTAGAAGTCCAGCCCTTTGATCAATGCGGAACAGAAGTGTCCATGCCTGAAATCATCCTTAGATCTATCTACATGGGTTCCCTATTTCTCTTGCCCATTTTACTTTTTTTTCCCTTTAAAAAAAAGATAAAAAATCACTATTTTTCATGTTTTCAAAGGCTGTAAGTGACAGTGAAGCAAGGGAGACTCATAAACATTATCAGAAAGTGGAATTTCAGTTTCTCTAGGACAGAAAAAGGAATCTGGCTATATAACGGCCTAACCTCTCATCTTGTTTATTTTAAAACTAGAGTACCCACCCTGAGAGTGATATTTGTTGGTTTTGCTGCTACTAACACCTGGCAAAAGAGTTATATGCAGAGAAATTCCAATTCGATCTGATTTGAATGTGGTAGCACGAATGAGTAGTAAATATGTGGATAAGGCAAGCTATTAAAAACTAAGTAATGTTTTACACAAACAAAAGCAAAAAATCAACAAGGTCCCCCCTAACGTATCTGGCCAACCTTGCTTTTTCACGACTCATTCATCATTCTTCCATTTTTTACGTAAGGGTATTATCCAGGGTACAAGATGGGAACATGGATACTAAGCAGAGAAAGTGTCTCTTTCTGGGAATCAGGGTCTGAAGACATGAAAAGAAGGAAGAGAGACATGAAGTCCTGCCTGAGTGTTTGATTATCTTTCCTTTCCTATTTTTCACTGGGTCCTACTTCTTCTCCACTGGCTCGCTGAGTTTCCAACAGCTTGATTTTCCTTTCTAAATGAATTATAATGAATGCTGGGTCTTCTGGTTACCACTGGCCCAATTCTGTCTACAACATGAGTCTGAATCTGTAATTGCATTAATGGTGTCCTTTTCTTTGTTCACAATATGCTCTTTCCTTAGTTTTAAATAAAAAATGCTCGCTGGAAGTCCTTTCTTCTTGAAATGTACGTGTTCATTATTCTCTCTCTTTCACACTTGGCTAAATAGTTATAATTCCTCCCTTCTCTGCTATTGGTTGGCTAATTCTGAGAAGCTTCCAGTCCACCTACAGAAATTTATCTCAGCAAGGGATGTGTTGAAGGGTATTATCATCATCTCAGTACTGCTCAGACCTTTTTGTAGATGCAGGTTTCTACCCTGCTGTCTCTGTTCTAGCTGTTCATCATGGTCACCTTACTACCTCCTTCTAAAAGGAGCTTGCAAGTCCATGCTTGCAGAGTCCTCCATTATGGTCCTAGTTAACCCATGATGCCTAACCGTGTTTAATTACTTTTCATTCACTATGAAATTTCTTGGTGATTTCAGTGGCGGCAGAATATGCTCTGAAATGTCAATTCCAGTCAAATAAATGGAAAACAAATTCCCCCTGGGACTTAATACAGGAGAATGCCATGCTTGTGTTTTGTTTTGGGCTTGGTTTTTTTTCTGTTACATGTGCTTTGGTTTCAATTTCCCTGTAACAACATCTTTCTTCAGGGAAGACATTTCTTCTTGGTGAACTCTTTTTCTCACATTTTCCTTCCCTTCCTCTCCGTCTTTCATCTTGTGCTGTCTTAGAACTCCAGGAATAAAGAGTGTCCTTTGCCATCCCAGCACATCATTCTGGGAGAGATGTGTAGGTTTGAATTATACAGTGTCACTGTAAATGCATGTATGTATATATACTGTTGGGTACAGACTGTACTCTTTAAGGAAAGGTTGAAAAAAAATGTAAAGACAGGAAAATGACAAAAATCAATGGCTGATTTGTGTTTGCATGGATATTTTGAAGATATTTTGTTCTGAAAATGTCACTAGTCTGTAACAGGGTAAAAAAGCATTGAGACTAAAGACTAAAGTCTTTTGCTGCATTCTTGATCCATATCGGTTCATGCCTCTGCCTTCCACGAAGTTCTGTATAACTGCTTCCAAACTGCTAGGAAAGAGTTTGAATTAGGGAGAGAGTTGTACCCCTACTCAGCTGCTATTCAGTCTGGCGTTACAGCTGAAAAAGAGGATAAGAGACTTATGGAAAGCAAGACTTATGCTAGTAAATGTTCTCTTTCATGAGCTACCAAAGCGTAAAGGAATTGTAATATTCGTAATATTTGTTAGTTCTGGGCTGAAGGTGTTTCCTGTAAATGTGGGTAGGAGTAGAACAAATGACACAAGGTACTGATGGTGTGAATAATACATAAAAAAACTTATTCATGCAGTCTGAATGTGTCAGAGATTACTCCAAGTAGATCTCTTTTATTTTTCCAAAGAATAAGCAAAAGATAAGTTTTGTAACTGTAATGGCACGTACAGTCTTAATGAGCTCAAACAAAGGCAGCAACCTTTTAGAATGTATTCTCCTGTGACTAAGCTGGGCATGAGACAAACCCATCACTAATTAGGCTAAGAACATTCATCTGAAATGCCTCTAAAGAGGGTTTCTTTTAAAAAAATGGATTTGATGATGCAAAGATATTGCATTATTGGAAGGACAGTTATTGTTCCAGTCATAGAAACAGATTCTGTGTTTACTCAGGTTTTTACTTATTTACAGTTTCACTTTCTTTTTTTTTTTCTTGGGTTTGTGTTAGGTTTTTTATTTTAATTCATGCTCCCACTGAAGTCAATGAGAAAAGATATGAGTCATAGCACTCTGACATCTTTGTACATGTGTGATATGTACCTCATGTTTTCCATAAAGCATGTGAGGCACCTGCACAGACTAGTATAAATGTGAACTAAAGACCATTGTGCTGCCTAGAGCCTTCCGATTTAAATATTTGAGCTCTTATATATGGTTTCTGGATGACCACGAAGACTGGGATTCTTCTCATCTAACATTATCCTTTTAAAGATGCAGGGTTTAATATAAACTAGTGTGGGATTCATCTGATCCAGTACTGCTTGTTTACAGTGCAGGCATCTTCATCTGTACGAGGAATCTGCATTATTATTACAGTTAACAAAGATAATTTGGTACAATCAGTGAAGTTTTGGATGTCCCTAAGCTCTGCTGACTCTTTTGACCATACAAGGAGCATAGTGTGACTTGATCATATGGAGATACCAGCATGGTAGACGCACACGTTCATTCAGCAGATGCCAGCTAGGTGTCTAGGATTCCTTAGCAGTCTGTGAAAGACAGAGAGATGATCCTTCAGAGGGTGAATCATCTCGTCCTACAACTGATACTGAAAATAGACCAGGTGAATCACCCTTCTAAATTACTATCTTAGATGGATTTCTAACTCTTTAAGCCATACTGGTGGAGGCAGTAGGTGAAATGCCACTCTTCTGAATGCAACAGACCTTCTGTGAAAAAGATACTTTTGATTTCTCAACATGGCATGATAGTATAACTTGCAAGCTACAATGGCCACTAGTCAGCTGTGAGGATAAGAAAGAGTCCTTGCCCAGACCTGTGAATGCTAATGAATGTGACTTGCGCAAAAGAGAATAAGGTAACCTGTGACATGGCCCTGCCTGCCTTACACTGAGACACCTGCAGGGTGCAGAGCAGTGGTGGCAAACCCCAGGTTAAGACAGGAGTGGGAATGTCTGGGGCTTAGTTTTGGCCTTTGAGTTGCTCCACTGCTGGTTTGCTCTGCCTGCACGGTTTTAGCCCCCCCTCACCTAGAGCCTATGGGGGATTGCTATACACACAAGAGTGTGCAGAGAGACCACATCCAGTCTCTTATCTTTTAATTAGTACAGAAAGCAACAAGGTAAAGCACAGGCATAGAGGAATCAAGTGCTCTGTATTTCAGAGAAGTGACTTCATCTCTGTAGGCATGTTTCACACTCACTGCACCAAACACAAGTGTTATCGCACTCAGTTCCATGACAGCACATTCCTGTTTTGAAACCTGACATAAGTACTTTGAGAAAGACAGGGAACAACAGTTACTGAGCATACATATTACACTTAGGGAGAAGAACAATGCATGTCACAGTCACAGAACTGACATGCTTACAGGCATTTGCCTACCAACCTATCAGTCTGACATTCTTTCTGGGGAGAAAACAGAAGGTGGCATCCCATCAAAAAAACCTAGAAAACCACAAGTTCTAGGGCCTTATAATCTAGATAATCCCCACACCCCCCTCCAAATCTTTTTTTTTTTTGCCACACAATGCATTTTCCAGTGATCTTGACAAAACAGATGGGAATATGGGAATCGAGGTAGCACAGGACAGGGGGCAGAGTCTGATTCTCAATTTAGACTTTAGACAGAAAATCAGCTGTGAAAATCTGCAGGAATTACAGCCAGACATTTATCTTTATACATCTATTCACTGGGGACAGATGCAGTGCTGATTCATATTGGGAAGGGAAAGAGAAGGTAATCAGTGTGTTGCTGAATGGCCTTGGCCACAACAGAAAGCACTACAACACCTCATGCAGATACGATCTTCTCCAAGATCCCACACCAGTACATTTTTGCCTAGCCCACATAAGGACCCTGTAAAGACAAAGTCAGGCAAACTATATGCAAAGGCTGTAGAAAATCCAGATATGCAAATCCCAGATACTTGAACCTTCTCTATTGTTCGAAGGCAAACTAAATCCTGCCTGACGTCTCTATGTCATGGCAGGTCAGTCAGTTCATAATTGGCTCTAATTGGTACAGTCACATACTTCACCTGCAGGAAAATGGCATTCAGAATGGAGTGAAATTCTCTACTGCTTCTAAAAAAACATCAGAGCTTTCAAGCTGATCTTCACATCCAATGGACCGACTGATAGGGATAACTGAGAGGCATTTTTTTGGATACACATGGCCATTAAAACCCAAGCCCACTGTGTAATAAATTATACACATCGAGGTGCACGAAGGTTCTTCTGCAGGATCTTTAGAGGCTGCAGGACTGTGGCTAGCCTTTGTGTGTCACATATATACATAAATTCCCTGTCTGAGTCATGCGAACAACAGTTAGAGCCTGCAGCTCCTCACTGTAGCCATGTGCTATTTCTTAGACAAGCCTTTCAGACAAAGTCTTCCAGGAGTGCCTTTACTTTTCGCAATCTTGGGCAATAAATGGTGAGGGGAGAGACAGAAGGCAAGTCCCTTGATATATATCTCCAGGCTTTCTTTGATTGTATCCTAGTTTTTCAACTTGATTTCAAGCTAGATGTTGTAGCTATTTTAGGATTTAAAGAAAACAATGCTGAAAAAAATAATAGGAAAGGAAAACAATATTAGGAGCACAAGGTGACTTTTGGGGTCATAAAGTCCAGTCCTTGAACTCACAGGAAGCAATGCAATTAATGTTTGGTCCACAAAACATACACATCAAACCCTGAGGCATAAAATACTTTCAAATAGCCTAGGTGAAACCTAAATCTTATAGTGAAAGACCAAAATCTCCAAATATGATGTGTCAGAGGGAAAAAATGTGAGAGCTGTTGGGCATTCCGAGTATACTCGCATCCTGCAAAATCCAGAGATGATTTAGGAAAAATATGTGTGTGATTTTAGAAGCAGACCATTCTTTGCAGATCTGCAGAACTTTGTCCCACTAATTTCCTTCTGCCTGCAGTGCATGAACAATTTCATCCCTCACTATGTGTTGAAGAAATGCCATCCAGAGGAATGAAGGAATTTCTGTATCACTCCTGTCGTCAGCACATCCCACCCTGCACCCCTAGGTAAACTCTGAAGTGTCAGAGGGAAACAATCAAACAAACCCTACTAATAACTAATAACAGAAAGAAATGATGAGCATGATAAGCATGGAAAGGAAAAGAGGAACATATTTTTGCCCCAACTGTGGAATTCATAAGGAGAAATTGCAAAACATGGGGTACAGAATGAATACAAGCCAAGCAAAAACCACCCAGCCCTGCTTTCAGACCTTTGGCACAAGCATACAGGTCCAAATCCCTGCAGACCTTCTTTCAAGACCCACTTTTCCTGTCTTTTATGCAGGAAAATGAAAACACCTTTGTACCCTATTTCATTCCCTCAGCTGTAAGAAAGCACAGAAATGTGTCAGCCAGAATACTCCTTCTGCACATGGAATGAATGATTTGCTTGGAGTCTGCTCATGATAGTGCTTTGCCTTCTCATTAAAATAAATCACAGAAAGTGTTGCCATTGCATGCTCCCAGCTTAAAAATAAGTCCTCAGGTAGTTATTCATAACTTAAGGGACAGGCATGAAGGAAAACTGAATGACACATGGAGAGAGCATAGAGAAAAAGCTTCAAAATGGGAGTGAGAACAAACTTTCATTGTACCTACTCTGGAAAATTCAAATTCTGGCGTGTATTAGAGGGTCCCTGAGGTTTTACATACATTTCGTTATGTAGCCATAGTGAAACACATCACATGCTCATGCGTGTATATATATGACTGGATGCAGAGAAGGCAGAGCTAATGAATGCCTTCTTTGCTTCAGTCTTCAGTGCTAAGACTGGCCCTCACGAATCCCAGGCCCTGGAGGTAAGAAAAGAAGCCTAAAGAGAGGATGACTTTCCCTTGGTCAAGGAGGACTGTGTAAGGCATCGCTTAAGCAATCTGGACGCCCACAAATCCATGGGCCCCGATGGAATGCACACACGAGTGCTGAGAGAGCTGGTGGATGTCATTGCTGAGCCACTCTCCATCATCTTTGAGAGGTCCTGGAGGACAGGAGAGGTGCCCGAGGACTGGAGAAAGGCCAATGTC
>Ga0065711_1039630_pt1 | contig 17644 bp, 11 predicted proteins | sample Hoacrofraction12_FD_59098 | JGI IMG/M metagenome (GOLD analysis project Ga0065711, IMG submission 59098) | Hoatzin crop microbial communities from Cojedes, Venezuela - Epithelial fraction 12 v2 (version 2) | ecosystem: Host-associated > Birds > Digestive system > Esophagus > Crop | place...
AAAAAAAAAAAAAAAAAAAAAAAATCAACTTTCACAACCAAGGTTCACCCACAAAATGCCAAAACTTCTTCAGAGAAATCTCTCATTCTTGCTGAACATAGAGGGGCTTTTTTCTAGGCTTAGTTAAGTTTTCCTCCTTGTTCCTATGTAACTTTTAAATCTTACTCAAAGCTTTGCTCCTCAGTGATCAAAATGTCTATCAAAAATCTTCACTGAACATGGAAAAAAGTTATCATGATCTATCGTCTAGTCCAACCTACTACGGTGAATCAGAATTCTATCCAAATTCACTAAATGCAGGTTTAGCTCAAGTACCGCTGCAAGGTAAAATATTCTACTTACATGATTTCAGACTGAGAATCACTTGCTGATGCACTCTGCTTTTCAACTGGTCTATGTGAGTCACATACGTCATTGTTCTGAGTAAGGGAAAAAAAATAATGTGGTAGAAATGAAATGATAAATGTAGAGGAACTCTTTGCTGTAATGCAAAGAAAAGTGGAAGCAAGAACAAGAATCACAGAACGGTTGAGGTTGGAAGGGACCTCTGGTCCCTCATCTGGTCCAACCCCCTGCTTAAGCAGGGCCACCTAAAGCTGATTACCCTATACAATGTCCAGATGGCTTCTGAATATTGCCAAGGATGGAGACTCCAGAGTGTTTCCGGGTAACCTGTGCCAGCGCTTGACCACACAGTGAACAATATTTCTTGATGTTCCTGCGTTTTGTTTTGCTTCTGGTCCTGTCACTGGGCGCCACTGGAAAGCGCCTGGCTCCATCCTGTTTGCACCCTCCCTTCAGGTTTTTATACTGATATTGAAGAGGTCCTGCCAAGCCTCCTCTTCTCCAGGCTGAACTGTCCCTTTCATCAGCCTTTCACCACAGGAGAGATGCTCCAGTCCCTTCACTACCTTCATGGCCTTTTCACAGGCTGTCTCCAGTACGTCCATGTGTCTCATATCGGTGAGCCCAGAACTGGTCACAGTACCCCAGGTGTGGTCTCACCAGTGCTGAGTAGCCAGAAAGGACCAGCCCTCTGAACCTGCTGGCAACATTTCTCCTAATACCACCAGAGCACATTGCTGGCTCATGATCAACCTGGTGTCTGCAAAGACCCCCAGGTTCTTTTCTGCAAAGCGGCTTTCCATTTGGGTGGGTCCCAGCACATACTGGTGCCTGGGGTTGTTCCTCTGCAGCTGCAGGACTTTGCATTTCCCCTTGTTGAATTTTACAAGGTTTCTGTCAGTTCATTCCTTTGCCTTAATTGGATGAAGCTGATAACAGAGTCCTGAAGCAGTATCAGCTATCATTACTTTCCAGGTCTAGTATTTACATCATTTTCCTAGAGACCACTGACCATTACTCTGAAAGTGAAAAAAAATTTCACAACATCGCAAACTAATCGCAATTACAGCAAAGATTTTACGCAATCTATTTAGTCAATTAAGGTAAAAGCCTACTGCATAAAAAAATAATGTCTCTACTTTCCTCATCTCTTCATTAACAATCATATTTCACATCACTAGTTGGCTGAGTACTTTCAGTTTTAGGTCAGCAATTATGTTCATATATTTTTAAAGTAAATTCACCACAGCAGACCAAGAGAATTAGAACTGACATAAAAGGTCTTTTGAAATTATCAGTTTTAGAGACTATTATGCCTTTTTCTCATGTTAAGCAGCTATAATTAATCAGCCAGAGAGCTTAGCTACTCAGGCTACTGACACCACTGTAATAGGCTGGTATATATAGCACGCTATCCGGTTCAGTTCATTAATTTTTATAAATATTATTCAAACTAGTATCAGGAGATTGTATTGTTATAACATTTCCAACTACAGGCATTTAGTATTTACAAACATCTTAAGTAGCTGATTTTCCATTGAGATGAAGACATAATTTTAGGTAACAGAATATAAAATTGAGGCCAAAGGCCAAATAATTTGCCCTTCACATTAGGGAGACACTAGCACTTAGAATTTCCTAATCTGTCCCCACACACTTTAGCCACATGATCACTCTTCATCTTAGAAAGCACAAGAGAAAGTAATCCACTACCCCTCAGCACAAATCTTTAAACAGTGTGATAGTAAGTTCCAAAAATGACAATGAAGCAAGGATAGAAGGATAACCAGAGGAACCGAACTTTCTCCATATAAGAAGTGCAAGATTAGGACTCTTCAGCTTGAAAATGATATTGTTGGAGACGAAGAAGTGGCATTATAAACAAGAATAGCTTGGAGAAGATAAACAGGAACATCATAAAGATGAACAGGAACATAACAGGGGAAGTACAGTGCATATTAAACTACCAGGCACTAGGCTTAAAACAACCCAAAGCATACACTTTTTTTTTTTTATTAAGTGAATAATTAAAGGAATGAGCTCTCAGCTGTAGCATACAACTCATGACAAAGGTACAGATAGATGCAAAAAAGGAGCTAGACAAACTCATGAGTAAGAGGTGCATCAAGGGCTTCAGAAAAAGCCAGATGCAATCCCAGGAAGTTTCTAAACTGCTGGACCTGATAAGAACATACACGAAGAAAGATAATTCCATCTTGGCCCAGTTTCTTATATATCTTTCCTGAAACACCTCAAGGCAGCCACTACCAGTGGACAAGAGTTTATGTAGGCTTCCATTCTGAGGCAGCACAAACAACCCAATGCTCATCATGCTCAAACAAGTTTCTAGAATATGCCAGCAAAATCTTGCTCCAAGGTTTTACTGTTGATATTGTACTGCTTCCTTTTTGAATAATTAAACAGTTCAGCTATTTAAATTATATATGAGGTAAGCCAGGCATGCACAGTATACACTGAATAAAATCAGTCTAACAGACAACTCATTAAAGCCAGACAAATTCATAGTATTGAAGTTCTGGTGATGTTCTCTGGCTTGTTGCCTTTTTTCCACCTAGCAGTAAAAACATCACAAAAACAACCAAAAATGGCTTTGATTTACAAAAACACTTCTAACAGTAACCAGGAAGATCTTAAGAAGTATGAATTACACAGGAAAATTAAAATACCTTTGATTCTCTAGTTTCTTCAGATTGTCTTTCTTTGCTTCTAATCTTTGAAACAGGTAACTCCGAAATCTGGCTTTCCTGTGATGTATCATCTCTAATATCTAGGGTTCTCAGTTTAGCAGATTTCATTTCCAGTATAACATCATTGCTATCTTCAAAGCTGAAATAAATAAAACCACATAAAACCATTATTTAAGTGTATTTTAACTAAGAAACTATTACTGTTTACAGATGGATTAAGTTGCAAAAAAATTATGCAATTTTGCTATTAAATAACTGACAAGTTTTAGTGATATCTGCAGGATATGAGCTTTAAAACAACTTTTGTACTGCTGCAATGCTATTACAAGAAGATGTCACAATCCCATCTGGGTATTCTAGACAAGACAGTTTTTTGAAAACAGACTTTACTAATATATAAATACTGTGTGCATAAGCTTTTCTTCCCCATATCTTCCATAACAATCCACGTTGAGTTCATAGACAAATGCTGTTTCTTTGTATGCTTCCAATAAGGTACTAAAGCACATAAAAGTTCTGGGAATCTGTATGAAGTAACAAGCAATCACAATACAGCTAAATACACCAATTAACCCCTGAAATTCCGAAGTAGCACTAACAGCTTTGATGCTGTGAAAAGCCGGAGTTAAAGACTCAATAGTCAGAGGGCTATTAAGCAGGTATTCTTTATTGCAGTGCCGGGCACACGGGGGACCTCTCCTCCAAACATGCGCACCAAACAGTCATTTCAGTTTAAACACAATCACAATATACATGTTCATTATATTCTTGAGAAATGCTTAGCATATTCATGGCATTTCCAATAACTAATTAGCATATGTTAATATCTTTCACGCATGTCTGTTAGGTCCTCGGGTGGTCTTTCGGGGTCTCAAGATGAAGGCTTATACTCCTCATCACAGTGTCCGCTGGTTGACCTTTGTTTCTGCGCAGACTCAGTTCCAAGATTACGTATACCGTGTCCTTCCAGAGTGTTTTGCTCCGGTCTTGTTGCCCTCTTGATGTCTCTATTTCTGTAGCTTGGTGCATCTGCCCTCCCAAGGATGAGCTGTCTGGGGTAGAATTATTTAGAAGCCTCTCTATCTTAGCGTTTTCCTGTCTTCTCAAAACAGCAAGTCAAGTTTGTCTAAGTAGTGTTATTGAGGAGCCTCTTTATCTTAAAGCTTTCCTATCTTTTCAAAACAGCAAGGAGCTAGTTTAGTTTAATCACAGTCACTCTGGTAAGTGGAAATTTTACATTTACAGGTATCAGATCCCTCCTTTTCTTTTGAGGATTTGTAGTTAGAAAGCTATGAATCCTCACTATTGTATTTTATAGGTATATTTTTAAATTTCTTCAGTCTTATTTCAAGGGTCGAGGAAAAGTATTTTCTAGTTTCTATTTGGTCCCTAATCTTGTTCCTTTTCCAGTCACTGTATGTCTCAACTGAATTTTGACAACACCAGAGGAAACATTTGAGAGAGATGCAAACAAGTATTCCTAAAACTATCAGGGTGATTAATCCCATCAATAATTGTTTTAACCATTCTAAATTAGGGAGCCAAGACGTTACTTTATCTCATAAATGTGGAAACCCCAAGGAAGTATCACACAAAGCTACTTCATGGAACACTCGTGTTTTCTCCCAGAGCGTATTCAGATCTGCTTCTATCTGTCTGTCTTTATTGATACATGCACAGCAACTGGTATTAATGATCACACATATTGACCACCAAAGAAGAGGGAATAAATCTAATGCCATTCGGTTCTGTAGCACAACTTTACTAAGGGATGATACTTCTGTCTGTAAATTTTTCATAGTATGTATTGTTAGATTTTCCATCTTCTCTAAAACTGGGGAAATGTTTATTATGGCTTTCTCTAGTTCGCTTACTCCTAGCCACGGCAAAAACCATCTGACGAAGCTATGAAATTTTGTTTCCCTACTTATAAGTGGGTTGTCTTCCCGTTTGGCTCGTTTCCATGACGTTCTCAATATGCCTTTAGGTATTTGGGACTGGTTATATATTCGGTCCTGGCTGACTAGGTGACCTACAGTACACATTCCCTTCCAACCTGCAGGGAGTCGCTTTCTGCTAATGCCATCGCCGCATAGCCACCAATACCCATCGGGTAATTTTTGGGGTCTGTCAGCGGCTGTGAGATTAGCTCTGTAAAATGTTCCACGGTTCACCCAGCTGACTGATACATTCTTAAAATAATCTCAGTTCAAGGGGCTATAGGTTTCTAACTGGGTTAGAAAAATCAATATATACCACACCTGTCCCTTTTAAATCCCAAGTTCCCACTTCTACAGTAGTGTTGTTGATCTAATAATCATTCCACCCGTTCCTGCAAGTATAATTTTTGTGTGTATGGAAGGGGGTTCGGCACGAACAAGTGTTGGATCTTGCTTTTCACAGGCAACTATTATTTTTGACTAATATTTGGGTGTTGTTATCTAATATCTGTAGGTCAAATCTTGGCCCTGTCATGTAGGTCGAGTTGTCATAATCACAGTATCCTCCATCGTATCTTCTCCAAAACTCGGGCCAAGTATTATTGTCACAGTTCCAATGAGTAGACTGCACCCCATATAAAGGGAGTCTCATGTTACTTTTTGGTAAGGCAGTACAAATCCAACAATCCTTAGCTCTCATGGTGTTCGTTATCATCCGAATTGCATTGTAATAAAAGTTCTCACTCCAAATGTTCACTAAATAGCTTAGGTTTAACAAAGTTACTGCTGTAACTGCAGTTTCAAACCGCCAGCTTTTTCGACGATCCATCCTGCTTCAGGAGCCTTCTTCACTCGAGAATAATAGATCCAGGCTGGTTGTTTTCGAATTTTGATTGTAGTGAAAGTGGTCAGCAGTATCTGGTAAGGTCCATTCCACTTTTCTCTCAGTGGGTCACCTGAAAAATTCTTAACATAAACTCAATCTCCAGGGCTAAATGGATGGATCGAGTGATCTAACCCTTTAGCCCTGGTACCCAAGACATTTTTACTAATATTTTCTAATTGTTTCCCAAGGATATAACATAATTCTGTAGATCCCAACTGGTTCAAATCTTCCCCTTGATATTTAGCCTGATATGGTCTCCCATATAGTATTTTAAAAGGGTTCAGGTTTTCTTTGGTCCTAGGTTTTATACATATCCAAAGTATTGCAATAGGTAATGCTTGGTACCAATATAGATTCACTTCTCAGCATATTTTTGCTATCTGTTGTTTTATCATGTGGTTCACTTTTTCTACTTGCCCACTGGCTTGTGGTCTGTAGGGCGTATGTAACTGCCAATTGATTCCTAATAGTCTGCTGACCTGGTGCACTACTTCTGGACAGAAATGCGTCCCCCTATCCGAGGAGATAACTGTTGGTACTCCAAATTGAGGTATTATTTCATTTAATAATACCTTAGTTACCTCCCTTGCTTTGTTTGTTCTACAAGGGAATGCTTCTGGCCAACCTGAAAAGATATCCGCAAGTACTAATAAGTACCTGTACCCTCCTTCTCTTGGAAGTTCAGAGAAATCAATTTGCCAATGGTCTCCTGGTACACTTCCTTTTCCAATACTTCCTAATTGTACCTGGTTATCTGTGTTGGGGTTATTTTCTAAACATATTTCACACTGTTGGGTTACTTGTCGGACTATAGTATATAAATTTTTCCCTATTAATTTCTGATTTAAAAATTTATAATGGGAGTCCGCTCCCCAGTGTGTCCTATTGTGTTCTTCTTTAACCACCCCCCATATCTGTTTAGCAAGGTCTATGATTCTGCCATCACTTGAGTAGGCCCATCCCTGGGATGGAATCTGTCCTCCTAATCTCTTTATTAATTCTTTATCATTTTTAGAATAGTCAGTATTTTCTTGGTCAATTAAGTTTCTACTTCTATTGTCTGGGATTAAGGCCAAAATCTCTTGCATTTTTTCTGCCGCTTGTTCAGCTTCATAGTCAGCCAACTTGTTATCTCTTTCCTGGTCAGTGTTACCCTTCAGGTGTCCTCGGCAGTGCATGATGGCAACTTTTGTTGGTAGTTGAACAGCTTCTAACAGGCGAAGGATTTCCTCAGCGTATTTAATCTGCTTCCTTTGCACAGTTAGTAGTCCTCGTTCCTTCCAAATTGCCTCACGAGCGTGGACAACTCCAAAAGCATATCTGGAATCTGTCCATATATTTACCTTTTTCCTCTTGCTAACTTTCTGAGTCTTACTCCGAGTCCGTGTGGTAACTGGGGTAAATTTATTTGTTGCTCCTTCCTCCTTACTGCTACTATCTGTTCTGGATAGTAATGATGGAGGTGGAGGAGGCAACTTTTGTAACGCAGGGGGTAGTCCCAAATCTTCAGGCTGATCCTCTGCCTGTTCTTTTTCTTTTCTGAGGTCTGTCGCTTTTAAACACCTTTGTCCGATACTACATGCTGAGCAGCACCTCTTAATTTTCTTCTGTTCCTTCCTTTCACTTCTTTTGTCCTTTTCTAAGGATAAGACTAGGGGGTCCTGTGGTGGGATGTTAATACCACAATTCTTCTGCCACTCCGGATGATTTTGCAAAATGAAAAACATATCTGCATACATAACCTCATCCCATTTTCCTTTACAGGTATCAGCTTCATAATGACTTTTCAGATTTACCACTTTCTTGTACAATAAGTTTAAGAAAAAAAACATTCATTTTCTTTCCACTAAAAGAATGCCCAGAATTGAAACCAGAAGCTCGCCTCCCACCCAGGTTCTGTGCAAAACAGGTCCAAGCAACTTTCCTTTCCCACAAGAACCATCTTATTAAAAATAGATACCAATTCCAAGTGTACAGCTAGACTACTTGGCAACATTACCAAGCAGTGCTTTGACAGAAATATTAGGAGTTAGGTAAGGTAAGCCAACAGCCTTCATGAACACCCTAAAAAAAAAAAAGTGAAAGCAGTTTTGGATGGGATTTTAGTACCAATGTAAGTGAACTCTGCAAGGGCAACCAATATATTGAAAGTGTAAATTAAAAACAGCTTACTAAAACCCAGGACAGTCCTCAGAAACCAAAAACCTGCCCATTCTGTGCCAGTTAACATGATGGTAAGCATGAATATATACAACCAATATTAAAACATTAAACTATTTTTTATTTTGCCTAAGCTTTCAATTGTAAACATCACCTGTGTAAATTGACATCACTTTCTCTCTCCATTATGTCATCCACGGATAAACAGGACTCTGGTCTCTCTTCCTCTGGAACAGCAGTCTCATCTTGTTTTCCTTCAATAACACTATCCAGTTCTTCTCTACAGGTGGTATGACCATCACTGTTTGCATCACAGATTTTTTTTTCTGCTAATGAATAAGAACTAAGTCAATTTAGACACTTTTGGCAACACCTTAGAATTCCAATTCTCACACCCTAGCTACAACGAAGCAGGAGTTAATTTAAATCAAAAAATCCCAGTAGAAAATTCCTGATTATGGAGATTTAAAAGAACTGATCTCAGGGAAAAAAGTTTAGATTATGGAAGCTGATTTTGTAAGGTATTGTTTCACAACCTTTCAAGGCAGATCAGTGATGTAAATCAAAACTGAAGTTCTCATTGTTAAGTTTGCAGCGTCCTTATATGAAATTTGTATGTGAACATTTGAAATTGAGCATTTTTGCCTCTTACTTTTCTTCGAGGATTTCCCTTCCTCAGCGGTTTTTGAAGGGGCAGCCATTTCTTCTGGAAGATTCTCCACTTTCTGTTCAAGATAATCTTCTCTCTTCTTTTTTCTCTTCTTCTTTGCTGATGCTGGCTCTAGTGCAATCTGTTCCTCTGCCTGTTCAGAAATGTCCAAAGATTCCTCATTTTCTTTCTTGGCCGTCACAGCATCTCCTTCTGTTTCTGCATCAGAAATTCTAGCTTCCTGAAGATCATCTTGATCATTAGCAGCTTCTGTCCTGGCAGCCTTTGCTATTGAGACAATACAATTCCTGGTTAACAGACTGGTGCAGTACTAGAAGCCGTAAATCGCAAAGGTATTTCCAGTAGCAGCATCTTGTGAATTCACACATCACTGCAAACATACTGCCAGGCATACAAGAAGGACCATGAGCAGTCAGTCACTGACTCAACAGAAAAGCTTCAGCACAAATTAACTTCAACACTAAATGCCAAACACATTCTGTACATGGGAAAACACTTCACCAGGGTAAAGTCAATACAGAATGTAAAGCAAATTTAGTAAATGTTCTTGTTCCTATATATTTTAGCAGGTTACACAGTCACTTTTGGATGCAGAAAAAACAGGCACTGCTATTCATGAAAACAAGTATCATCTTTTTGCAGAAAGAAGTGCTGTTGGTCGCAGAAAGTATGCCATGAAAAAGTAATTCTGATCAATAGATGTACTGTAGTTAATTATTTTCATTACATAAGACAGCTGAATTATTATCTAGCTAATAATTCACAAGTTCTTTTCTTGTTTAAAGAGTTTCTAAAATACTCTGCCCTCCTCTTTTCAGCACATTTTGTCTTGATCTTATATTTATGCAGAACATCAATTAGCAAGAACCTTTCCCTGGGCTTTTTATTACTCTTATTCGAACTTGTTCCAATGTAATTAGGAAAATCCAAAATGCAAGAGAAGTAGAAAAGAAAACTCACATTGCTTTATAGATAAAGCACCTTTAATCCAGCATTAAAGTCTATGAATAGAATTTCTATGTGTAGTTGTAAGCCCTAATAGGTGGGACATTTTACTTAATCAAACTGAAATCTGAGATCTAGAAAAGCTACCACTAAGCCAGTGTTAAGAATTAAACTACGATGTTGCTTCCTAGCTAGCATCCCCTTTAAAAGGTTGTTCACTTCTTTGTTCCACTATATAACTTACAAGAACATGGGTTCTCATAAAACATAGAAGTGAACAACCCAGAGAATTGGCAGAGAATTTAGGAAACAGTGTCAGTATAACTGTTTTTAATTTAAGCACGTCTATGAAATGTCTTTTCACAGGTACTGAGGTAGTAAGACACTACATGGTGATCACTAGCAATTAAACATAATCTTTATCCTTTTTTCTGAATAGACCAGAAAAACTAAAACAACTTTTACAAGAATCCCTGAAACGAATCACGCCCTTCAAACTTCAGGTGTCAAACTACAATTAAAGGAGAAATAGAACCCTTAAAAGAAAAATTGTAAGAAAAATTGAAGTTAAAAGTCACATAAGAGCTTGCCAAAAACGCGGTTTTGGCTCAAGAATTCTAAAAATTAATTTGTTAGCAACTCATGGACATACTTATCAACTGTTAAATTAGAATATCAGTGCTTCAGACTGTGGAAGAGCACTAAGCTCACCGTAGTCTCACATTCCTGCCCAGAGAAAACACACCCCAGGAAACTGGCTGCTACCAATTATTACCATCCTTGCACATCAGTAAACTACATCTGAAAAAATTATGCTATGAAGCCAGGATCCTCTTGCCCCATCTGGAACATGGACGGAAAAGATTCCCTACATTATTCTTCCTCTGCTAGCAACATATTACCATTACAGAGCAGCAGTCAGTATCTCAAGCATTCTTTTGAAGTACCTTTCGGCTTCTTCCGAGGCCTTGATCGCTTCTTTTCCTTTGGCTTCTGGCTTTTAACAGTCTTTTGCTTCCTCTTTTCCTCATCTGCTAAGACCTTCTCAAGCAGCTGGGCGAAGAACTCAAAATCAAAGGGCCGCTTTTCTTCTATCAGATTAAAGCAAAGAAATAGAAAAGATTTCAAAGTTGGTGATTTGTCCAAGTTTCTGCTTTGTAAAATGCTCAGTGATACATGCTGTGATATTAAAAAGCAAAGGTTATATAAATTCAAACAAAGACATGCTTTTTGAAAACACTTTCTGTATCACTTGAGCAGCGACAAGAGCTGACATATATACGGATTACGGTAGCTTGGTTTTAAAAAACAAATAATAAAAAGGTTACAGTATCTAGTAGTTCAGAAAATTTAAGAAGTGACAAATACATGAATTGTATCACAGCATCAAATAATTTATTAACACACTGTTCTAGGATTTAAATAGCTCATTCAAATAACACACAAAGACTTTAAGGATTCTCAAAGCACTTTACATTAAGTAATTGTGCTAGAAATTCCCGTGAATCAGAACAATCTTCATCTGAGTATATATAGGAAAGTTTATATTAATCACCTTTATCTGACATATAGAAAAGCCAGAAATTAAACCTACGGATTTTTACTGTGAACCATGCTTGGTATAAAAACCTAAGATTCCCCAGCTTTTGAATTCACCTACGAGCAAAAACTTTTTCTTATTATTAATTCAAGCAAGGTTACCATGAAAAAAAGATAACTACCATTTAATGACTCATTGTAGGGTGGGGTACATTTACTTTACTTACTGAAAGCTTTGTCTATCCTCCATCCATTAGCCTTTTCCTCACGTTTGAACTTGTTCTAAAAGCAAAGGTATATTTGTCTTTTTCAGTAAGGAAGAAATGCAACATTGTACTGTACAAATGGTAGATCAAGATAAAACTTCTTCAACGCAACAAAATTTTCTACCCACTGAAGTTGTTAGAACTTGCAAGCACACTCACAGAACACAAGTCTGTAACCAATTTTTAATTAAAATTTAAATTTGTCACCAATAGATATCACCAGTCATAATTTTTTATTTTTTTCAACATATTTGTCCTTACTTCTAGTCTAAGCAGGGTTTGAAATATCGAGGATTTCCCCAGCTGGATACCACGGAAGAGGCAACACAGAAGACCCTCCCCAAACATCCACTTACGCTTAGCAACATTCTTCAGTTAAAACAAAATCAAGACACACTGTGTCTAGATATGTTAGATTTACTAGGTATGTTGCTCAAAATTTAACCCTGCATATTCATACTTCAGATATTTACTACCTCTTGGAAACAGGTATTAAAAAGCATTGCTACAGAGCCAGTTAGCATCAAAGTTATCAATATTAATAGAGGAAGTATAGGAATAGCAAAAGTGAAACAGAAAGTGAAAACAGATGTCTAATTGCTTTACTGAGTGTTTCAATTTTTACCTTAATTTCTGCTCTGGCTCTATGAGGAAACAGCCGTCCAATCAGGGAAAAGTCTGTTCCTACCATACTGATAGCTAAAAAGAACATGTCTGTTTCTGCAGGGGAAGAAAAAAAAAAATAAAAAAATATACACACACTTAAGTACTTAGTTAACCATCCTTCTTGCTATCTAAAAGAAAAACACCTTTCAAACTTAATGCAATGAGATATATAACTTTAAAAGTTACCTACTCCAGCTGCAAGTTCAGCTGGGCTGGAGCATGTGTGCTATTTTACGTAAGTAGCTCTAGTAACATTTGCTGAATGAACTACTAACAGAAAGAAATGTCTAACTGATGACAAAATTGCAGAATGTGCAATACGTTTTGTAAAGCTAGTAAATCAAAGCTAACCAACTTCAAACTGCCAATGTTATTTTTTATTATGAACCCAACCACAAACAGAAACCAGAAAAAAGCATGTGTAAAAATGCCATCTCCATTATTATTTGTTAACAAGAAAAAAGTGTATTCCAAATGCAGCACAGTGAATTCTGAAGCTAATTTTTCTAGCTATGGTTGTAAAAAAAATTTCCAGCTGTGAAAAGTATTGCACAATGCTGTCAGCCTAGAGAAAATAATCAATTCACAGCAGGCATAATAAAAAAACAACCCACCTACCCACCCAAAAAAATGCAGCTGCCCATGTGAACTGAAATCAGCCCACATAGAGATGGCTTACAGAATTTAATCCTACCCATGCTGGAAGAACCAAGTAAAGAAGCTGTTAAGAAGTGATAACTGTTCTATATACAGCTCAAATACCTGGACATCAGAATCCAAAATCACGCTTTTGATAAGGCAGACTAGCATTTCCACAGCATCTAAATGCCCATGACAAAAAAATTCAGAGGTAGCCTGCATACCACAAGGCACTGGATTTTTCAAACATGTCAGTTTTCACATTAAATATCAGAGCTTTGCTTGTTTTTAAGAGTTTGCAGGGTTGAGACTGCATCACACAGAAGTAGATCCATTTACTCCACTTGAAATAAAAATTGTTGAGTACAAAGCATAGATGGAAAACTAAGATTTCTCTGCAGACTCAAAACCTGAAACCAAAAATACACTGACCTTTATTTGACCATGGTTTTGTGTAAAAACTTTTCCTGAAGCTGGAATATGTAGTTGTAGAGCCACGCTCAAAGATGGGATCGTTTTCTTCTACAACACATGGACCTTTTGTTCTTAGAACTTCTACAGTTAGACTGAAAAAGCAAACACACAAAGAGGCTCATCTGAAAATATTAAGAAGACACATAGTAGATATTCATAAGCCAGCTATTCATATTTTTCCTGCCATAAGTCAGAGTTTGCACTGCAATCGGGTTTAATAATTACATTAACATGTAGATTATGTGGCAAGAAAATTAAACTAATCAGTCTGTGCAAGTAAATTTGCTTCTCCCTTTTTATAAGGCACAGTACAGACAGATATAGCTAAATATCTTAAAAGAAAAAAGATTGTCTTTTCAACATTTAATAAAATTATTTTGCAAAACCACAAAAACCTCTCCACGGCCTTTTACAGTACTTTGAAGTTCCTTTACCGGGACTGCTATAGCCTTACACCTTGGCCTAAATCCCATGCTAATAATACATTTGGGGAACTCAATAATTTGGTAATCTAATACTTTAAAAAAAGTTACATTCTAAGCAGTGTTACTGAAAACACTGACAGCTGAATAAAGCAGCAACATGCAAGATGCAAAGATGGAGCAAATCATACTGACAACTGAATAAAAGTAAGCAGACACACGCTACTGTGAGAAACAAAGTAAACTAAATACAAGACATTTGGAAGTTTGACAAATGTTCAGCATGAATTTACTGTAATAAAATATGACATCTTCCTCTCTATCTCCTTCTCAGAAAAACATTTGTCATGAAGAAAGTTTGCCACTACTGAGCTGCAGGTAACTGTTGCTCATATTTTGCCACATATTTGCACTGTTTCATAAGTTAGGATAGCTCAACTCTCAACACAAAACCACTCACATTTGTCCCTGTCCAAAATAACTGTCCTCTATTCACAAAGTAAGCAGCAATGTAGTATACACTGTCCTTGAGTAGGCACAGAATTTGTTACCTTTCTTCGTCCAGAATAATTGAACCATCTTCTGCTACTTTCACACGAGGAACTAGAAGTGGACCATCCTGACTCTCCTCCCCATTCTCTGCTTCTTCCTCCTCATCTTCCTCTTCATGATCAGGAGTACTTTTCTCTTCCTGCCTATAATTTTAAGAAACCAAACAAAAATATCACTTTTGTTAGTGTTTTGAATTGCTGCTCTGCGTGCCAGATGTTCAACAATTTAACGAACTGCCCAGCAATGCAACCCACCAGGAAGTCAGTCAATACTTAAGCTCTGGAATGTGCTTTCCATTCTATTGTAAAACGGATAAATCCAAAAACATAATATTGAAAGCAAAATGCTCTTTAACCACCCTCCCCTACCAAATTACAATTTGTTGTAAATAAGGGCTCTGATACTGAAACAGTAAAAAGGAGACATACACTGTTAGTTTTACCACAGAAACACAGTTCTTTTCAGAAAACTTTTTAGCTATAAGTACTTCCATCACCAAGACTTACTCTTTCATTTGACCCACTGCAGAATTTTTTTCTGTTCTCCTTTCTTCTGCCAATGAAGACCTAGAATGTTATAAAAAGCTAGAGATGAACATTTGTACAGATACATTTCTGCTTCAGTCCACAAAACCTGCTTTTAGTGGATAATGGACAAAGAAACACAAAATATTTTTTTTTTCAATTCTTTGTACCACATCCAGACTTGAGTCTGACTGCACAACCACCACTTTCTTTTGTATAAGCAAGGGCAGAAGACAGTTCAAGCAGTAATCCATTGTAAGGGTACAGGGAACCTGAGAGTATCTAGCTCGCTACCTGCTCAAGGACTACTCCGTGTAAAAGAAAAAATAACAAGGAAAGTGATAAATAAAACACACAAGAACACAAATATTAACCAGCAAGTGATAACAGACAATAATAGAAAACTCATCTGCTACTGAAACGAAGAACAGGACTTGGATACTTGTACTCCTGTTTATGTGATTGGTTTTGGTAGGTGCAGAAAAAAGGCCCTGCTCTGTCTGTAGCACTCTGTCCAGCCAGCTGCGTAAAGTGTTCCCTGTATATATGCACCTCTGGGGTGCTCATTCAGCCTCGCTACTGGCAAAACCTGTAGAAGGAACACTAACAGCTACCTCCACACAGTGGAATGGAGAGATCTCCTGGGTCTTGCAGTGCATTTTGCACTTCAGCACCTAGGAAGCAGAAATGCTTAGCTTCCTGTAGTCCACTAGATTTGGCAATTATTCTGCAATTTGTACAGAGAAATCAACACTAGCGACAGGTTTATGGTTTTATATTTTAACAAGCAAACTAATCTCCATTCTCGTTTCCGTATGAAGATTGAGCAGATGTGAAAGTGTCCAGAAGCTTTTGTTACCTTTTCAACTACACTGCATCTGTGCTAATATTCCAGATTTAAGAATTCTCCTTTTCACAATTATTAAACAGGTAGAAAACGAAAAATCATTTAACCTAAGGAGAGAGAAAAAGAGTCATACTTACTTCATAGGATTATTTTCTGGCAGATAGTATATCAAGTCTCTCATGGTCATTTTAGAACGATCCGGTGGAGAACGTCCTTCAATTACAGGAGGCCTGTGTTTCATCTGTTTCCATATAATAATTTAAGCAAACAACTTAAATTCACCCTGAAAATATTTCACATAATAATATTTTTCCTTGTTTATGAAGTACTCCTTTCAGGGATTTGTGTTGCCCTACCCCCAAGAACTGAAATAAGTTTATCTTAAAAGTGTCCCTTTGTTAGACAGGACACCACAGACCCTTAAGTGACTTACCCTCTCAGAGAAATTCAATACTTGGCACAAGTAGAAGTGAGAAGTTATTCAAAATTACAGAACTCTGTCAACAATCAAGTTGAAAAGATACGTGAAACTCCAACTCCCAAGCTTCTTACAGCACACTTCCCCACTGTATTACCAACGGTGAAACCTTTAGAACTGGAATGTTGACTATAATATAATAGCAGGTCTCATGTCAAAAAGGCTTGTGGGTCTAATCAAATAAAAAAATATGCAATTTGTTACGAAATCTGTATTCTGAGGGAACACAGTGCTACTACTGTTTATAAACAGACTAAACCCATACAGAGTTAAGAGATATCACAGACTATTTGCAAGTAAGCAGCTGATGATCATCAGAAAACACTACTGCAAAGATGTAAGGCGAATCACATGTCTTTGCCCTTCACAGATCAGCAGTGCTCAACACAAAGACCTACCATCCGCTCCTTTTTCAGCTCTTCTTTAAGCATTTCTCGTAACTTCCGAGCTTTGAGGATCCTTTCACGGTCAGAACACACTCGTTTCTCTTTCACGGAAGCAGGTTTTGTAGGTAGCTTTTCTTCTTGTGTTCCTGATCTTTCCTGTGTTGGTCTCTCCTTGAGGGGGGAGGGTACATTCTTCTGCAAGGTATCATCATTTTTTTGATCAGCTACACCTACAGTTTGCTCTTTGTTCACTGATTTTTTTAGTGGGGAAAACTGTGGCACTTGTGGCACAGGTGTTTTCTTTTCAGGCAGTATGGGAGACTTCAAGGAGCTTTCAACATTACACTTTTCTGATGGAGAGGAATGCTTCTGAAGTGAAGCACTGCCATCAGAAGCCTGTGATGTTCGCCTCTGTGGTTTTGATGCAGAACACTGAGCAGACGAAGGTCCAGCTCTGGGTTTGACAAGATTGGGCACGGTAGAGATCCGTTTTCTTCTCTGTGTAGGCACCTCTGCAGGTTTACTACCTCCTCCAGCATCATTGCAGCTATCAGCCTTGTCATCGCTGGAAAATTTAAGAGTATTCTGAAATACTTCACAGTGACAGATTTGTAACTCTTACTTTCACAATATGTTTATGTGCCAATCAGTACAAACACAGTGCTACAGGTACATACAAGAAGCCACACTAGAACCAACCAGTAGCTGGTACTTCCTTATAAACTGTGCTGGTTTTGGCTAGAGTAAATTTTCTTCACAGTAGCTAGTATGGGGTTATGTTTTGGATTTGTGCTGAAAACTGTGTTGATAATTCAGGGATGTTTTAGCTGCTGCTGAGCAGGGCTTAAATAGCATCACAGCCTTTTCTGCTCCTCACACCACCCCACCAGTGAGCAGGCTGTGGGTGCACAAGAAGGTGGGAGGGGACACAGCTGGGACAGCCGACCCCAACTGACCAAAGAGATATTCCAGACCATATGATGTTGTGCTCTGCAACAAAAGTGGAGGGAAGAAGGAAAGCGGGGGGGCTCACATTTGGAGCGATGGCGTTTGTCTTCCCAAGTAACCACAATGGAGTCCTGCTTTCCTGGAGATGGCTGCTGACGGGAGCAGTGAATGAATTCCTTACTTTGCTTGCCTTGTGCGCACGGCTTGTGCTTTACCTATTAAATTGTCTTTACCTCCACCACAAGTTTT
>Ga0065711_1039632_pt1 | contig 17643 bp, 19 predicted proteins | sample Hoacrofraction12_FD_59098 | JGI IMG/M metagenome (GOLD analysis project Ga0065711, IMG submission 59098) | Hoatzin crop microbial communities from Cojedes, Venezuela - Epithelial fraction 12 v2 (version 2) | ecosystem: Host-associated > Birds > Digestive system > Esophagus > Crop | place...
TTTTTTTTTTTTTTTTTTTGCTTAGAAAGTGGAGTAATACACCACACTACCGCACATCCCTCCTGCAGCACAAACCCAGAACACCACAGGGCACGCAGCAGGCTGTTTAGATCACACAGACTCCCCCAAGGCTAACGAAGAGGAGGGAGGAAGCACAGCACCCACAGAGCGCATTTCGGAGATGCAACAAGTGAAAAAGAAAGAAAATCGGGGAGGTGATTCTCTAAGGACAACTGTTTAAGAGATTTTTAATCCTGCAGCCCTAACTTCCGCCTCCAAAATCTCCCTATGCTGCGCCACAACTTCTCAGGTTTACACAACTACGAGAGAATGAGACAGCACTAAAATGTCACCTGAAAACAGCTGTAAAAGCAGCTTTACAGCAAACCCACCACAGGCCTCTGTACTTGTGTGTTCACCATAGATTATCTTGTTTACTTATTTCTCATCTCAGAATGAAAAATGCCATCAATTAAATTACTATGTCCAAGCAGAATCACCTTCAGGGAAGCCCGAATTAATAAGTATCTCTTTCAGCTGGACTTTCGCTTCCCAAGTCATTCGAAGAGTGGCCATGCTGAGTCTTTTGTGTTCACAAAATCTCTTCTCTGCTTCTTCACCACCCATCCTAGAAAACAAACAGAGCAAATCAGCAGTCTGTGCAGGAACAGAAGTGCGACAGTCTAGCTGTCAGAGCGCCCATGGAGATACCTGGTCTGGCCACAGAACCGCGCGCTCTGCGTTACCCACAAGCTCTCATCAAATTTTGCGCCAAGACAACATACCTTGCATCATCCCAGGCTTGAAAGACGGAGAGCAAAGCAACGTGATCCGAAAACCTGGTCCCAGCAAAATTCCTGTGGACGTAACCCAGCCGTTTGCCTTCGCAGATGAAAGGTTCAGGGAAGCAGGTGGCCGCAGAGATGGTACAAACAGCATCTCCCACACTGACAGAAACCACAAAAGACACCAGGATTGGGTTTATGCACAGTACTGCTGCCAGCAGCTGCTACAGGCTGCTGATCGGAGTGAAAACTTACACCTTGAGGTTAGAAACCTTAGCAATTTGGCTGTGTATACCAGACTTGGCAGAAACACTGCCCAGGAAGTGGATGCCAAATCAGCTCCAATTCCAGTTGCTCACCTTTCACAACAGCCAGCGTCCACAAGTCCCTTCTCTACCTTCCCTCCCCCACCCACGCACAGCTCTCCTCACCACCTTCTTCTGGTGGCAAGGACCTGACAGCCATCACAACTACAAACAATAGCTCTCCACTTCTGTTGAAGCCAAGTGTGTGGATTCATTTTTCTTCTTACCTAGGTCTCAAATTTCACATCTTCCCACCTCCAGCCCACTGCTAGTCCTAAGCATTTAGAGTCCCACTCTCAGTTCAGAATGTTCAGCCTATACTGGTCCCTTTCAGTTACCCTGGATTTCATGACTACCTTATTCCCTATAAGTTATTTATCCTCTGCTCTCATAAATATTCATCTATCCCCAGTTGTAGCATTTATTGTTTATCTAAATGTACTGGGTTTTCCCTTGTAAAGCGCACATCTAGAGGCTCAGGAACGCAGAGAAACAAGAAAAAAGACAACAGAGACTACTGAACTTACTAAAAAATACAGCCCATTATCATCATCTTGCCGAGACGAGGTTCAATGGGAAGTTTGGCTAGGATTCTCCCAAGAGGTGTCAACTCATCGTTGGAATCCAGGGCATCAAGCTCTGAAACAAGATCTCCTATTACCAAAGACAGTTAGCTACTCCTTAGATAAGAAATTCAGAATTTTAATAATTGTGTTTAAATGGAACTCCACCCATCTTTAAACTTAGTGTTGTTTAGAGTATTGCCAACCTGATTTTCAAAACTAGACTGAGGTCAAATAAACAAATTTTACTTTAGCCTTACAGATGTTTTACCACCACCTCTACAATTAATTACTATTTAATTCACATACATATTTTTCCATTTCTTTTTACTCTGCCTCTGTACAAACCACTGTTACACTATTAAACTTTTTTCCAAGTCCTTGTATTTGATCTACCTACTCTAGCCTAATGTCTGCGTCGTGAAAATGAAAGCAGCCCTATCACAGCCAACTGCAGAGCTTTCATTCCAACCGCCAAATCACAGAACCCTCTGCTCATCAAGAAGAGAGCACCGCAAACCCTCTCCTCCATGAGGCTTTGCCTGCCTTTCTCTCTTCCCATCACCTAAAAATTCTCACCTGAGCTCACCCTCAAAGCGATCACCCCCCTCTCAATAACAAAGTCACACGAGTGGCTGTGGCTGTTTCCTGCGCAGACTGAAGGGCCTCGCGGGTCTCCTGAACTTTCCAGCCCTTTGGCCATAACTATTCAACTCTGCTTCATAAAACTCTTTTTAAGTTTGAATGACAAACAATACAAGGGTGATTTTAAAATCCCTTTGAAGATATAAAGGAGCAACGCAAACTTACAGTTCACATGCTCTATTTACAGACTATTTTGGGAAACTTCAGTGTAACTAAAAGCTTTACGTTTAAACAAAGCTTTGTAGCCTCAGCAATTAAATGGGAAAGCGAACAAATAAAGGACTCCCTAGCCACTATCAAATCCATTTTTCTTGGTACCTACTGCACTCAAAAGCCTAAGGAATATCTGAAGAACAGCATGGCTCACCATCCTAAAAACCTACCAGCAGTGTACCTGCACTGAAAAACCCCACGTCATCCAGGAAATGGAGGCACATGCAGAAATCTCTACTTGGTGTTAAAGCTGAAAACATTGCCTTTTCCCTGGCTTTGCATTTCTTACCTGCAGTGTAAGAAACACACTAAACATTTTTAGATAGGCACGTCATTAAACTTGAGCAGATACCCCTAGCTGTGTTTTTGCTTCTGGTCTCCCTTCCGTACACAAGTAATGTCATCTCTTTACACAATTTTTTCATAAAATCAATAATCAAACAGACATTTTAGTTCTTAAAAATTTTAAGAAGTGCTTATTTAGCGACATTTGCAAAGCGTGCCGAGGTTCGAGACCACTGCTTCAAAGCTAAAGCATAAACTTGGGGTTCCTCCCTGCTTCATTTTACTCATATTCTGGCCAGTTCCTTGAAGCAACTGGGGAGATGGCTTAACCCCCATCTCAGTTTCTCCTGGTTTAGAAGGATACTGATGCTTCTATTTCGGGACGTGGTCTAGCAGGCACGGTGATGTTGGGGTGACCTGATGATCTTCGAGGTCTTTTCCAGCCCATGATTCTATGATTCTTGCACATTCATAATCTGGAGATCTCATTACTTGACAAAACACTGAGATCTTGGGACAGCAAACTGCACAAAGCGGTAATTTTTACAATAAACTACCAGGGTCTCTTTTTCAGCTCTTCTCTAGTAGTTCTGTAAATGCCTCAGGCACTGGACTGAGTCTGTGTCACACACAGCAGTGCCACAGCTGGAAAACAGGAAGCTGGAAGCTCATATAAGTTACTGGTCAAAAACCAAAACAAGCCTTAAGTTTGAAGGCTCAAGTTTCTTCAAGGAATGACACCCCACTTGGGAACTGAAGTATTTCTTCAGCTGCAGGAAGACACCGCCACCCACACGATGCGGCCAGGAAACACCGTGCTGTTTGAGACAGCAGGCTACTACACAAACAATCTAACCAGCGAGATATGAACGCAGTTTGTAAGCGATCGCTATACACAGAAAATCACTTGGGAGTCAGCTTCGCTAGCATACGACCTTGGGGACAAGCGACGGTACCTCTTAGCGTGCGTTCTGCTTCAATCACCGCATCCAAAGGTGGCGGTTCTATCGCTTTGGCCAAAAACTGCCCAATTGCTCCCAGCCGCAGCAGTTTGATGCTCAAAGCAATTTCGTGAAGTGGCGTTCGAAACATTTCGGGTGTCATATGAGTCTGCAGCCTGGAAGGAGAAGAGAACAAAAAAGCCCCCATTTTGCTGAACACAGTCTCTGATCACCATCACGGGTCATTACGGCAGCACAAACTACCGCCCTCCAAAGCAAACGCTGCCTCCCAGCCAACCCGCCAGCTCTCCCTGTGCTCCTGTAACTGAGGCTCTTCTACCAGTATTTATCTTCCGTTCTCCTCCATCCTCCTCTGGGGTAAATTCACAATGGAAACACAGAGGGTACAGCCCGCGCACCACCACTACCCGGTGTGGTTTCCAGCACGAGCTGACCAATTCACAGCACGGCTGTGTCCAGCCCCACACTCGCCTCCCTGCAATCATCTCCTACGCTGCTAAAGAACGTCTTCTGGTCCCGAGACACACAACTTGGTTTCAGCCTGCCTGAGGTACCAGCACTTCTCCACTCGTCCTTCTATCTGCTCCAGACCACCCAACTCCCCCTGCCCATGTCTGCTTTGATCACTAAGCAGAGTAAGCAGTTTTCTTGGATGCTTTCCAAAGGTGTTTTTCTGGTAGGAAAAAGACCTGATGAAAACAGACAGAGCTCTTTAATCTTTAGCACGGTACCGTCAGCCATCCTTTAGCTTGCTGGCTGAAATACGAACCCCCAAGAATGACCATGCTGAGCAACAGAGAGACAGAAAAGGTTTCAAAACACCTTGAACAGATAGACGGATTCAGCTGGCACCAGATTTAGGTTGCACCTCTCTGAAGGTTCTCTGCACAAGTCCACAAACATTCTCCTTTCTAGGCACCAGGGAGTTGGTATATTTTGGTTTTATATTCCTTGAAGGAAGGTAACCTTAAAGTCATGAAGTCCCATGATTAATTCTGTAGCCTAAAATCAGTTCACTGTCAAAAAAACCTTAATTAAAATCACTCCACCGTACTAGATGGCAGATCTAAATAATTTTCAGCAATTTAAGGAAAGGTTTTGACCAACCGATGCTTTCAGAGGTTACAAAAAGCTGAACATCAAACACCGCTATGCTCTAACCACTATGTGAGAAAGGGACACCGAAACTTTTGTGAGAGAGAGATCAAACACCGAGAGTAGCAGCTGTGTAGACTTCTGCAATCAGCCAAAAGATTTCCATGGCTCTAGTAACTGAGAAACAGCTTGGCAGATAGAAGAGGTCAAAAGTCTCAGCAGCAGGGAAGGCGCTAGAGCAGCAGTTCAGCGGCATGAAGGGGCCACAGCATGGGGACGGAGGGAAAAGTCTCCCCTGCTTTTTACCACTTTCATGACAAAATTGTCTGTTCTGTGAAGACGCAGAGCTTGAAGGCTGACTAGAGCCTTGTTCTCACTCCAAAACTCTTTCCTGCCTTGCCTCAGTTCCCAAGCAGTATTATTTTCCTCCTGAGCGGTTCTGTAGGTTGCAGTGAAGTTCTTCATAAAATCACAAACTATTTGTCCACCTCCCACTATGGGCAAAAGCATATAAACCTGTGTAGGTAAGCATATGTAGATTTGCTCTTTTAAGCAAAAGACCCGAGACTTCCAAGAATTCCAGCATGAACCGACTTCATGAATCTCCTTTCTGTGCTTCCTGAATTTACTTCCCCAGTCTGATCAGCAGTAGCATACACAGCTCTGGGAGAAGTCTCCAAGGTTACTTTATTTCCAAAGGGCATAGCCTCACCTTTCGAAGCGAGCTCTGCTGCACAAATAGAAACAAAATCCAGCACGGACACGTCCAGCTCTTCCTTTCCGCTGCTCCAAATTAGTTTTTGATGCCCAGACCGTGGCATAGTTTGTCATGTTATTATGAGCAGTGAACAGCTTCACTTTTTGTCTGTTACAGGAAAAAAAAAAAAATCCACCGTTAAGATCAGATGTTCTTCATCTTCAGTCCCGCCAAATCAGTTCTTATTTTATTCCTTGCAGCCACACTGCTTTCAAGAAGCAAACCACCCCTGTTCGACTAGCTAAGCTCTGGCTAGTTAACCATCTATCCGGAAGGTAAAGCATCATACTCTTTACAAAGCGCTGCCCCAAGCTATACACAGAATGAAGCTTTCACAACTGTCTCAAAAGCTTCAAATTCCCATGCAATGAGAAATGAGACCCCCACGTGCTCAGAGAGCATGCACAGCAAGACAGGATCTGTAAGAGACTGCCAAAGTCTTCCTCTTTTCCATCAGCTATACACTGCATGTTTGTAATATTCACTTGGCAGGTGACATGTTTCACATACGCACGGAGACCCCATGCCACCGCACACCAACAGCGCCAGCGCGAACGCAGCTGAGCAAAACCAGCCCGCTGAAATGCCAGCGTGGTCTGCAATGGTGCCGAACAGCGAAAGACAATGCAAATCTGTCTTGAGTGAGTTAACAGTCCTCAAATTCAGCTCCGTGACTATGGGAAGACAAGGCAGTTCTCTGTGTTCAGAAAACATTTTCTGCATTCCAAAGAACAGGATTTGACAAACAAAAAGCTACTTCATGCACTCACTTGCAGGAATCTATAACGTAGACCACATCATTGATGGTAATGCTCGTCTCCGCAATGCTGGTAGATAAAATAACCTACAAAAACAGGAAGCGCAGATTGAAATACATTCAGTCGGAAAAAGTTAAGGACGGACTCCAAGATGAACTACATTAACTGCTGCAAGATAAGCTACATAACCTCTATATAAACAAAAAAAAGTTGGCAGTACATTCCACAGAAGCACAACAGAACAAAGCGCGCCACGTTCCACACAGAGCAGGCTCTCATACTTTCGTTACTCCAGGGGGCACAGGATCAAACACTCGACGTTGTTCATCCAGAGGAATTTGCGAATGCAGAGGTAAAATTCTATACTGGCGGCCTCCTACAACATGAACACAAGAAGGTCAGTAACTATCACTCTGAAAATCTCATTTTTTCTTTGCACAACATCATCGTTTCTACCCATTCATTCCCACGACACATCAATCCCGCTCCCACTCGGCTAATCTTTACAGTTTCCCTTGGAAAAGGAATGAAATATAATAGAACACAGTTGCTTGTACCAAAGCGTGTATTCATTTCTAGATGCTTCTGCATTGTATATATCAAGTTCCAGCCAGGCAAGAAAACAAGTACAGCTCCCGGGACATTCAGGGTCTTGATATAAATTAGTAAGGCCTCAATGAGTTCAAAAGAAGTTTCTTTCTCATTCAGCTGAGCCATGGAGTGCTTTGTTTCTGGGCCGTATTCATCACTGCAAATAAGGTTGCAATTGGCCTACAAAACAAACAAACAAACACCAAAACCCAAAAAGAACAAACCACAAAAGAAATCTTGTAAATTAATTCACTCAACCTGTGGAGACTGGCTGGGCAGGCAGACAGGAAAATGAGGTGTGTGGATAGGGAAGAGCACCTCAGGCACCGCTCACAGAGCAACTCACAATAAGCAGTTCAAGCCCTGCTTCCCCAGCTTTCTAACACAAGAACAGAATTTTAATTCCATTGCACTGAGTTATAACTCAACACAAATCTGCAGCAGGAAGCTATCAAACAAATTTAACTTCTGTTCAGATGAGTGAGGATAACGTCATAAGAAGCAGAGGAAAATGCTCAAGAAAAACGAATCATTTTTAAAAATTTCAAATAACTGACTTGAACGGTAGTTTCAGACCTACAAATTAAAAGCTGTACCCCGAGAGTGACAGTTGCTTGACAACGCATGTCAGTACTAACAGTACCAACTGCAAGACAAAAAGGGAGCAAACCTAAATCTTCACCCTGAAAAGGTGACACCAAGCTCATATTTCTGTACCTATTTCTTCTTCCACACTCACCAATATTTTCACTTTTAAAAGCATTTCAGTTCTATCTTTAATGAGAAGTAGGCTGACAAAACATGAGGATTTTACCTTCAAAAAAGAAATTCTTCAGTTTACAAGGGCAATGAGAAAATTCTACTCTATTTCTGAAGTTAACAGCAATCTTGGACGTTAAAAATACGAGAGCTGCTAAAAGCTGTTTAATTTCCACAACGCCAAATGAATGGCACTTGAGCTAGCATCCTAACTTGCGCTTGTTTAATTTTTCATATTAAAAAAGCCAAACATACATCACCATCTTCACCACTTTCTTCATCCTTCTCTTTCTTCTTCTTTTCCTTTGGTGGAGGAACGAACTGAGTCATCTGAATGCAATCTTCCAGAAAATAATCTGCAAGGACAGACAAGCGTTGGTTGCTGAGACTGACCGCTAGCAGCCTGGGTAAGGTAACACTATTTACATCTCTCCAGATTCTCCTGACACACTTATGATGTTTCAGGGTCTGAAGCCAGGGTTGGAGAAATCTCCTTGGCTGTCAGCTAGGGTACAAGAATTATTCCCATGCCGTTCCAATGATTATTCCTCTATCCAATACACTTCCAAGTAATTTTTCACTGTTGTTTTTTTTCTTAATGCTGTCTGATTTAAAGCTATTTCCATTATTCGTAATATCACAGACAACTGATCTGAAACACCACAGCTTGACTCCTACTCTCATTCTCCAATGGAAACTACCCCATGCAGTGGTGCTTTGGAGTGGGGGTTGTGTTATGGTGGGTTTTCTTGCGGGGGTGGTGGGATGGTGGTAGAATTGCTTGTTTGTTTGTGTGCTTAAACCAAACGGTGCTATGAAATGGTTCACGGTTACCGACTTCTCTGCCCAGGGCAAGCCAGATCTGTAAAACATGCCAATCCAAAATAAAGGTGTACCTTGCCATACCCATCTTAAAGCATAAGATAAAAAGCTAACGCAGTTCCTGAAAGTTCAATCAGCGATTTACCTTGGACAGGGTAGGTTCTACCAAAGACCTCAACGATAGGACAATTGAAGAAGTATTCACAAAACATACTGGTATCGATGGTGGCAGACATGAGGATAACCCTGATTTCAGGATATGCCTGAACTACATCTCTCAGCACCACCAAAAGAAAGTCAGTCTGCGCACAAAGAGAACAAAAGCATTATTAATTTCCTACACATAAGAAGTAACATCTTCCCAAGAGACCAGAAAGAATTACACAGACATATACAGTTACTGAGCAGGAGCTTTGCTGGGCCAGAGAAGTAACAATTATCACAACAATATTCTATAGCCAGAAACAGTTCTCTGTGCTTTATTTCGCAAATACTGCGATTCCTGGGATAAGTGAATTTTAGGATTGCCAGTGTAAAGAAGAGTTATTGAGTTATTCTTTTGTCAGAATGAAACAAACTACAGGAATAGCACGCAAAAATTGCTTGTTTCCTTCCTAAAAATACAGTTCAACCTCAGGTATTTTTAAACTTGGTTTATGTATAAAGTAGCCCTAGTTCATAAAATAAACAGGAATGACTTGGTGCAATTGTATGTGAAGCTTTATAGTTCTATTTAAACATGTAATTTGTGTAGTTTTGCCATGTAGTTAGGTGGGCCCTTAGTTCAACACAGAAAATTCCAATCTCCTTCAAAATTTGACAACTTGTATTATACATAATTAATACAAACTTAACAGATGAAGATATCAGAAAAATCTGTATTGCAATTCCATCCAAATGACTCCCCAAATTCTGTCAAAACAAGCTTAAACACCACATCAGAACTCAGCGGCTTCTATCACTCTTGGTGTGGCAAACTTGAAAACTACACGGCAGAACCAAGGGGACAGAAAATGTTTCCCATCTCTTCAGCTACATACAATCGTTCCCCTGACTCTACGGTCAACTTGTTGCATTCTTCGTTGTGTCAAAACCGAATTGAAATGTGTCACTATCAAGATGGCAGCTTCTGTAGATACCACTGCTGTTCCGCTACAGTAACACAACGCTGTCGGCAGAAAAAGCACTCCAAAATAAAAGTGACATTCAATATGCTCCCACATTTGGACCAGAAGTGCTTGTAGCATGGTGTTCTATTTTCCAGAGAGGACAAGAACATAGAAGGAGATCCTAACAGGCCAAAGAGATAGGGCAGCAAGGAAGCACAAGTCCTTGCGCTTCTAATCAGGTAATTCAGAGCATAGTTTCTAAAAAATCTTATCAAAGATGGAAAACTCACATATACGGCAATTAGTAAAATGCAGTTTCCGTTCACATGTTTACTATTACACGAGAACACATGCAAAAGTTAAACGGAACAGAAGCGCAGGGAGAACCAGGATCATAATCACCAGCTAACTCACGTTAATGTCTCTCTCGTGGATCTCATCAACGATAACGTGACTAATGCCACGGATCCCAGCCTCCACCTTTCTCAGAAGAACACCTGAAACAGACAGAGCAGTTAAACATTCACGTAGGTAACAGACCAGTCTTCCCACCCCCATTTCATCAAGAACAGTTGCACCGGGCTAAAAACCAAGAAGTGCGCAGGCTGCCCAGCACCTTTTATGGCCCCATCTCTAACTGCCATGCTTTTGTTTGTACAAGCGATGGCGGGGGTATAAAGTATTACTACTAGAAAGACTCTTTCCTTCTTTCCCACCCAATGCTGCTTCCCCTTCTGTCTTTTAAGGACAATCAATTTTATCTTTCCAAGAGGTTATTTCTGTGTGGCATTAGACCTGTATTATCATACTTTCAAACAACAATCTTCATCTTTCTCTGCACAACAGCATGTCAGCAAACTTCTATCAAAAAAAAGTTAATCTTTAAAGCAGATTTTCTAAAAATGTTAATGTAACCATGTTTCTGCTTTTGCTGCTAACAAAGAATTCAGACCCGTAATTAACAAGCTCCAAACATAAACTAAAGAGTACAGACCTACAGTGCAGAACATCACACTACCATGCGGGCGAGGAAGCACCGACTCAAATCGCACGCTGTATCCACAGCTTTGCCCCGGTTCTTCTCCTCTCTCATATGACACACGCTCTGCTACAGAAACCGCACTAATCCTCCGAGGCTGAGGGATGGAAAAGTTTTCTCTAACTTAATGATGAATTTTTTTAAGTTTATCAGAGCACCCCCAAAACCAAGAAAGGAAATTATAAACGCTATAGGCGCCCTGTCCTAAGATTTCTTTACAGAGCAGTCATTAAACAGCAGTATCTGTAACAGCAGGCTTTTTTCTTCTGAAATGGTCAGTCTGGCACATAAAATTACAGAGAAGGGATGCAAGGATGTACAGGAACTACCAGCTGGCATTTGCCAAATCGGTTCCCCTCAGTCTGCCAACAAGTTTTCATCTTGGCAAGGTACAAGCCAGATTATCCCAGTTGTAGAAACACCAGAGAGTAACACTCCAAACGAAAATAGATACGATGCTGAGGTTTCTGCTACGTGTAGTACTGAGGAGATACTTCTACGAATGACGTCCTGTAATGACGATCAGATTTCTCAGCACACCCTAACAGGTGATTTCCAGCACCCCATCACCACCCCTGAGCAGCTGCGTTTGTAACACATTCCTCACCTGTGTCACTACTATGTTGCACTCTGCAGCTCTGTTGGTTTTGATGTATTCATCCAGGATGTACTGCGGAACTTGCGTGGTTTTACCACAACCAGTGGCACCACGAATTACGACAACAGAATTGTGACGGATTGCATCCAGAATTTCACTTTCAAAATTCTTCACAGGCAAAGCCTCTCTCTCTTGTTGGATCTGGAAAAAAAATCCAGCACATTTCCAAAAATCAACTTAATCTGCTCCACGCGTGTACTCTGTCTCACTCTTCTACACAGGTTTCACTCACACAAAGGAAAAACTTCCTTAAGAACAAATAATAGTTTGTAGTTTTTCCTTACCCAGAGCAACACCTCTCCACATCCACCCCAGTGTAACATCCAGCACTGAAAACTTGGTGCGTCTTACTATCGAAATCCAGTGCTACACACTTTGTATGCGATACGTCCGACCTCTTTTGGAAAATAAAAAGACGAGCCCAAGCATGCCATGTTATGGGAAGTGCACGTACCCTTTGCAATTCTTCATCCTGCTCCAGGCGGTACATGAAATCACTTTTCAAATCCATGCTTATTTGCTCGGGAGTGAGCTGTAAATACAAGACATTGTTTGGAGGCTTTTTGACCCCTTTGCTTATCTATATTATAACTTCAATATAAAATCAGTCACATCAACATAATGATTCCAAATAGCAGTAACGGATCATTTCCTACATAGCTCCCTGAAATCAGTTATGCCTACGAGCTATTTTATTTCATTCATTCCAGTGTGTTAAAACTAAATGGCTGTCCTCAAAGAAGTTTCTTGGAAGGATCCAAAATACTGAAAAAGAAACTTCAGCTGCTTGAGAAACACGCTCTGTTCAGCAGCAAGCCATTGAGATACTTCGATGACCATCCAGGCAGGAGTTTTCAATGTAAGGAATGAAATAATGTAAGCACGTAACCACCCACAGAACAGCTGAAAAGGGAAAAGTCAGCAGAGGGGGAAATTTATCGGGCAGTTCTTGTATTTCAACTAAGAAAGAATTCTAAAGAAATCCAAATGTGTTACCAAAGGACTAACTGGTTTTACTGAAAATAAGTTAGCTGCACCATGACGAGCACACAGAAATCCTAAGGAGATTTGAAGTCAGCTCAACTTGCAATGTCCGTAAATATGCAGATTATGTGTTTTAAGCAGCAACGCTCACACTTACATCAGTTTCATATTTTTAAAATCAATATATAATGATCAATGTTAAATTAATGTCATTTATGGAAAAAACTGCAGTCGAAAGAAGTATTTTATTATTATTATTTTGGTCATAAGCACTCTGGTGCCCTGTTGTAGGAAACTGAAGTTCCTGCCCTGAGAGTCTTTTCTGACCAGGTTACACCAGTGGCCAAATCATGCCTCTGGGCCATGTAGAATTTCTTGCCTTCTTCCTCATTACACCACGCCACATTGCTGCTTTTCACTTGTTCTGTGGTGAATGGGACTAGAAATGACAAAAAAAAAGCACGTAGGCTGGCTGTGTAGTGAAACTGGCTTGGAGCAGTTTCTCCTCCCAGAAAAAAAGTCCTAGCACGGAAATAGGGGCAAGAGAAGCAAGCGAATTATAAATGATATGCCCTTCTGCTTACCTTGCAAGTTCAATTAGAACTTTGTATGGGCTGCAGGCAAAAAGTGAAACAAAGTAAAGAATCGGGACATCCAAGATGCTGCTGCTCAAAAGCCTAATAAAACATGAAGTCAATACAAAGAACTCCTACCAATGAAAAGACTCCCTTCCTCCAGGTCAAGAAGGGAAGAAATTTTATCAGTGAACCGTTTGCTCCTTTGGAATAGCTCATACTTTAAATCCTGGGGGGAAAAAGGCATTTAAAAGTTCCGGAAGCACGGGGAAAACAAACAACAAATGAATTGTTTAAGCCATCTTACATTTGCCAGAGGACCCTCATCGATATTGCAGCCGGTCCAGGGGTTCCAGTTGGAATGAGGTGGTGACCATGGAACAACTCCCATCTGACTTTGTCTCTGAGATGGTTCAAAATGGGCCAACTTTCCAACGTTAATCAGAACTGGATTACTGGGATCTTCAGGCTACAAATCCAAAAGCAAAGTGGGCAAAGAAAGATGGATGTATTAAACAAACAGGCTTGATGTTAAGTACTGGCGTTTCTGAACCACACACTCACCAGAGGCACAATCTCCAGAGACAGTTCCCGTACGGCGTTTTGCAGCCGATTTTCTAGGTCAGAAGACAGCGACACCTCATAGGGTTCCACCTATTAAATGTTCAAAAACTACATGTTGATACACACAGACAGACAACACAAGCCAGAACTGCAGGCTTCCTCTAGTACACTAGAGAACACACTGAACCATCAAATAGTTCCTAGTGAAACAACGCCAAAGAGTACCACCAATTAAAAATTCACATTCTTGAAGCATTTTTCCAGCTTTTCATCCAACCAGAATCTTTAGAATATTCTTAAATACTTAAGTTTAATTTCAGAGGAAAACATTCCCAAATTTGTGACCAAGTGTCGAAAAAAATGCTAACGTGCCAGAGAATGAAACCAAACAGCTGAGAACTGCATGTAGCATAAACAGAAAACTTGAGGTTTCTAGGAAAATTACACTGGAAAAAGCATTTGTTACAAATCCTGTTTCATTGAATATGGTGTAAAACAAGTTTACTGCTCCATTCACACACATGTGAAGTTATATTTCTGATCCAAATCACTGGCCAGACCAGAAACAGTTGCTGGTCTAGGGAATCAAAATTATTATTAACTCCTAAGCTGTTAAATATTGAGAGCAAACTCTAACTCACTCTCTTACAAAGAGTGCTTGTGCGTTATCAAAATGAAAGCAACAATTTCTGACCCTTCTGCCAAACTCACCGATTCTCCTTTCTTCTTTGCCTGTCCAGAGTAAGGTTCTATGACACCCAGGTGGTAGAGCTGTCTAACCAAGGACAGCGCACAGGACTGTGCCGCCAGCTTTTTGTTGGATCCGTGCTCGCGACTGAAGATCCCTGCAGCACACAAAGTTCAAAGCTGTAGTAGCCAGCGAGTCAAGCAGCTTCCACAGAAGACGCTACTCCGAAAGCGGCTTTGTGACTGTTCACACGGGCCAGGTTTCATGGAAAGAGTCTCAAATCTTGATAAATCCAGAGTTCTAACACAAAATTCTACCAGGCCCCTGCATCAGCTGGCTCACACTATCTGCGTAACGTTACTTACTGACCTCCTGGGGAACTCCTGTGAAGTCTTCTGCTGCACTGAGCATCTAAGGAAGTACGGTTATCCTCTATCACCCTGCATTATCGTACAAATTTCACAGCAAGCTCAACATAAATGGGTATGATATGGGCAGCACGCCCATTGCCTGGAAATGTAATCAACACCTATTTTCTCAGGCACGTGAAGAACAGGCAATTAACAGAAACAGAGCCTACCATATCTCACAAGCATTTCTTTGTGCTGTGAAGAAAGATCAGTAGAAGCATGTAATGGACTAGCAGGAGAATGCAACAAGCACAACCCACAGAAAAAACATTTCACATCAGGAAACAAACCTGAACCTCTGGAACTGGCTCCGACACATAACTATAGAAGTCTGTACCCATGAGTACAACCTATTCCTCTGCACCAACCCCCATCTCTTGCTAAGATAAAAAACATAGGAACACTTACTTCTGCCCAGCTGCTTCACATAAATGTTCATTTCTGCAATAAAGCTCCTGTAAGAGAAAGAAAGAATACAAAGGTACGATTATCAACAGCTGACACTGACACTGCAAAAATAGCCACTCTCCAATTTTTCTAGGCAAAGATCTCTGTGTCCTCAGTCAGAGACTCTCAACTCATCAATGGCCAAGGTAAAATATTACTGCTTCTAGTCCCTTCAACCCCAAGTCCGTAGGGAACAGACTTGACATCAATAGAACCAGTAGATCTGTTCAGAGCCCTGCAAATGCCACCATTCAGCATTGAAATTTAAAGCCACATTTATGAAGAAATATGCTCTGAGCTGTGTGACATTTAAGGCAACCGTTAGAAAGCATACAGCATGTTAATGCAACACGAACACGCACCCCACTGTACCATGAACTGCATCCCACATGATACTCACCTAGCCCACCAGCAGCCTGGGTTTATTAACTCAGACGCCACACTTAGTACAGCTGCCCTGGGTTTTGCCACACATTTGGCCAGCTCAGAGCACAGAGAAAGCTAAAACAGGTCATTCTGTCAAAGACCATTAAACATCTCTGCACAGAAGGAGACAGAACGCTCGAATTCTCATGAAACCCTTCTTGCCATACACTGGGAACAGCATATAGTCAAAAGTAACTCTGTGCAGCAAATGTAAGAGTTTGCCTACCAGGCATGTAACCCATTCATTTAAAGGTCAACTGATATATCAATTTAGGCTTAAAAAACCGACAAAGACATATGTCAACAGAGGATGATGGAAATCAAGGTCCATGTTTTTAACAATTGCAAACCTAAGCATGTATTTGCACAGATTGAAAATGAAAGCCAAATTCTTCTAAGACTGCCCAATGTGATTTAAGATGTATGACTGGGCTTTATCAGACTGAGATCCTCTTTGAAAACTACGCCTTGGTACTTCCACAGCTGCAGGCAGAGCCTTGCATCTGTCCTTCATTTCTCACTGTAAACAAACAAACAAAAGTTAGGTGTAGGCTTTAAATTTCAAGTTAGAACTCCTTCCTGTACTACCAGTGAACTGACCTTCAGGCACAGTGGCTTCAGGGGTCGAAGGCCACTGGCTCTCAGGGACACAACAGCCAACTAAGGCACCGATGACAGTATGTTTCTCAGCCAGGCCTATAGTCAGCGTTCAATCTCATTCTCCTCCACCTACGGGGGGAACAGCAACACCAGAAATCAGTTCGCAGCAGAAACCCATGCGATTGTTTAGCACAGCCTCAGCAGCCCGTGTGTGAGTACGCACAGATCTTTGGTGTCGCTCGCTGCTACCACCTTCAGCAGGAACACAAGGAGGCAAAGGCATTCCACACTATTGATGGAACCCCAAAAGAGAAAAGCCACATCCCATCCCTTAATATTTCATTTATGCTTTGTGCATTAGTAGAGCCATGTTTATATCTACAATTTATACCCTCCTGTTGTAATCGCAACAAAATTTCCAAATCCAAATTTTCCAGCTATTATTAAGCTCTTATACCATGTGACCATGATTAATTGACAACAAAAAATACATTTCTCCTTTAAAAACCTCTGAGAGCAAGGCATTTCTCTTACAAAGACCATTACTTTAAAGAAAAAAAATCAGACTGGTACGATACATGGCACTGGGTATTTCTCAAAAAAAAACCCCAAACAAACTGTATCACTGTCCTCAAAACTCCAAAACCATCTGATACTATACCTCTCCTGTAATACATACCAAAAGGATTAAATCCCATAGCTTCCCCTCTCTCACTGAATGCTAGAGCACCTTAGGATGGTTTCACGCCTAGCTGATCACTCGCAGCTGATTGTTACTTCCCCCTTCTGCCATTCCATCCAGGGCAATTCACACAAGCTTGCCTGGATGCAGTAAATAGGAAACCCTGAAACGCTCTCTGGAAGAACGGCAAGCAGGCTGAGAAACATACTGTCATCTACGGCCATTTCATTCCGCTCAAGATTATATACTTCTAAATACCTGGGGCTTAATGCTTTGACCTGCAGAAGGCATAACAAAATGAGATGCGCAAATAATCTGCAGAATAAAAGTGGTGCTCAAGAACTCCATCTGCCACACGCATATTTAAAATTCGTAGCACTGTACAAACTAAATTTTTATGTTACTCGTTTAAGGGAAAGAAATGTCCTTGCTTGAAAACATAAATGGAGACAAAGTGACTTGAAGACAGGTTTTAAATGAGAATTTAGAACTTTCTGACACCCATACATATTTTAGAAGTTCTAAATGCTTGTAAGACTTAACAACAAAAGAATACCAGAAGTCTTGCAAGTGACACTCTCATGGAAGACCATAATAAGGAAATTCACTTCTTTCTAAGAAAAAAAAGTCACATAGAAAATATATTCGGGTAATGCAAAAATCCCCCAAAGCCAACAACAAGAATCCAGCAGCATGCCATTGTTTCTGACCACAAAACATAATTACACTTCACAAGAAATAATGCAGTGTCCGCAAGTTTTGATGATTTGTAAAGACTATTCCAAACAAGGGCAAAAAAATAAAAACCATCAAGTCTTTATGCACAATGTTATGTGTTATTTTGACTTGGGAGACGCGCATGAGAATTCTCTGACAGAATGGGCAGAAGAGTCAAAAAAAAAAAAAAAAAAAAAAAAAAAA
>Ga0065711_1039633_pt1 | contig 17643 bp, 4 predicted proteins | sample Hoacrofraction12_FD_59098 | JGI IMG/M metagenome (GOLD analysis project Ga0065711, IMG submission 59098) | Hoatzin crop microbial communities from Cojedes, Venezuela - Epithelial fraction 12 v2 (version 2) | ecosystem: Host-associated > Birds > Digestive system > Esophagus > Crop | place...
GGGTGACGGAGCACTGGAACAGGCTGCCCAGGGAGGTTGTGGAGTCTCCTTCTCCGGAGATATTCAAGACCCGCCTGGACAAGGTCCTGTGCAGCCTACTGTAGGTGACCCTTCTTCGGCAGGAGGGTTGGACTAGATGACCCACAGAGGTCCCTTCCAACCCCTACCATTCTTTGATTTGTGATTCTGTGATTCTGTGATTATCCAAACAACCCTCGAATGGAAAGGACTTAAAAAAGGGCACCCCAGCTCTAAGTGACAAAACCACCATTTCAAAGAGTTCTGACAACACTGATGATGTATCCCGTATGGCTTGTACGGATCTGTATTTCTCACTGAGAAGGGAGGACAACTGCCTCCTGTGTGCTGAGGGCATTGCTCGTACTGTCAGTGACAGTCGCAGAGAACGGACAGTAAAACCACCCATGGGGACAATTACAGGGGTGGTGCTTGATGTTAGATCTCGGTGGATCCCCACAAGGGCTTGGTAGGATCTTCCTGCAGCATGCTGATCCAGGCTGCGGCAGAAGCCACGGCAGTCTGAGGCTGGGGTGTCTTGCAAGACTGGATCCTGCCACTCCTCAGCCAAAAAAATTGTTCATATCTTGCCTGAAAATTTTTCAAACCATAACTGCTTGTTGCCACTAAACTGCTTTCTTGTATTGTTGCTTGCAATAAAGTTACAGCCATTGGTAATTTCTGCAATTGTCTGACAGTTGTGAGCACTAGACAGAATGCAATTTAGCCTGTGCTGACATTGATTTTTGTGCTGGAACATTACTAGCAACTAGTTTTTGACTATAACTGGTGAGTTAAAGGTTCAGGTGGCAATATTGTGACCAGGATCTCTGGCTGTCATTATCTCCCCTCCCTTGTTGCTAGGTTTGTGTAATTTTCTTCCCTCAATTGCTTGTTCCAGGTAAGGTGAGGACTTTAGCTTCCAGTTCATTTACACCCCAAGTCTCCAGCATGAGCCACACAGTGCTTCAGGCTGAAGCAAGCTGGTTCAAGAACGTTGAGCTCAAAGAACAGCTCTTGGAGGCTCCTGTGCTGGATGAAGGGGGACTTGCCAACAAAGCCAGAAGGATCCACTTGTAATTGTGCCTTACATTATGGAAAGTTTGCTGAACACGACATATTCTGAACAAAACATTTACAACACAGAGCCAGCATTTTTTAGTGAAACATAAGTCAAAACATTAGAGCTAACATAAGGATGGACCTGATTGCTGCAATTCATCAGTTGTTCCAGTCATTCTGTACATTTGTATAATTAAGAAATCATTCTCCGTTAAGAAATCATTCCCCATGTAGTCACAGAGTAACTTTAGTGTGTTATTCTAACATTCATGGCCTCATTTTTTACTGCAATGCACAGTTAAATCAGTATATTTGAGTTACTATGGGTTTAGGCTCCTGAGCTACAGATGCTCCAGTTTTCATGGTTTAAGATGTAACCAATCCCAACTCCTTCCCTGCAGAGGTAGCAGAAGAAACACATGCACAGTCCTCAGCTGCATCCGTTGACTGTGCAAACCCACATTTTGCTGATCATTTCAGTAAATGTGCCAGCCTGAGAACTGCAACAGCTGACAAGCCAGCACATGATCACCTCTACAAGCCTTGCTATTGTAGCAACCACAAAAGGTCCCACCAGAACAGAGCGAAAACTAGTGACCATAGTAGTTTACCATAGCACCAGAACTTAGTATTGAAATGTTAAAGATGTCCTGTCACACTTCAGTTGGTCCAAATTCCATGTGGAGGTCAGGGGGCTGATTTCTCACCCAGGACTTCAGAGAGTGCACTCCTCACTTTTGCCTTGTCAGTTTGGGTAAAAAGCAGAGGTTTTATTAAAAAAAAAAAACAAAATCCAAACATATATATATGTATAAACTACCCTGGCAACTTCATGCAAATTTTTATTCTGACTCTTACATTTGGACTCCTACTCCTGCCTCTCAGCTCTCCATATGGGAAAACCCAAATAACCAGTCAAGATATCCTCCCATCTTTTGGGACTATAGATAAGGAAACATTCAGAAGCATTAATATGGAACATTTACAGTGTAACATCAATACACTTTGAACAATGTGTACCAAATCCTATGGGGAGACTCTCATTCACAGCTAAGATATGGCTAGGTTGTTGTTTAGGTTTCATCCTTGGTGTTTGGATTTCTGCTAGCCTTGGAATGGTCTGTGAAAAGTTACCAAGAAACCAAGTCTTTTGTCAATGGGTTGAAGTCACTGCCCAGGATGCCAAATCCCACTGAAAAATATTTTGGACTTACTAAACCAGTAGTAATTTTCTGCCAGTTTTAGTCTCCATATGCAGATTCAGTGAGCTTTAGATCATGACATTGACTTAAGAGACTTCACTGAATTCTCTTCGCTTTCTAGAGTGCATCCTATACACAATCCTTTGCGATGTTTACCTTTGCAACTAGTTTAATTATGTATTTCATATTGCCTACCATGAAAGGGATTTTCAGTGCTAAGCTAACACAGTTTTACGGATGCTGAAGGCATGGTGAGGTCTCTTAGGTGTCAAGGCTATAATAACAAATAAAACCAGAATCAAGACCAAATCCCCAGAAAATGTGGACTATAATACAGTGTTTCATATCAGTGAACTCTTCTCCCAGATGAACTAATTTTAATGCAATACGAAAAATCGTAAATAAGTGACAAGTGACCTCGACAAAGAGAGTGCAGGGTACTTACAGACCTATGGCTGTGGTCAAGCCTTCAAGAGCTTCTCCTGTCCTCATTTATGGCACGATTTAGCCCATCCCTGAAGCAGCCAGACTTTTTTCCAAAATATCAGAACCTTCTTTTTCCCCCAAAAGATCGTTATATGTCCTTATCGGTAATTTGTTGGTGATTTTTGATGCTTCTTTCAGAAAACCATTTTATAGCGTCTTAAATGGGACTCCAATTTTTTATATCTGTTGGCCTTGTTATTCACATATGTATCTAGTACCTTATTCTCACTGGCTATGTTTCTGGCCAGAAGAACATAGAGAGTTTTATGTCAGTTTTACTGGGGCTCTTGTCCCAGAAGCAATGCGCTCTTGAGCACAGAGCAGCACAAATCTACACCTGCTCCAAATTGGACAGGCTCCTAACCGCCTTTCCAGAAGCCAAAGATTGCCTCAGCACACTGCAGGGACCACAAGACAAGGCTGCTAGCACTGTCCCACCTGTGGTTTCTGAGCCAGCTGGGAGACAAGACTTTCCAGGTGCTTGGAGATGTTGATGAAGTATAAGAGATGGGCTGTGGGGCAGAATCTTGTCCAAATGAGCACTCAGCATACATATATTTAGGGGGTAAGAAAGCGTTCTTCTTGTGTTACCATTCTTCAGCTTTTGTCTTGGTATAATCCTGGCCATCAACCTACCCTGAGAACTCACAGTGCTATCTTCCCGTATTTCTTTTACTTGATCTAGCTGTCCCTTTCACCAAAGTGCCATTGTCACTAACCATTAGCTGCAAAGCTTCTATATGAAAGCCTCACCAATCATTGCTTTATGAAGATTATCCCATCCTTAAATCTTAATTGAGGAATAAATCATTGCAGAGTTTAGCATTCTCCTTGTAAATTTTATCAAGAGATAGGGGAAAATATGGGACAAGTTTCCAACTCTTTGCACAAGTATTTTATTGAAAGAACGTAAAACGAGTAATTAAGCAAGAAAGGCATGAAATAGTCTGAAACTCATAAGAAACACTTACTTGTCATTCACTTCTGCTGCAACACTAGAAACTGAGCAAAATTCACCCCCTGTATCATTGTCTGCGTGTAAAGGCCAGCTGTCAGATGAAGACCTTTTCTCTTCAAATTTCCTCTCCAAGGATTCATAGTTGTATTAGAAGCTGCTAACAATTTATTTCCCCAAAACATTAATTAAATTTTGGTAAAATCAGACATAGATTTAGAGGTCACTTACAAAACTTCTTGGTGAAGAACCCACATGGGGATATCTACATACACTAGACTATGCTTTCTGGTTTTCAGACTTCTTCCACCACTCTCACTAGTATAAAATGTTGATTTTAATGATGTGATTCCTGTGTTACAGTAATCTGGATGAAGTCCAAACAAAATACGGAGTCTCCCTCACAATGAATAAGTAAACCCTTTAAAACCAACAAGAGTGAAATGGATATCACCAACTCATGCCGTGAGAGTGTTTCATGAATATCTAAATGTCTTTGTTACATTAAGACGTGGCAAGAATTTTTTTTATAGCAATAGAACTCTTTGCAACTAAAGAAATTAAAATATGGATGGCAAAACTAATCTACATTTAGTAACCAAGAGCACAATTCTGTTACACTGGAGTGACTGTAAATTTGTATCCTTTAACTGCACTAATGTCAAAGACTTACTGACCTTAATCCTTCTGATTTTTCTTCACGAATACAGAACTATCTGCCTCGTGCTTTTCATAGAATCATAGAAAAGAATCATAGAATAGTTTGGGTTGGAAGGGACCTTTAATGGCCATCTAGTCCCATCCCCCTGCAAAGAGCAGGGGCATCTTCAACCAGATCAGGTTTCTCAGAGCTCCGTCCAGCATCACCTTGAATGTTTCCAGGGATGGGACATCTGCCACCTCTCTAGGCAACCTGTGCCAGTGTTTCACCACCCTCATTGTAAAGAATTTCTTTCTTCCATCTAGTCTGAATCTACCCTCTTTTAGTTTAAAACCATTACTCCTTGTGCTATCGCAACAGACTCTGCTAAAAAGTTTATCCCCATCTTTCTTATAGCCCCGTTTAAGTACTGAAAGGCCACAATAAGGTCTCCCTGAAGCATTCTCTCATCCAGGCAGAGAAGCCACACAATCTATTAAGTATAACACCCTATTGCAGGTATTATATTTTTGACAATATTGTGTAGAGGTATAGAATACAGAAACAGTGGGAGAAGAGAGGAACTAAGTCTAATATCTACCCATACCACTTCATGATATGATTTTTACTACTCAGAACGTCAGTGGCAGATTTTGAAAAGCTTTAAGCTGCACTTAAATTAAAGGAAAAAACAAAGAGTACATCTTGTATGTATAAATTCCCAAGTTATAGTCCTGATGCCTACATTTACTCCTGTGCATCAGGTCACTGAGGTCCCAGGTTCCCTAACTAATTGGTGTTGCCTGGCATCCAGATGCCCATCAGACAATGCTGAGTACCCTCACTGCTGAAAATGCAGATGTGAGCATGTGATGCTCCATTCCTATGGGCGAAGTGCCTTGCCACAACCCACCCTGAGATAGGCTGATGTCCTTCTGTCTGACCTAACCAGAAGACAGCAACCTGATCACAACAATTCTAAATTTTGAGGTCATTTAGATTTTGCAATCAAAGTTAGTCAACCTTAATAGAAGTATGGGGGAAATAAAAGATTTTAGTTGCATTTTCTCCCCTCCATTATCTCCTTCCAAAAGTCCTGCCCTGGCTGGCAGTGCCAGCTTGTCTATTATTGTCAGGAAGTTGCACTCTAGAGCATCAAGGTCCTCCCCCCTTACTCCTATCCAGGCTTTACAGTGCAAAAGAAAGGAGGGATGCAGGATGAGTGCCAGCAACAGGTTTTCTGCCAGCTTTTACTCCTGTCCATTGATCTGCATACTGTGGAATGAAAAGCTTAGTTGACTTACTAAGACATGTGTACATAGAATGACTTATTAAAACCTAATCATAGACTGAAAAACAAGTGCCCTTAGGTGGGCTGCACTGTTAATTCAGCTTTGACACTAATTTGTTGAATTCAGCTTGATTTTACAAGTTAGATGAGGTTATAGTTCCTCAGAAGTCTCAAAAGGATGAATGACAGATAAAGAAGTGAGCAGAGTGTGCCATCCCAAATGACCTATTATCTGCAACTCTGATCCTAGAAAATTTTTGATAAAAAAAAGGTAGCATATCTGAGAAAGAAGCGCTCTTTTTTCCTTGACAGCTAGAATCTGTAAGATTCCTCTCCATAATCATTAAACCAGTACCAATATCCTTCATAGTGTACAATATAATTAGTAGGATTGACATCAGGTCCTTTAAGTGCATATAGTGTGCAGTCAGCTCTGAAGTACTTTGCACTGAGGTAATGCAACTTGATTCTGATACTTGTTCATAAACACTATATTTAAGATAATTTAAAAGGAAAATTCCACTGTGAGGAAAGGTGACTTACCTTAATCAGCTTGGCCATTTTTTCAGTCATTATGTTATATTCCAGATAAACTGTGTTACTGAAATAAGCTATCACTGAAAATTATTTATTGTGCCATCCTGTTAACCTTAGTCTATTCTCATTATAACGGCACCTTCCTAAGAGGAAAAGAAGAGAAATATCAGGAAAATCTAAAACTATATCATTAAAGAATCTCACTTCTGCATACTTCAGTTTACCTTCTTTTTTTTCTTTTTCTGTAGGTTGTGACCTCATACCAGTCCAGTATCTCAGATGGGGTGATCCTGAACCAATTGCAGCAGTTGTTTTTGCATGTCTGGGTCTGCTTGCCACCTTGTTTGTTACAGCTATATTCATAATGTACCGTGATACTCCAGTGGTCAAATCATCCAGCCGAGAACTTTGCTACATTATTCTAGCCGGCATCTGCTTGGGCTACTTGTGCACTTTCTGTCTCATTGCAAAACCTCAACAGATTTATTGTTACCTTCAACGAATTGGCATTGGCCTCTCCCCAGCTATGAGTTATTCTGCTCTAGTAACTAAAACCAACCGCATTGCAAGAATCCTGGCTGGCAGCAAGAAGAAAATTTGTACAAAGAAACCCAGGTTCATGAGTGCCTGCGCCCAACTGGTTATTGCATTTATCTTGATTTGTATACAATTAGGCATAATTGTTGCTCTCTTTATAATGGAGCCACCAGATATAATGCATGATTACCCAAGCATCCGAGAGGTCTACCTGATTTGTAACACCACCAACTTGGGTGTTGTAACTCCCCTTGGATATAATGGATTATTAATTTTGAGTTGCACCTTTTATGCATTTAAGACAAGAAATGTCCCAGCTAATTTCAATGAAGCAAAGTATATTGCCTTTACAATGTATACCACCTGCATCATCTGGCTGGCTTTTGTGCCAATATATTTTGGAAGCAACTACAAGATAATCACCATGTGTTTCTCAGTGAGTCTGAGTGCCACTGTGGCCCTTGGCTGTATGTTTGTGCCCAAGGTCTATATCATCCTTGCTAAGCCTGAAAGGAACGTACGCAGCGCATTCACCACATCGACTGTCGTCCGCATGCACGTAGGGGATGGAAAGTCATCTTCAGCCGCAAGCCGCTCAAGCAGCCTGGTGAACCTGTGGAAAAGAAGGGGATCATCTGGCGAAACCCTTAGGTAAAGTTTGCTAATGTGGGAGTGTGGGGAAGCAATTATGAGCTTCTGAGAGTTACTAATAGAGGAAGGACAAAGCGAAATATATTCATTCCCTTTGCCTCTGCTCTAGGAGAGGAGTGGGTCCTCTCTCCTACATCTGTAACCATTTCAGGTTTGATTTAGTCAAAATGTTATGCAAAAACAGGGGACAGAGCAATGGGCAAACAATTACAAGGCTGGAAATACCAGCTGTGTCAACTGCACTCTTAGTGTAGGGAGGGAAACAAGAAGTTAGGAGAAAAAAAAAAACAGGGCAAGAAATATAACTCATTGCCTCGTCTTGAGTGCACCCGTTTACAGTCTCTTTCCCTTGAATGAATTGCATAGTGTCTGTATTTTGCCTCTAGTCGCAGCAGTGAGACAACAGCATTGCTGCTAGTGCTACGTAATCAAGGTGGAGTAATAAACAGAAGCGGCATCATGAGGAGCCACTCTCAGGCATCTGAGGATTTGTTTCATATGACTCTTCTGTTATACTTGTTGTCTCCTACTCTCTTGATTTTCCTTTCTTGTATTACCTCTTCCTACTTGCTTTCTTTTTATCCTCACCTATCTTCTCTTCTTTACCTTTCTTGATACCTTTTTCTGTATTCATCCTCCTAACTCCATCAAATTCAGGTGTTCTCAGGCCCTGCTCTTGCTACCCTTCCTGCCATTGAACAGATACTCCCTTGTGAGATATTTCTTTGTTTCTTCCCAAGGAGTTATTTGAATTCGGTGATCATGAAGACAACTCGTATGTTCAGTGTACAAAAATTGAAGTAAGTGAACACTGAAGAGAAGGGAGAGCTCTGGAATGGAAATATGGTCCTGCTTCATAAACAGAGCGTGTAGAAGACCACCAAGCCCAGTGGTTCATTTTCATCTTTTGATCCTTTTCACTTTTGATATGGGTGTTATGGGGATAATTTGGGTTCTTTAATTGCTGGCATAAACAAAGAATTCTGCTTATATGAAAGTGCAGAGAAACAGTTTTTTCATTCCTCAGCTACATATGTCTAGCCTGGAAGTGACAAGTAGCTAGATTTTCCTCCTCACTGAAACACACATGGATTTTAGGATTGATAACATGAATATTTCCAGACATGCCATTGTTCACAACTGGAATTGACATGGAATGAGGGCCTGTACTTCCATTTTTGTGCGAACTACAATTTAGACTCGAGAGAGGATTTTATTAGTAATATCTACAGAACAGATTAATCCAAAGCGATGTTTTGTTTCTGTCAGATTATTACTAATGCTTCTCTTCCAGTGCCTTTGAATTGGTACAGAAATGGACAGTCTATTGCAAGATATTTTATACCTATGATCTGTTAATGATGGTATCTTCCAGTTCATTTCCCGGTGCAGAGTAGGAAGTTATTTTAAAATGATAAATCCTTTATCAGTTTAAGTGATGGTTACCTGAAAAGTCTTTTTCTACAGCCTCTGTCTGTATGCCTGAATGACCTCAGGTGTTCATGTTAGAATCTCTATAACTACTTCTGGGCTAGATAAAAGAGGCGTTCTTTATAATGTGTCCTCAATAGGAGGGCATTGTTCCTCTTTGAGATCATTATTGTTTTGCCTCACTTTTGCTGCAGAGCTCATTTGCCATCTCACAAGTTTTTCACTCAACAAGATGAAGTTATAGATGGCTGGAAGATCTTGGGCTTGGAATGGGCTTATTTGTCATCTGTTAAGGCCCAGTTTTGAAAGATATTGCTCCAAAATCTTTGTTTTGTTCTGAAAAGTAAGGAGTGTACCCTACTATTAATTATCGTAAAAGACAAGGTGTATTTTCTTCTTTTTGAGGACCCTGTTTCCATTTCTTTGTATCCGTTAATTGTAGATAACACCTGCAGTAGAGAGTTATTAGCAGAATGTAATAGATCATCATTGGCAATTACTTCTTTTTCCGTAGCAGTCTTGGCAATGTCTTCAATCCTGAAGAGAACTGAGAGTGCCCTCTCTGTGTGTGTAGGAACGAAAAAGGCAGCACAAAGCTGATGTATTGACATAATTACCTAGATGCAAAGAACTAGAACATTTCATTTGAAACCTGAAGAAAAACTTTCATGTCACCAGCAGTGTTCACAAACACTTAAACCTTCAGCAAAGAAGACACTCCTAAATGCATGTGCCTGAATCCTCAGCTGGTTAAACAGTGATGGTGCCAGTGGGTTTAGCAGTGCTCAGTCAGTGCGTGCCTGAAGGGTCTGGGAATCCAAGGGCAAACTGATTCCATCGATCATGGGAAATTCTCTCAAATCAATAGTTATGTGGTTGCACAAAAGAAAACAAAACAGAGTCCTGAAATGTGCTGAGTAAATTTAAAATGCAGCTCAGGACTTCACCTATGTCTGATATCGTCTCCAAGAAAGAAGAGAAAAGCACTTTCAGCTTCAATTCTGCTTACTGTAGAATATAAGCAGAGTGTGACCATTTTATTTAATACTCAAACATTGGTTTTAAAAAATCTGGTTGCAGAAAGTAATATGTTTCAAGGTATTATTCAGTACAATGCTGAAAAGCTTGTTTCGATAGTTATTCAAGTAAACACTGAAGTATTCAGAATCAAAGGAAATACGCACTAGAGCTACATGGTATTATTTAAATAGCTCAGAAGGGTTTTATTTAAAAGAGAGTGAGTCACTGTTCAATTTTAAAGAAACATGCTATTTAAGTCACCAGTGCATACAGGGGCCCCTATCATTAGCATTTTGCTTCTTGACACTAATTTATAGCACAGTGTAGTATTGCATCAAACAATTGTCAAACAGATAATGCCAATGCTCCATTCAGAACTTTCACATCAGATGCAAAATGACAGATAACAAGACTGCTTTTGCCTAAATAAAGCAATGCACCTGTTAGAGTCCTAAATGACTTTTTGCATGGAGTATTCTTCAATTAAGAAAACTCAGGCAAGCTGTGGATATGTGTTGGAATGAATCTTCAGGTACTGAAATATGTAGAAGGGCAAAGTAAAACTATTCATTACCTAGTGAAATGCAAACCATTTCATCTAGGCCACTGTGATTCAGTAGTACTCACCAAAATGTATTCTACCCTCATTTAAAAGTAGGGCTAAGAAACCAGACGTTATCAGAAGCGACTCTACAAATAAGAATGCTAAACACTACTAGCTGCAGTCAAAGCCACACAGCCTAGGCAGAGAGGCATCTGGACCTTCTGCATCCAGTTATCTTACCAGTTAGTTTCACAGGGACTAGCAAGGCCGTAAATAAGTTGAGCAAATCTTACCTAATGGTCCCAGGAACTATGACCATAGATGATACACAGCCCTTCTGCACGAGTTTGAAATACAGGGCTAATTTATCCTCTCCTCGTTCTCAAATAATTCTGTATCCCAGGTAAGACAAGGACTGTGTATTTCTGCTACAAGAGCTGCTACTATGACATTTCTAGCCAGAATTACATACCAAAAGGTCTCAGTCCTGCTATCTTGGCCTGGGGGATAGAGCAGATGTTCCAAAGTTTTTCTTACCTTACTAATAACTTAGCCCTGGATTTCACACAGTAATTTAACAACTTTAGGTGTTTATCTTTTCTGGAACATCTCTTTAAATGGCCCAAACCACACATGTTCCATTTTCCAAGCTTACCTATACTGACCCTTTAAACACTTGCATCTCCCTCCACCTGTCTGTAGAAAAGTAGCTTTCCTTTAAGGTAGGTAATTAACTGTTTGGAGCACCAGCATAGTGTTAAAAACAGCCCACACATATGTACTGAGAATTCTTAAAATTCCTACCAATATATTTCTCTCTGACTTTAAATTGCTCCCACGTCTTCACTATGCAGCCAATGGTCGTACTCTCCAGTTCTCTCACTGTTGGTTGTGAATGTCACAGTGTTTCTTGCTCTCAGTTTTGGAGGTCCCCAATCCACTTTCAAGGTTGCTTAGTTGCTTCAGCAGCAAATTCTACACCGTTCCAGCCTGTACCATGTTATGGGAAAGACAAGAGGAACCTAGCATCCTTCTATAGATGAAGCTGCGACCTGGACACAAATAGCAGAGCTGTTCAGGCAGTGAGGTGGGAATCTCTGAAAGAAGAGTGAGATCAGAAAACACCATTGCGATCCCAAAGTAAGACTCTCTGCTTGGAAGTTAGAGACTTAATTCATATGCATCCCCTTTTATTTTTGCAGTGACAGGGAGAGACAGAAGAAAGGAATTAGGCAGCTACAGGTTTTTTTAATTGCCAGTGGCCATGCTCCCTCTGATGATGTAGGAGTCATGCAGGTTTCTTCTACCACATTCTCAAAAGACAGAAGGTGGTAGGTGCCCATTACAAACCAGAAGTACTCTCCAGAAACAATACAAGACAGATTATCTTTTTCTAAATGACTTGGGATTATTGAAAGCAACTATTCATTTAAGCAAAAGGACTGAGCAGTACTTTCAATCTGTTACCCAGGCAGGTAGAAATGATCACTCAACAGGAAAGTCAGACAACATTAACCATATTGCAGATACATTGGATGGTTGTGGTACTGCACATAATTCCTCCATACAGATGTGAACAGCACGATACTAGACAACAGAAAAAGATACACATTAATTTTTGCACCTTACACTTATCCACACCAACTCACAAATCTCATTGAGATTAAAGCTTAATAGACCAGTGTGGCAGTGATGTTTTACTCCACCCGGGTTTACTAGATGATGCAGTACTTCCTAAATAATTAATCATGAACCGTGGTTGTCAAAGCAAATGAACCACTCATTTGTTTTTTAGTGTATTATCTTTTTCTCTTAAGAAGTTTGTCTACCACTGTGTCATTCTAGAACAGGGCATTACATCTGCTGAAGTGATAGGACTAACAGTTTTCATTCAGGAGTGGGAATCCCTTGCTCTAGGCAGCCAACATGCATGTTCAGGTAAACTGTAGAATTTTTATCATATAAATCACTGTTAATTTTGATTTCCCTTGTTCAACTTAGACAAATATGCTCATGCATCCACCTAAGAATTAGGTGCCATTTGGAGGCATATTTTCTCCTTCTCAAGTGCTACACTAGCACAGTAATAGCAGCTTGAGGGACCAAGTGCCTGCCTTGGACAGGCATCAGAGAAAGCACTCAGATGTCCAGGCTCTTGTGCTGTTAAATGCCATTCCCCCTCTCTTATAAGGAAAACATGATAAGCAAGGTAGATTTTTCCACTGGACTGGATTCATCCCTGGACCACCAGTGGCTATAATTAGTGTTTACATCAGACAGTGCCAAACTGTGCCATAATGAAATATTTTGGGAACAGGTGTCTAGCATCTAACTGTGTGCTCTGTTTTCTGCAAGGAACAGCTGGATTTCCCCCTTTTCTCTTGCTTTTCCCCTCTTATGACTGACTATATCTGTTTTGTTACAATTCAAACAGGAGTATTTTGATCCACAAAATAAGAAAAATATGCTTGGATCAGCCTAGAAGCTGCCATTCATAGTTTAAAAATACTGCAGTCTAAATATTATAACAGTATGTCATATCTCAGCATCAAAATCTTGAGATGAGTTTTCTCAGAAGCCTGAATTGAAATTTCTCCAAAAAACCTGCCCTTTTCTTCTCAGGAATTTTTTCAAACATTCCTTTTTATTCTGAATCTGATTTAAATCCATTTAAAGCACTGAAAAAACAAGTGAACTGAAAATTTCAGGCTAGAACAGACTTGAGCAATCTTAGCTGTTACAACTTCTTCAAGGTCTGACTAGTGCTTTGTTGCATTATTATGAAAGTCCCTGGGAAGATATTGAGTTTCCAGACAAATAGTATTCCCCATCAGAATAAGCCTCTGCCACTGCTACACACCCCATGCCAAGGGTCTCTGAGATGCAGTCCATGCAATTCCTGTTCCCCAGATATCAAATTTTGGCTCGTTGAAAGTGACATCCATGAATAAGTCGATAGATTTGAAGCCATGGCCATCAAGCTATGTTCAAATATTTTTAAAATACATGTGTGTGTTATCAGCGCAGGAAGATAAGCTCCCTGACAGATCGAACAGGGACGTTATTTGACATGGAGCTTTCAGTCCTGTAAAGAAGATGGAGTACAAGAAAACCTGGGGGAGTTTTATGGAAAGCTGAAGCTGACTTGCATGCCTCACGTGCACACCCATTGAGAAAGATACCGATTGTGAGTTTCTGCCACAGCATATTCTATTGGGACACATTTCTTACAGTACAAATGCCAATTTTGTCTTAATTTATACACAGCTTGAACAATTTATTTGACACAGTTTGAATGATAAAAAAACACTACACTTCCAAACTAATTCGTAAAAACTTTTTACTTATGAGATTTTGTCAGGGCATGGTTTATAGGTTCCTACTCACAATTTTCACAATCAAAGGGCTGAGATACTCTTGGTGATCTGATTGGTCATATGGTACACTAAGACTATATAAGACACTCTATCAGGCCCATTGCCTGGTAAAACAAGGGAAAACACAACTTTCCCAATCAGTAGAATAACAGTCGCAGACTTCATAAAAATCATTGGTTCTGTAGTTTCTGCAGGTAGTTGCACTGGTTTACACATGGAAACAGGAAACTGAATATAGAAGAGGTTGTAACCTCACGAGACTGAGCTCCAGGCAGGTGTATCACCTTGCTCACGGAGCTGTATCAGCAGTCTGTCCGTTATGCCAGCATGTATCGATTTGCTGCCGGAGCCTGGTGAAGCCATTCTGTCTTGTATAAAATAAACACTGATGGGAAAAGGCAGAGAGGTATTTTCTAGCCTGGTGAAAAGAGCAACAATTTTTAATGTGGGACAACGGCAGAGGAGGGATTCCAGCCTGGGTCTCTTGTACCCCACAAGCGCCGCGTCCATCAGGCTTTTATATTGGCTTTACACTAAAAGACCATTACAATTCTGGTTTTATTTCATTGGCAAAAACAAAGGGACATTGTTTGAAATCCTGAAGTTTTATAGCATAGATGAATAATTTATTGGTGACTTTTGTTTTTTTAAAGCAACTTATGTGCTGGTTACATATAGTTACATTACAGAAATGACTGGCACCATCCTTGAACAGTAGCAGTCACCAGCTTTTAGCCATTGCTCATATCAATGCAATAAATCCCAGTGGAAGCTGAATAGTGAAAGTGCTGCACAAACCAGGACCAGAGATTACTGTAAAGCAAACAATGTCACTGAGAAATCATCATGTACCAAAAAATAAGTTAAATTCTACAGGTGCTTTTTAAGGGGACCATCAACTACAAATCACACAGAAATCCTTAGATGGCTTTGTACTATGAGATGATGGCAAAAAAAGTGAGGGTAAGCTTCTTTCATGATGTAATGTCACTAGAGAAGTTTTGGCTCAATGGGTATTGTTCTTGTTTAAAAAAACAAAAACCCCAAAATCTAGTCACAGTGATACAATAAGATATTATTTGTTTACTTCATGGATTCACTAGAAAAGAATTTTGGTGCATGCAGGAAAAAAATACTTGACTCTTCAGAGGAAGTGATTATCCCTTTGACTGATTAGTCTGCATTTATTTATGAATCAGTTCCCAAATGGATCATTCAGACATATTTTAATTTAATATGCTACAAAAAATTAGACTGAGAGATTACTGAATGATTGGAGTCCTGTATTTTTCCCCAAATAATTTAGCCTGGGTGTCTTTTTGGACAGGCTTGACATTGTGATTAATTAAACTTCAAATACTGTGAAATGACTGTAGAATGTTCTATGAAACTCAGTGAAAGGTAATAGGTCTGAAAGATTTTGATAAATTGCTGTTAAAACATTCCATCTGTATAATGAATTGATATTCTTGAATGCCCTGATTACAATGATTTTTAATTCAGGTACAGTGTTAGTGTTATTGTTTTGAATTTTCCTCTCAACATAAATTTAATTAAAATACTGATTGAATGATATAAATTGTTTGGCTGCACTAACAGTACATGTATTTAAGACTAATTTTTGGAATTATTTGTATTATTCAGACAGCACCCCCATTATTTTGAACCAAATATCTTAGCTGAATTGTGTAAATTAAATCACATAAACAGTTCCCTGCCTACTGTTACACAAAAATGCTCTAGATGATTGCAAAATGCAGCCTTGCTAGTGTACTACAAAAATGAAAAGGAAGGAAGAGTGAAGGTGGGAGCCAGTAGTTCAATAATTTTTTTAGGGGAAGAAATTGCTGAAGAGTTCTCTACTTTTTAACAGCCGTGTCTACTCCTTTTACCTTTCTTTTCATCTTCAAACATGTTTCCCAAAATTCTAGTGGCAAATAAATATCACCATATACTATATTAATATTGTCCTTATCAGTCATCGCTGAAGAGCAGCCAGACAAGCCATGCAGATGGTCTCATGTCCATTAGTACATGGGACGTAGATCCTGTTGCAAACTGCCATCTGACTGGAGCACAGGTTTGTCCACCAAAGGAACTTCTGGTTCTCTCCAGAGCAAACTTGATATGAAATGGCATTGTAATTAATCTGACAAACAGAAGACTAGGATATTCCCCCTTCCTTCCAAGGTCCAACCAAGAGATAAGCCAGTCTGCCATCATGGAAATGCCTGTACGGATTACTAAAAAATGTATTTGTATTTGAATACTGAAAGTTGGTGTGGACTGGTAGAAGAGCTGGGATTTCAGCTGACTTAGAAATGCTTTTGCTTCAAGATATTTTTTTAATAACTATGACTGAAATTCAAGCCAGAAGTCTTTTAAAATATAAAAATGCAAAACTCTCATTTAATTTGCTGTAGTTTTGAGTATAACATTATATTGCTGTGATTATCCTAATTGCTGCCAGTGACTTATGACACAATTATAAATTGCCAAAAAATATTTAAGTCATTTTACAGTTTACTATCCAATAATGAAGTAGTAGCAAAAGAAAGGTTAAAAATCTAATAAACAAGCACTAATGATGTAAAATATTAGAAAACAAAATGGAGTCAATATATTAAATATACAGGATAGCATAACAGATCCAAGTGACAAAAAGCATCGAGAAAGAGAAACTTCTTATAAGTCAGCAAAATTGAAAAAAGCCATGGAAAACTCAAGGTCAAGTTAAGGCATTGCAAAGCAGGCCCCCATCCATCCATTCCAGAAACCTAGAGAAGTTTTTAACCTTTAAAACACTTCCCAGCAAACGAGGTGTAGCTTCTACTTTCAGCATAATGAATGAAATAATGAATAAAGTAAAAAGACCTTCCTACGGCGTCTTTAGTTATATGTAACTGAAAAAGAGAGGACAGAAGATCAGCATAGTGTAGATGCATAGAACAAGAAGTCTTGTAGAAACAAGACCCTACTGTACAAAAATACTGTACTATTGTTTGTCTAAAATTTCAGAAATACCTTTTCTAGAAGAAGGTAAATAAACACATGGGTAGTATTTTGCTATCAGTCTAATCTTCCTTTGAGCCACTATAATGCTTTGTATATCGTTCCATCAAAACCGTCATTTTAATTCACCAGCTGCAATTATATGTCATTTCTTATTAGAATAAGATGTAAAAAAAATAAAAAGATTATGCTGCACTTCAAAAAAAAAAAGTGAGTTTTACTTCAGAGTAATTTTGCTTGCCAAAATTGTGCTATTAAGTAAACAATGTTTATATGCTGAGTTTTTTTAAAAAGGAAAAAAAGTGCCATGCTTAATAATATATAATTTATTTTAGGCATTATATACCTGGTAAAATGTCACACCATAAGCTGAGACCCCTTAAAAGTATTCCGTGCAATGTGATGCAATGTCAAGATAGCATGACCAGCCTTGCAGAACTGATTTTAAAGAACACAGTATATTTGTAGTTCAAAGCAGCCCCTACAGTAACAACACTAATTATTCTTCTTAGTTAATTCTTTACCACTTACGCAGATAACTTCATACACATATTGTCTTATCTAGCCTAAAGGTCAGCTCTAACTCTGCTGCTATGAAATGCAGGTTCTTCATCATTTCTTAATATCAAGACCAAGTAATATTGTAGGAAAAATACTACTTGTACATAAGATCTGACAATTAAAATATATAACTGGGCCTGGAAAGGTGGATGGCTTTGTAACATTCAGTAACTCATTCAAGTTCCAGGCACAAGTACATTGGAAAAGCTCCATAAAAGTGGTGGAAAGCAAAGAGACAATATTTCATCAACATACTGTAAAGCTTTCTGAATTCCCTCTCCTCTCCTCTCCTCTCCTCTCCTCTCCTCTCCTCTCCTCT